>Ga0325401_1000559_pt1 | contig 27528 bp, 23 predicted proteins | sample PopdelMetagenome_FD_205666 | JGI IMG/M metagenome (GOLD analysis project Ga0325401, IMG submission 205666) | Populus deltoides microbial communities from Bellville, Georgia, United States - Xylem-PdKOR-R2 | ecosystem: Host-associated > Plants > Phyllosphere > Stem > Wood/Secondary xylem | place...
GCTATTTTCAACTAGAGTTTTATTTTTAGGGTCCTTCCATTTTGTTCCCATCTCATCTCTGCAGTTGAAATTCAAGCTTGTAGCTATTCATATTTTGTACTGTTTAAAAAAAGCTATGGCCAAACTGTTTTTCTGGAACAAAGAATTTCTGAGTTCTCCAATTCTTTATTTCCTCTTTTTTTTTTTTTTTTCTGGGAAAGTCTCTCTGGAATCAATACCAAAGAAGTTATGTTTATATATTTTCTTCTTCACTCTGCTTTTAGGTAGTATTATACATGCATCCAGCACATGCATGTTGAACCATCTGCATATTCTTGTAAAGAGCACTGTTTGCAAATGCATGTTCCCTACTTCATTAGTTTTTATCCATGGTCTGGCTTGTAAAGTGATGGTTCTTGCAGACTTTTTATGAAGCAATTTTTGTTTTGTTGTTTCTTTTTTGCTATCTGGTAGGATGTCTTGTTCTCCATTTGTCTATTATTCTCTTCCCTCTTTACTATAAATTTTTCTTCCTAAAAAAATTAAATTTGAAATTGCTCATCACAATGAAAATTTTCAGGTATGAGAACATAATTATTGCAACAGATCTTATTCCTGAAGTCTTGTCAACCACAATGCACCGTGTTGCAGCACTGCTGGCATCCAATGGAAGAATTTCAGGTTCAGCAGCCTTAATTTATTCCCGACATCTTTTGAGGAAATACGGCGATGTGCCAAGTGTTTTAGAATGGGAGAAGAGTTTCAAGGCATCATGCGACAAGAGGCTTCTTTCTGAACTTGAAATCGGACGATCACTGGATGCAGATTTTGGATTTCCACTTGGTGTTCCAGCAGGAGTTGAAGATTTTGATGATTTTTTTCGTCAGAAAATTAGTGGCAGTCGATTATCAAGAGTGGGTATGAGCATGAGAGATGTTGTCCAAAGGAATATTGACGATTCTTTTCACTACTTTGGCAAAGAGAGAACACTCTTTGGTGCTGGTACAGCAAAAGTTCTTGGTATGGAAAAATCTGATGACACATATCAGATAGCTCAACAAATAATCATGGGACTTATGGACTGCATGAGGCAGACTGGTGGTGCTGCCCAAGAAGGTGACCCATCCTTGGTGTCTTCTGCTGTTTCTGCCATAGTCAATAATGTTGGACCAACTATAGCAAGAATGCCTGATTTTTCTCTAGGCAGTAATTATTCAAATGCTTCAGCTGGGACGGGTTTGCTAAGTTTTGCTAGGCGCATTTTGCGCATCCACATAAATTGCCTATGTCTACTCAAGGAAGCTCTTGGGGAGCGTCAAAGCCGGGTTTTTGAGGTAGCTCTTGCAACAGAAGCCTCCTCTGCTCTTGCTACAGCATTTGCTCCTGGAAAGGCTTCTCGAAGCCCGTTTCAGCTGTCCCCTGAATCCCATGATTCCAGCGGGAATATCGCTAATGAGATCTTGAACAACTCTGCAAAAGCTGCTGGAAGAACAAAAAGTGCTGCTGCTATTTCTGGACTTGTTGTTGGAGCTATTATCCATGGTGTGACTACTCTGGAGAGAATGGTGACTGTCTTCCGGTTAAAGGAAGGGTTGGATGTAATTCAGTGTATAAGGAATGCAAAATCCAATTCTAATGGTAATGCTCGTTCATTTACTGTTTTTAAGATGGACAACTCAATTGAAGTTTATGTGCATTGGTTTAGGTTACTTGTTGGGAACTGCAGAACTGTATCTGATGGTCTGATTGTAGAGCTCTTGGGTGAACCATCTTTAGTTGCTCTTTCAAGGATGCAGCGATTGCTCCCTCTTAGCTTGGTTTTTCCACCTGCCTACTCTATCTTTGCCTTTGTTATTTGGAGACCATTCGGTGCAACTCGTGAAGACATCCATCAATTGTATCGCTCTTTGACAATGGCCATCGGTGATGCCATAAAGCATCTGCCTTTTAGGGATGTGTGTTTAAGAGACAGTCAAGGCTTTTATGATCTTATAGCTGCAGATTCCAGTGATGCTGAGTTTGCTGCCATGCTAGAGTTAAATGGTTTGGACATGCGTTTCAAAACCAAGGCCTTTGTTCCGCTCCGAGGAAGGCTTTTTTTAAATGCTATTGTTGATTGTAAATTGCCACACTCGGTATTCGTGCAAGACGATGGAAATAGGGCTTCTGGACATGGTGGATCTAAGGTTCAACATGCAGAGAATGAAATCAAGCTTCTAGATAAGCTTGTGAATGTATTGGATGCACTGCAGCCTGCAAAATTCCATTGGCAGTGGGTTGAACTCAGGTTGCTTTTGAATGAACAAGCCCTCATTGAAAAACTTGAGTCTCATGACATTTCCCTAGCAGATGCAATCCGTTCTTCCTCTCCTGGCCCTGAAAAGGAAGCTGCTTCTGAAAATGAAAATAATTTCATTGAAATCATTCTTACAAGGTTATTGGTCAGACCTGATGCTGCTCCACTTTTCTCAGAGCTGGTTCATCTTCTTGGGACGTCTCTAGAGAACTCAATGTTATTGCAGGCTAAATGGTTCTTAGGAGGCCATGATGTTCTTTTTGGACGAAAAACCATTAGACAACGACTTATTAATATCGCCGAGAGTAAAGGTCTTTCAACTAAAGCTCACTTTTGGAAACCTTGGGGCTGGTCCAATTCTGGTTTTGATCCTGTGATGAACAGAGGGGATAAGAAGAAGTTTGAGGTTCCCTCTCTTGAAGAAGGGGAGGTTGTTGAAGAGGGCACTGAGACAAAAAGGTCTGGAAAAGGGTCCTTTCCAGTATTTGAGTCCGAAGGTTCTAGTCTCTTCCAGCAGAATGTGACTGAAAGGGCTCTTGTTGAACTAGTTCTTCCCTGCATAGATCAAGGTTCTGATGACTCTCGCAATACATTCGCAACTGATTTGATCAAGCAGTTGAATAATATTGAGCAGCAAATAAACTCGGTCACTCGTGGTACAAGTAAGCAAACAGGAACATCATCTTCTGGACTGGAAGGTCCAGCAAATAAAAGTAACAACCGCAAAGGAATAAGAGGCGGCAGTCCTGGATTGGCGAGACGAACTGCAGCAGCTGCTGATTCTACCCTCCCCTCCCCTGCTGCCCTACGAGCTTCTATGTTACTGCGGTTGCAGTTATTGCTAAGGTTGCTTCCTACCATATGCACAAATGGGTAAGCATACAAATATTTCCTGTTCATTTAATATTTCGTAGCTTGCACATTACTTAATACAAATTATTATGTGTTGATCCTCAACTATTTTTTTTTCTTTATCAATTGTTCTTCACTCTGTTCTCACATCAGTGTTTCTAGATATTTTGTTTCCTATATTGGTATCCATGAGAATCATTTTACCATGTGGTGTATCATTCCTTTCAGCTTTTTCCCACATGCTAAATCCCCCACATGCGTAATGAAATGATTCCTTGAATGAAGACAAATTGGCTTCAGTAATGATTATGCATAGAATTTTATGCTAGTGTAGTAGACTGCGCAGGCAGACATTTAATTGTCTTATTAAACTGCTGCAGCAGACACTTAATTGTATCATTTCCATTTTCTGGACTTGTCAGTGAGCCATCTGGGCGGAACATGAGACATGTGCTTGCCTCTGTCATACTTCGTCTTCTTGGTAGTAGGGTTGTGCATGAAGATGCAGAGCTATCTCTCTATCCTTTGCAAAGCTTCCAATCTAAGGGGGAACTAGAGTCGCCATTGGAAGCTGCTTCTGCAGATTTATCTGGCGAAAGTCTCTTTGACCGGTTACTGTTGGTCCTGCATGGGTTGTTAAGCAGCTCCCGGCCAAGCTGGCTGAAGCCAAGACCTGCCTCCAGCTCCAAGTCAGTCAATGAATCCTCCAAGGATTGTGCTGGATTTGATCGTGACTTGGTGGAGAGTTTGCAGGTTTGTTATCTGATACCCGTGTTTCAATTGACTGCGATGGTGGTGTCAAATATGATCAATTGACTGCTTTGTTGGTGTCAAATATGACTTTCACATATGAATATAGCTACTTTTAAATTCGGGTACTTAATTTGTGGGTCTCAACCCCCATGTGAGATTGGATAAGCTTTTTGGATTTGTTTGGATATCTAGGTGACATTTATATCCCCAGTCATATAAAAGATGATCTGTTGAATCTGACTTGTATAGGGAATCTAAATCAGTATCTTGATACCAGTGAAATACATTCAGGCTGAATGGTGGTCTATAACCCAAGTAGAACACCACAATTTCAATTTATTCCATCTCAGTTTAAAAAGCCTGTTTCTCCACCTCTCAAGCTCTTGACCTATCTGTACATTAGGGGGAGAACTACTGCTAGAGTACAAGGTCCGGTTTCCAGTTAACCTGTGAAATTTTATATGCTTATCAAGTTTTATGTAGGGTTTAAAGGAACAATCTAATTGACCAACATGAATTCTTTTTATTTGCCTGCCAAAACCAATGGATGAAAAACCAAAACCTACTTTCTATGCCACTGACAAGATCCTATGATGTGCCTTTTCTTAGTCATTTCAAGTGATTACAATGCACAATCAAATTGTATGACAGTAAAGGTAGTTGTTTCAACACTTATTGGAGGTTGAGATGCCCTTGAATTGAGTATCCCACAAAAATATTGATGTAATATCTTTGCTTTTGTTAATGAATCTTAATTTACACATAAAGGATATCCATCATTTGTTGGGGCTGGTTTTAAAAATGTTAGAATGGGCGCAAAAAACTCTTTTCATTCCTTTCTCTGGAATCTTCATCCAATTTTATTTTCTGTTCTGCTCATCCAATTTTCTCTTTCATTCTGCTCTCTCTACCTACAACTAAACTGAACCGTGTCTGTCCCAAATAAGGTGGGGCAGTTTACGTTGATCCACAATCTCCATTTATTTGTTTTGGGATAAACTCAGATGTTCTTATTGCTAGATCTCCCTTCACTTCAGCTCCACCATTTGGTTGATCTCTTCTCTCATCTTTGCAAAATACTTAAATTTGATCATGGTATCTAGTTATTACTTATTAAAAAAAATAAAAATAAAGGCTCACTGTTTCTCATCAGTACATCCATGTTTTGATGTTGGATACTTGAAATCAAATAAAAGAAGAGAAAAGAACTAAATGGTTATTTTAGTTTGTCTATGAGGGTATAACCCAACACCCCTATCATTGCTGTGAATGCAGAATGATTTAGATCGTATGAAGCTGCCCGGCACGACTCGACTGCGTATCCAAGCTGCAATGCCAATTCTTCTACCTTCTGTTCGATGCTTTGTCTCTTGCCAGCCACCACCTGTCCCCACAGCTGCTGTTGCTTCACTTCAACCCAGCATTGCAATTTCAGGGGTTTTAAATGGAAATAACTCTCAGAAAAATCCAGCTCCTTTGGCACGCTCTGCAAATAACATATCAACAAAATCCAAGCCACTGCCACTTCCGCTGCCACTGCAACTTGATAATGATATGGAGATTGATCCATGGACATTGTTGGAAGATGGCACCGGGTCTGGCTTATCTTCAAGCAACACTTCTGTGATTGGCAGCAGTGACCAAGCTAATCTTCGTGCTTCCAGCTGGCTTAAAGGGGCTGTTAGGGTGAGGCGGACTGACCTCACCTACATTGGTGCTGTGGATGATGACAGCTGACCTCGACTTCATTCTTGATTTTGTTCTTGGAGAGCTCAAACCACCCCCCACCTGACGGCTGACATGAACTTCATTCTTGATTTTGTTCTGGAGTGCTCAAATCCCCCTCAACAAGTAATTTAATGCTTTCACTTGTCACTCAGAATTGGCATCAAGTTCTACCACGCTCTTGCCTTTGATGGAAAAGGGAGCTGTTTGTAGGGGCGGTTTTTCAGAGGGGAGGGGTGGGGGTGCAGGATGGAGCGCCAGTGGAAATAGAGAAAGTGATGACGCTCCTACACAGCCTGCCCCACACCAGGTCTTGGTCCTGCTCAACTACTAACCTTTTAATCACCCACAATCTGGGCTGTATTATCCAGGTGCAGTTCAGAGTATTGTTGTATATATGAGATAACTGTTTTTACTTTGCAATTGATCATGGTAAAATATCCTCAAGAATGACCTGTAGCATTTTCATAGGCATCAATCTATTGTTGCAACTCTCTCTCTCTCTCTCTCTCTCTCTGTGTCTCTCTCTCTCTCTCATTATGTGCTCCTGTTTATTGGCATGTGTTCAATAATTACAATTGTATATTTGCATGCTCTGATGTGTATAGTGTATTTATTTGTTGTGTTTTAGAAAGGTTGCTATGTCGTTTTAGGAACAAATAGCTTTGTTAAAATTTGTATTTGCTGTCGATGTTAATCAATCATGCATGTTAGGTTAGGAGGTTTCTGGATTACGTGTTGGATTCTTGCTCATAATTCACCTCATTGTTTATTATTTTACAGAGATCTGGATGATTGAAAGCTGAATTTAAAATTAAATCTAAAATGTTGATTAATATGATGTATTTGCCTGGTTTTGTTGTTCTGTCACACGAATGATTTTTTTGGTTTGAGTATCAGTTATCTTTTTTACCGTGACGAACTGTCAGCAAAAACAAGTGGTGTGATGTTCTGTTTTTCCCCAATGCATCTATGTAAGTTTTTTTGTTAATCTATCGACCAATTGATTAAGGGTACCCAAACTTCAAAAAATGGAGATTGGTCGAGGGGATTGGCAAGAGGTACCGGGACCTCTGGAGTTCTGAGTCTCTCTGTTGTGAAGTGCTTAGCAAGACTATTTGCTGGCCTGTATCTATGCCCTCTTGCATAGCGCAGAAACCACGGGTCTCTTCGTTTTGGTGTTATTGTTGGTGCTTGTTATTTCATGTGTCATTTATTGGATATTAATGTTTTCTTCCTGTTCACATCCATGGTCTACCGATTTGTGGATGTACGTGAATGATGCTATATAAACTGTTGATCTCTCAGGGACTGCCTTGTCAATTTCTTCATAAAAGGTTACTGGCCTCTAGCTTCTTAAAAAATGGAAGAACGAAAATTGTATTGCTTTGAAGATCACTTGATCAGTACATGTGCGATTTGTCCATCATTTTCTTTTATGTTTTTTTCTTTTCCTGCCTGGTTCTGTCCATCTCGCCGTGCCAATGAATATGCAACTGATGTGGATGATTATAGTTCATCGATTTCTGTTAATCATTCTTCAGACTGAAATGTTACTGGGCCAACTTAAATATGCGATGTGGTATTTCTACTCGTTCAGATTATTCTCTTATTATCTTGGTCATGCTAGCCAAGATTTATATAGCTATCATCATCAAACGGTTGAGAGTCAAGAATAGAAGTAAAGAATCTGAGTGTAATACAGAAACTGAGGTGTTATTGCTTGCTTCTCTTGTTTTTACAGTTGTCTTGTTTATACAATCTATTCTCCTCTTTCTAACTAACAACTGACTACTAACCAACTTTTAACGGGATTTCTAACCGCTAACTAACTCATTTTCACATGTGATTCTCTTCTACTGCTGGCTGCTGCCTTTTGTTATTGGTGTACTGCTACAACCTGTTTTCAATCCTCTCTTCTAGTAATTCAATCATCTTTTCTGGCAATTAAGCCCAGGTCCTGGAACACTTCTCTCTCTGTGTAAGATTCTTTTCGTTGAGAATCAAGGCAAGAATTAGGAAATTGATTTGTCAGTCCCTCCAAATCTTCCCAGGTATCGTTATCTTCGAACAAGTTGGACTATTGCATGCCGGGGTATTTGTTGGACAGCTAACAAATATAATATTTAAGTTGTGAGCTGAATTATTTAGGATGTCTTTTGAAGCTTTAATATGTAATTAATTATTTAAAATTTCTTGAGTAGTTTGTCTCTTAACTATCTTCTTAATATGATATGATTATTTTTTCAAATTTTTCAAGCACCTAGGTAGCAAATCTGTGAGGTGAATTTGAACCTTTTACCATATGAGTAAAAAAAACCACTCCCCATCATTACTTTCTTTCAAAAATTAAATCATTTAATAGTAAATGTGTCTGATCTTGACTTTCCAGATGGCTTACTTGAAAATAAATAGCAAGGGAAACAAAATGCAGTATTTTTCTCTGAATATTCAAGCCATAGATAACTTTTGAACCAATAAGATTGAAATCGACAAGGATGTATTTTACCAGCCAGCAGATATTCAAACATCAAAGGTTGATATGATCCCATATTAATATATGCCCTTCGAATTTCATCTTGTTGATTAACCAGGTATTCCTAAATTTGAGGAGGATTGCTTGGATCTCTAATTAAATGAGCAATGTCGATGTAGGAGGTGGTTCACTAGTCAATGTAGGTTCTTCGTAAACTGAAGCACATTGAGGCTGCTCAATCATAACTTCAACATTACACATTGGAGTTGGTTCACTAGGCTGTGACTTATCAATTTTTCTTTTTTTTTTCCTCAAAAAAAGAATCAATTCTTCTTATTTTGTTCATGGTTCAACCTAAAATTAAAACATATATCATGAGAAAAAATTAGTAATTTTGATGGCTCTGCTAAAAACAAAACATAAAAAAAAATCCAAGTATAATAAAAACAAACCCATAAAATATATTAAATTAATTAGAAAAAAAACATCACTATAACAAGAATTCAATTTTTTTTTGATAAAACTAGCAGATCTGAGAAAAAAAAAGCAAAAATAGCATAATTATATAAAAAAATCATCAAATTCTTAACGAACATCCAAAAATAAAATAAAAATAAATTTTAAATTTGGGTTATCAGTAATCAATTACCTTGTTTTGTTTGATGAAAAATTAATTAATCGATGAATTTGCCGTCTGTTTTAGCTTTTCCACCTACTGTTTGTATTCTTATGTCTATTTTTTATTATATGTTAGGGTTTTAAAAAGTTATGACAACTTTATGTTCTTCTTTCCATGTAGGAGTTAAAACAAAACATAACTAAACTATATCAATATATTTACTATGGTGAGGGCCTACCTATTTAAAATAAAACACATTCAATATTCTCACATTTAATGTCTAGGTAATAAAACAAATTGAATGTTTTACAGGGGCCCGGACCTCTGCTTGCCCCCCTTTAATTCCGCCACTGATTGCATGAGCCCCATTACCATAACTCGATTGTCTTTCTTTATAATTTTCCTATTTGAAATGGCTAATGGATATACTTTTACTCTTCCATATTCATCTACCCTGGCAATACTAAGGAAACTATTGCATTGTTTCCCATTTTTGTTTTTAGCAAAGACATGGAATATAGGGTGGATAGTGGAACCTTCTAATAGCTGAAGCTTGTATACTACCAATCTAATCTCTTGTACAATTACGTATGAACAATACAACCTGGTATTCAACTTAATAAATTTTATTAAGACCATATTGGTTTGTCTATAAGGTTGTAGCTTAAAGTATGCCAGGTATTTCACTTCAAATTCCCTCTCGTTTCTTGTTTTGTCTGCAATCTGTTTTATTTTGTGTTCAATTGCTTCTAATTATGTCTTTAATAATTGATCCATGTTGAACTACATATTCCGCAGCCACTGAAGTAATCTCTTGTGTAATTAATTGTAAGATCTCACATTGGCGGGTGAGAGATGTGTTGTTGGCCTTATTGGTAGTGCTGGTGCTAACATGCTGTACGCGTTTTGGGGCGTCAGGCTCAGAAGTGAGCTCGCGTCACCAGGAACAAAACCGTGAGGGCGGTAAGGCCCAAAGCGGACAATATACAACATGTTGGGCTGGGCTGTTACATTAATTCCCTATTATAAGGAGGATAACCATATAAAGCTTGAAAATGACTCATATTAATGGTATAATAGAAGTTGGAATTGCACCATCATTAAACTCATGATAAACAATGAAACTATTTTTTTTGGATTGTGCATAGTCATACACCTCAAATAAGTCTTCAAATATTGATTAGACATTTCAATTTGTCCATCAATCTAATGATAATAAGAGCTCATTAACAACTTAACCCCCAACAACTTAAACAACTTTTTCTATAATAAGCTGGTAAAGTTCTTATCTTTGTTTATGATAATTGTTGTTGGCAATTCATAGAACTTGTATAAATGATCTAGGAACATCTGAGCCATACCCGAGCAGTAAAAAAATGTGTTAATACAGTGAAGTATCTATACTTAGTGAATCTTTTAACTATTACCATTACGATATCATTTCCCTTTGATTATGGTAGCCCTTTTATGAAATCCATTATGATATTCCTGCAAGTCCCCTATAGGGTTGGCAAAGGTTGTAGAAAACTAGGATAAGTTACCTTTTCTAACTTAGCTTGCTTGTATATATTACATTCATTCACAAACTTTTTTTTTTACCAAAGTCTTTATTAAAGGCTAATATAATATAAATTTGAGATTTTTATAACAATTATATATGTTATTACGATTCTCAATGTATGAATCATGTATAGTACTAACCAAAATATCTCTTAAATTTCTTTCCTTCCTAATTACTATTATATATTTGTACCTCAAAACGTCTTTTGTAAAAATATAATCTGGCCAGCTACTTGTATTTAACATTGTCTCAACAATAATTCCTTGCAACTAAGGATCATTGCTATAAGTTTTTTTGACCTCATCATAACATGTTGGCATTACTACAAAAACGATTCATAAACTTCCAGTGCTCTTCCGAACTATTCTATATTTGACTGTTAAACTCTCATCATAACCAATTCATTTTTACAAGGAATCAACTGCCACACTCTATTTGCCCTTCGTATATTAGACATGTTATCTTAGCCCCAACAATTTAGTCAACACTTTTTTTTTTTGTAAATGAGTATGAATATTTTATTTTAAAAGATGCTTTAAACTTTTATGAACAATTTTGATGATGAATTGATCATGCTTTAGATAATATCTTCATCTTTTCACTGCTATCAATATAACCATGTATTCTTTATCATAAATTGACAATCCTTGATGTTTAGAACCTAATGCCTTGCTAAAAAAGGCAAATGGCCTCCCATCTTAGCTTAAGACTCACCCAATCTTATTGGGCATGCATTAGTCTCCAACATAAAAATTCTTTTGAAATTTGAAAAATCTAACATTAGAGTTTTACGTAATGCTTCTTTTAGTTTGTAAAAAAGCCTCCTAAGCCTTTTTATTCCAGTTGAAATTTTTTTTTAATAGTTCAATTAAAGGCTTACAAATAATTTCAAATCCTTATAAGAACCCTCTCAATTCTTTAATTGAATGTGGAATAGGCCAATTCTTCACAACTTTTGTTTTTCTAAGATTAGTTGTTATACCTTTTAATAAGATTATATGTCCTAAGTATTCCATTTGTTGCTGATAAAAAAAAAACATTTTGATTGCTTAAAAAACAACTGATCATCCTTAAAAGTTTTCAGCACCATCAAATAATTGATATATAATTTTAGGACAAAATTATATTTTAGAATATCATTAAAGAATACTCATACAAACTTGCTCAATAATTGTTCTAGTATGTGGTTCATTAAAGCTTGAAATGTGGTCGGTGCATTGGTTAAGCCAAAAGACATTACCTTAAACTCATAATGTCCATGACGAGTTCTAAAAGTTGTTTTCTGCACATCTTCATACATTATCACCTGATGATACCTAGATCTTAAATCTAGTTTTGAGAAGAATTGAGAGTCATGTAGTTAATCTTTTAGGTCATCAAACAATGTAATGCAAAATTTATTCTTTATAATCTAGTCATTGCGTTGTCTATAGTCAAAACAAAACCTCTAATTGTCATTTTTTTTTACTAATAAAATAAGAGAAACAAATGATGTGCAACTTGGTTGAATAATTCCATTCTGAAACATCTCATTAACCAAACTTTCTATCTTCTTCTTGTGCATAAATGAGCCTTAATAGGGTCTATTATTGACCAACTTAGCTCCAAGAATTAGAGGAATCTTATGATTCAGTTGTATTGTAGGTAAGAGGTGTTTTGGTCCTAGAAATACTATTTTATAGTCTTTTAATAAGGTCTTCACTTCTGAATTCTGCATAACTTGTTTTGGTTCTTTAAACATCTTCATGGAGAAGAACTGTCTAATTAAACCATAAACTGCTTCTTTCAAACACTTATATGTCTTGTAATTGAGATCATTTATAATCTTGCTTCTTCTACGATTCCTTTCAATTCGATCATTCTTCCATTCTTCTTAAATAATAACTTTATTTTAATGAAGTCTAATAAGATTGGTAAATAGATACTCAGCCAATCAACCTTTAATACCATATCACATCTGCCCAATTTCAATATTCTCAAATATATTTGAAATTCATATCCTTGTATAAACCATATAAACCTGGGACTGTGGGCATTGCACCTGATGACATTTCTATTAGCTATTATTATAGCAAGTGTAACAATCCTCTCAATTACTATCTTGATTTCTTTTATAATATATTCATCAATAAAGTTATGTGTGTTGCCACTATCAATTAAAATGATAAGATCTATTTCTTGGCAACTACTTCTAATTAGTGTTACATGTATAACTATAATCTAAGACATTTAAATACAATTTATATTTTTTAACTTTGCTTTTTTCTACTATAATTTCATTACTAGTATCCTCTTCCACACCTAAGAATTCTTCCCTATCATCCTCCACTCCTTATATTATGTTTATTCCTTTCATAATATGTTGATTTTCAAGGATATATTTCTCTTCACACCTAAAACATTGTTCCAACCTTCTTATTTTCTCATGTAATATTTTAGAAAGTTGTTTTGAACTACACGACACTTTTGCTTTAGAATGATTAAAAGATTTAGGTGGTATATTATCTAATTATCTTCCTATATTGTATGATTAAGTAATTATTGGAACAAATATATTCTTCTTAGCTAAAGCATTATTGGGTTTTTCTTTCTATCTAGCTTGATGAAAAGCATATGTTAAAGTTGTTGGTTTAATAATCTTGAGCATTGGTTTATTACCATCCTTGAGCTTATTGTTGAAGCTGGAAATATAATAGGATTTTGGCATTAATGAATTGAGGGTATTCATCAAAGATTTGAGTTCTTAAAATCTTTTCATATATTTCTCCACCCCTTTATAATGCTTCAATTTATTAAACTTTTCCACCACATCATTTCTGCTACCAAACCTTATATAGATTGCCTTAGAAAACTCTTCCTAATTTGCTAGATCATTACCTCCTGACAAAAGTCCTTTATACCATATTTCAGCCTTCCTTTTAAGATACAAAATAACTATTTCTACCAATTGATGCATTGGAGTGAAGTGCATCTTAAATAATTTTTTACGCTTTCTAATCCATCCTTTCAGGTTTCTTCCCAAAAGGCTGTAGTTCCACTTTAGATAATGCCACATTGTATCCAATTCTATAATTTTCATGATTTTTAATGGCTTTACCAAAATTATAACCTTTTTAGCTAGGATTTATTCCTTTAGAAGTTGAACTATCCCTTCTTGCTCCTTTTGCTTCTTAGTTAACTATGAAAGGCTTAAAAATAGTCACCATAACTTCCATTTACAAATTAATATGTCCATCCTTCTTGGTTTGTTCCAACCATTGCTTCTGGTTCTCAGCTATGAAATATTGTAGTTCTTGGTAAATGCTTTGCATTTGTTCATTAAGCCTTCTACTGTGTTCCTCTAATGCTTTGATTTTTTTTTTTTGTTTTCCACCATGATTTGTTGCAATTTAATTACTATTGATCTAGTACATGCATATATATTTGATAGCAATTTATTAATAACCTATTAACAAAGGAATTGTAATTTGAGAAGAAATAGAAGAACAATAGTAGAAGTAAATAATTGAAGTGCAATAACTAGATTCTTATCGCTTACTTCTCATGTTTTAACAATTGCTTTATTTATATTATCCATTTTCTTTTTTCTAACTACTAACTAACTTCTAATTGAATTTCTAACTACTAACTCCTTTCTTTGTATGATTCCACTCCAATTTATTTTATCCTCGCTAAGTTGCTCAGTCCTTGCTTCTGATAATTAAGTTCAAGTCCTATAAAATATATTATTGATAACGGCAGAAATTGACATGAAACATTATAAGAGAACTTTAGATGTTGAAATGAAATTTACTCTTTCTTTGATGAGACTGTTGAGCATAAAAGGAGTCCACGAGACAACACATATGGCTTTGACTTTTAGGATATTTAAGAGTGCAGTAGTTATTATTTTTTAAAGTATTTGTTTTTTGCTCAGAAATATATAAAATAATTTTAAATAAAAAATTAAAATTTTGATATCAACACATAATAAAAACATAAAAAAATAATTTTAAATAAAAAAAATTAAATTTTAACCAATATCTATTTAGGCCAAGGTTGTTAATTTCGTTTCGTTTCGTCCAAAATGACCGAAACATTTCATACCAATTCAAAAAATGAAACAAAACGGAATAATTTTCATCTCATTTCAAATCTCGACCCATTCCGGATTTTCCTGTTAATTTCGACTGAAATGTTCTGGTTTCATTTTAAATGTTCCGTTCCGAGCTTAAAAAACCATTAAATCAAATTGATGTTTTGTTTAAGTTGAATTACTTTAAGTTAAAATTATATTTAATCTTGAATATTTAGAAATATTTTAAAATTTAAAATTAAATTTGTTTGACATTGTATTTGTATTGCATAATTTATAATTAATTTATTTTAAATTTAAATTATAATTATTGAATTATATATATATATACACACACACGTAATATTTGTATGAACAGTACAACCTTGAAATCACACCTAAAAATACTCTAAACCAAAATATTCCGTTCTAATTTAAAAAATAAATCACCTAACGAAATTGAGAATTTTGATTTAAAGCTCCCATCCGAAAGAGACAAATTGTTAGAGAACTGGACAAAGAAACAGGCAGTTAATACATAAACGCGTGGTGTGCGACTGGTTGATAGTCCCTTTCTCTGCTTTTCTCTGTTATATTCTGCACTGTACACCCTATGACTTCAGTATAGTTACAGCCCTGAAATTACTCCACTATTTCCTACTTGAAAAACCCTAAATCACAATTCACTCAAATCAAGTAAGTTCACCAACTACATAGTTTTCTGATAAGAAAATTGGTAGGTTGTTGATAATTCACCACCAAGTTCCCTGAGTACTCTGTATTAAGAAAGAAAATCAAGTAGTCATGGAAGAATCAGGTTTCTGAATTTCTTTTATTGATAAAAGATCTTTATTTTCTTTCTCTAAAAAGAAAAATTGTGTACAATAACCTTTCTTGATGATTTTTTTTTTATGTGGAATGTGAATGATCATTCAGATACAATGGATGATGAGAAGGGAGAGAGTGGTGGTGATAGTCCTGGAGCTAATGATGGCACAAAGAAGAAATTGTCTAAAGATGGGGCTGAAGCACTAAAGAAGTGTTTGGAAGAAAACAAAGGGGACCGTAACAAATGCAAGTCCAAGATTGATGCTCTGCGATCTTCTTCTGCTCCAAGAAAACGACCCTTGCTACCTTTAAGACTCAAGAGCGGTTCATTGACTGATGTGTGAAACAGAGTGGTAGTGGCGGCCCATTAGCATGACTTCTGTTGATATCACTAGATATAAAGGGGCGAGGAGGGTTGCCTGAATTGCAGACTTTTATTGGATTGATGATGTTATGAATATAATATGGGTTTCATTACTCCTGTTTTCTTTTATCATCTTTTGCTCTATTTATCTCCGTGGATTGCATATCAATTAATGCAGGAAAAACTTGATCTTTACTTTTCTGTTTCAAATTTGTATGTGGGGGAAAAGAACCGTGAATTGAAAGCTCGATTGCACGAAAACAAAATTCTTGAGGTTTCAGAATTAAAATTATCTTAACTGGATGCGGAATGTACATATCTTGCTCAAAAGATCTGAGTCAATACAGAAAATGTTTCCTATGTAAGAACTACTGCCTTTAACTTCTTACACACAAAAGTACATGGAATTTCTTAGACTCGTCACTCTATTCCTTACAAAACTTGCGCGTTACAGACAGTTGTTGGACAATGATCTGGGATAGAGCTCCTTGATTAAGATATCTTATATTTCACTGATGTTTGAAACTCATGCGGTTTCTATTGATCTTGGGTTCTCACTGAGTTGTCCACGAAAAGAACATCTTCAATCCAAGCAACAATGTTGAATGCTAATCCTTCTAGAACTCTTGAGTAGCTCTCTAGTGTTGCTTGTCCCACATCCTGCAATATTTATCTTCCCATTTAATTCTGTATAAAAAATTAATAAACTTGATATCGTGCAGTGAGATTAATGATTACTCAACTTACCCGATTGTACTGGATTTTGCAAGTGTCCAAGGATGTTTGTGAAAGCTCAGGGTATCTCTGCTTCAAGCAAAATAGCAAGGTCTCGGCTCTTTCTGCTAGAACATGATTTTTATCAGTTCGGTCAATGTCAGACATGAGATCTTTTACCATGTCCCAAGAGGATTTTGAGTGGCTTAGGCATGCTTTGCGTCTCCATGTGTACATTGAAGCTTCGACTCGGTCTGCAAGCTCAAGTGCTTCATGTTCTGATGCCAAGTTGAGACAGTCAAGGAGATGGTCAGGGGAGAATCCGTCTGCTGTACACAGGTAACGGTAAATCGTGTCCCCCAGACTCGCTCTTCCACTCTGAAATAAAAACATTTTGATATAACATACTGTCAACACTGGAACATGTCTTCGCTATTCTTTAAAGCCTAAATGAATGAGATAATTTCATAGTGCTTTTTCAGTAAATGGAAGCTAGTCATCACCACCCTGAGACCTCGAAATCTAGAATCATTACATTTTTGTTAAGTTACTTGATTAGCAAGAAGGCTAACCTTTGGAAGAGATGCCATGTAAGAGTGTGGAATTTCCATCTCAGTAAGAATGCTACTGTTAATGGCCATGGCAGCTTTGTGAATTTGATATGCACAGTCACGTTTGTGTTGCAAGTGCTTCCTCGACTTCTCAGAGAGGCCATCTTGTGGGACGCATGGGACTGGCACCCACCACTTCTCCTCTTTGCGCTGAATAACAACTCTGCGAAATGAGCCCGAACGAGTTGAATTCGATGACATGCTTCCTTGTTCTGCATACCAAAATTCTCTATCTTGGAAACTATCCAGTACTTCCTGTCAAGTAAAATCCAAGTTATAATGAATATATGACACTGAAATGAAAACAGAGTTTGCTCTAATCCCTTGCAAAAGAAAGCTTTTCATACTATGAGCATCGCGTCTAGCTTTGTTAATGCCGGAAGGTTGATATAAATATCTGATCTTGGTCTACTTTCCATCACCTGAAAGACCAATCTATCATGTTAGAGATAAGCGAGGACAAAGTCCTTTGACATTTGGGTTATAGTTAACGAAACTTCACCTCAAGAGCTGTCCCATCTCGTAAATTCTGAGACTTGGGGATAAATTCTACTATGTAATCACATACGGAAAGAAGGCAATCCATTTCTCTCTTCCACATCGATTTCTTCTCAGGTTTCAGTGGTTCTAATCTCAAATTTTGCCCAAACACAGTTGCTGCAGGAAGCATCAAAGATAAACAATGATGGAGAACTGGATGAAAGAAAGAAAGAACCATATAATTTAATAAATCAAGGTCATGTCATACATACCATAGAGATTGGTTATGGCATTTGATATAGTAACAGCTGTGCAGACACCTTTGCCACTTCCTGACATGTCTTCGCCAAGCAAGAGCTTTGAGAATCTTTCTTTCATCGTCTCAAGTTCTGCCATAATTAAGCAAAAAATTGTTACCGTCTTGCTCATTACATGGACAGATTTTTCAGCAAAAAGACAAACTATCATACGTAACCCCACCTAAGTCAACTGATTCTTGATCATCCAACTTGTCATCCACAACTTGCTTCTGTTGCTTCATTTCTAGTCTTCCAAACATAGCCTGATTTTGTGCTCCAGATTTGGTTACTGGCCAGTGAGAAGGAGAAGGTTCACTTGAATAGCTGTTATCATCTATGGGATCAGAAAAGGCTGAGGTCTCTGAATAAGTCCGACCGAGCATGAAAGAATCACCACTCATTGTTGAGTACACTGGAGTTTCCACGGTTGATTGATCATTTTGATCCAAAGAAGAAGGTGAGGGTTGATAACTGGGCTCAGAAATTTCGTCAAAATTCGATGAATTATCCATTTAAAGACTAGTACTTGTGGCGTAATTGCTCAGAAATCTGCAAGATAACCATGAAAGTGTTAAGAACTTTGGTTAGTGGGCTCTAGACTTGGGAAACTTCTTTTGATCATTGCCAAAACACAATCCACAGATGGGAATCTAGGAATACTCGAATCCGATACTTTCACCCGGGATTTGGCTTAAAATCCAGAATTTATGATTGAGACAAGAAGAAGAGGAAAGGATTACAAAGAAAAGAAACAAAAGAGCAGAGAAAGAAAAAGAAGCGCTCTCCTTTCTAGCTACAAAAAGCAAAAGGGCTTAATCATAAGTCGTTACTTAATCATGCACTGAATTTTCTGCAAAACTTATAACAGAAGCCAGTCTTTGATAAATTCCATCTTTTAGAAATGAACCAACAGACATTTGAAAATCGAAAGACAACGGTATATTACAAAAAGCAACGGTCTAATAACAACTCCTTTCCTTTGAACTTACCTTTAATAGGGAAAATTTGAATTTTGTAATAGCTGATGACACTTGCTAGCTAGTAAGCTGAATATTGATGAGTACCGTCTGGAACACTTCCCTACTTCCTATGCTTCTTCTTCTCTTAATTTCTTGTAGCCTTTTCTTTCCAAAAGGTACGCTTTCGCTGGACAAGCACTCATACCTCCGTGATCTTAAGAGATCAGGAAACAAAAAAAAAAAAAAACTTCGACCGTTGGATTGTTGTGTTTCTTGATATGAGATGGAGATTTATATGGTGGGCATGAATATTTATGGGTTTGCGGTGCGTTATTATATGGTGCTGAATACATGGTGAATAATAAATGTTAATGTAAGAGAAATTCAACGAATCATTTTGAGTTATTTTAATGGCAAGTCTACCACCTTGAAGTGCAGGAAATGCCAGGATGAATTTTGATTCGAATCACCTTAGGGTTTATAAAACACTTTTAGGGACATAATTGGTCAATTAGGACCATTTTTTTTTCCTTTTCTTTTTGGAAAGCGATTTAGACCGTCTGATCTATAAATCAAAAGGAAAGAAAAAATAAAAGAAGAAAGGACAACTTGTTCATTCATAATTTTGGGTCATAAATCTGCCATGTGAACCAGAAGCCATGAGATTCCGGCAAGAGTTTCTAAAAAATCCATGTTTCCCCCATCGTTTTTTGCCTACTTGAGATCCCTCAAAGTTTAAAGCCTTTCACTATACGAACTCTAAATCCTACTCTTCATTTGTTTAATGAACGTGCCCTTTTGTTCGCTTATATCTACGACATCAAAGACTCTGTATTTCTCCAAGTGGGCAGTACCAGATTGTCGAGTTGGAAATGAAACTCGACAACACTTTCATCATCAGTTCTTAAAATGGCTATGAACCCCTTGCTTAGTTGTCCAAATACAACTTCATAATTAGGTTTTTTTTTTACGATCTTGTCTAAAAAATCCAATAAGAAGGTGGTAACCCATCGATAAGTGAGTCTGACGAGTTATCAGACCCAATATACTTTAAGAAAATAACTCTTTAATCTCTTCACTCCATCAAAACAATAAAGTTTAGATATTTACCTAAAAATTTAAATTATTAGATGAGGTCTTAAAAACAGTTTTATATTAATCTTTAATATTTATCATATCAAAATAAGAACACATATTCTTGTTTTTGAAAGTTATAGCTTTCTTTCATTTAATATAATTATCTATTTAAAAGTCACTGACTTCATCATCTGAATATCTTTAAATTCCATAAAAAAAAATGTTTTGTAGATATAAGAACTTTTACCATTAATCATATACTTTCTGGACTATGAAAAATAAAATATTAATATATATACTATACAAAAACAAAATAACCTCATTCTTAAACATCTATATCATTACAGCTCAACTTTATTCCTTAAAAGAAAAAGAAAAAGAAAAAGAAAAAAGAAGGAAAGAAAGAACATGCAACCCTTAGTTGTATACGTTAGAATTTAATAAGAAATAGTTGTTATAGCTCGGTCGGAGGTTAGCTTGGAAGACATGTGGAATACATTAGCCTTTGTATGTAATTGATGAACTCTCGCCATCGGTCTAAAGAAAAACTCGTACCCATTTGAAAAGAATCCATTTCCTGATAACATTTTTTTTATGAAACACAGAATTTCCCAAATGGGTCGTGACTCCTGAGACAGACGTGCATCCCATTTTGCAAAGGTGTTCCCTGTTCCATAGGGTTGGCAAAGAAACAAAATCTCAAGATTATCAGGTCAAATATTTCTTTATTAAGCAAATGCATGAACATACTTTTAGGTGCAAAACAACAAGTCTACCTTTCCATACAAAATTACCAGAAAAAAAAAGAAAGAAAGTATTCCTAAGCAAAATTGACCAACCAAGGACTCAATGAAGGTATTGTTGTCCATTCAGCTATTGAACAGATGCAGGCTACAATTTTCAGACCCGTTGCCCATAGTCACTAAAAGAAAGTACTCTTACAGAAACGACTATTCAGAAGCTTCTAAGTTGACCATATATATAACACGGGGAGAGAACCTGATGTTGCTCCACTTTTAAATCAATATAAATTAAAAAAAATTATAAAGTTAAATTTTAACTATTTTAATATTAAAAAATAAAATTGACTACAGTTTTTTTTTTAAAACAATCATAACAAAAAAAAAAAAAAAAAGAAAATCATGTGTAAAAAACAATGTGAAAAAATACTGCAACAATCTATTGAGTTTTGTGATAAAAACAACATGCTTTCCCTACATGCATGTTTTAACTTTCCCCGCATGTTTTAGCTTTTCTTATTATAACTTATAATATGAAAACTACAATGAGGAACATATTCTGATTGAGTTCTGAACAGATTTCCTGGACGGAAACATTTTCCCCATTGATAACCGAAATATGATCCAATTCCCACACAGGCTCAATCCATCTTGATTTCGTGAGGAAGTTTTTCCTTGGACTATGATTCAAGATTATGATCTAATTAATATACTTCTAATCTTCCTGTATTGTTTTTAGTATTTCTCTGAATATGATAAAGCCAGAACCTCCACCATGAAAATTTCCAGAGATTTACAATGGAAAGTCCTCTCTGGGAGTACTTCTTTCTGCCAAAGATGGTGATTTTATGTAAGATCAGTGATCTAATCCACTGATGCATAATTACAAGAAATTGATGGATGCCACATAAAAATGTTTGCGTACATTAGCAATGAATTTGAGTCCAATCTTTATCTTTCTTTTGTTCCTCTACTAATCCCCTCTTTTATTATGCTTCATAGGTAAATTCTAAATCACAAATGAAACAAATTAAAAACAACATCAAAATAAAATCACAAGAAGACAAACTGGTTAGTGGATTGAGAAATCAAGTCTCTACACTACACCTATGAGAGTATTATTAGATGAAATTCCTCATTGCAATTACTTTTAGGGTAGAAAAAACCACCCTGCCATAGTTTCTGCTGTAAATCTTACCTCTTATTCCTCAGAGCAAAAGTTTCATTTACTTTACGACTTACACAAGTATTCACGGTCAAGTTTAAAAGGAGGAAAAGGAAGTTTAAATAAATAGCACTTTGAGTTGTCAAAGGAGTTAAAACAAAATAAGTAGCTAAAGCTGTTTTAAATGAATCCCTAAATTATTGGGCCACGAAGCAATGAAATCAAATCTTGAGTTTCATAAATTGTTACCTGATGACTGTTATGATGAACAACATTTTGTAGTTTCAGAGCAGAGTAAAACTGTAGCCTAACATAGTTCAAATTTTATGTTTTAAATCATATGCCTAGTGTGGTCTAACATAGAGCTTCCAGAGGTCTTCTTACCCGACCTACAATTTAATTAACTTTATAGTTTGAATGCATACTGATTGACCAAAGTTATATACTGCATGATAAGTATTACGTAGATTTTTAGGTTTTGTTCTATGTGAAGACTGATAAAATGCAAGAATGACAGAGAGGTTTACACAGTAATGGTTTTGCACTAAAAGCTGGGAGTAATGCTTGGTTTATTCATTGATGCTTATGGCTATTAAATAGCCTTACAATAACAGAAAAGTAACAGTCCATGATTCCACGACCTAGGATCATGGTACACGACTAAATCAAGAATAACAGAAATAGAATCTTCTCCCTCAAGTAACGGAGAAACTTATTTGCAATACTGAATAATAGTTTTCAACTAACAAATAATGCTAACTTTATCATCCTCCCTTAAACTGCATGTTCTCAACATTCCGTTTATTCAGAATATTCATAAACACCCATTGATTCTTGTATTTTTGAAAAAACTTCAATCTTCAATGATTTGGCCATAATATCAGCAACTTGTTCATGAGTAGAACATTGAGTTAGCTCTATTACTCCATCTTTGACTAGACCACAAAGAAAATGAAAACGAATATCAATGGTTTGCTATGACCATGCATTACTGGATTTTTTGAGAGTCTGATGGCTGATATATTATCACAATACACCACCGTAGGTCCAGACAACACATGATTTAGACTTTTCAGAATTCTTCTTAACCAAACAACCTGACAGGCACTTGATGCTGCAACAATAAATTCAGCTTCGGTGGTAGAAAGAGTAACTACCGGTTGTTTCTTTGAAGACCAAGAAATTGCACTTGAATTCATCATAAAAACATAACCTGAAGTACTTTTTCTATTATCTTCATCACCCGCATAATCACTGTCTGTGTAACCACAAAACTCTGTATCTCCTCCCTTCCTATAAAACATCCCGAACTTAGTTGTCCCCTTTACATACCTTAGAATCCTTTTTGCTGCCAGCAAATAAGATTCAGTGGGATGTTCCATGTATCTACTAATTAGACTTACCACAAACATTAAATCAGGATGTGTTGCAGTTAGATACATGAGACTTCCCACCATTTGCTTGTAGAGTGTACTATCAACCTGCACTCCTCCTTCATCTTTTGTTGATGGCTCATGTTAACTTCCAGCAAGCTGAAACAAAACATATATGGTTCCTTGATTCTGGATGCAGCAACCATATGTGTGGACAAAGGGATATTTTTTTATCATTTTGACAGCAGCTTCATAGAATCAGTAAAGATGGGAAATGACTCCAGTCTTGATGTCCAAGGAAAAGGCTGGATTTGAATGGAGGTAAATGACTTTATTCATGTGATCACAGATGTATTTTTTGTACCAGAACTGAAGAACAACCTGCTCAGCATCGGCCAACTCCAAGAAAAGGGACTTGCTGTGTTTATTCAACAAGGAAATTGCAAAATCTATCATCCTGAAAAAGGCTTGATTATTGAGACAGAAATGACTCATAATCGTATGTTTGTGGTGCTAGCAGACTGCTCCCCATCAATTGATAAAAAATGTCTATCCTCCATGCTCACTGATCAGTATACACTTTGGCACTATTGGTATGGCCATCTTAGCTGGAATGGAATTAATACACTGCAGCAAAAGAAGATGGTGGACGGGTTGCCTCATTTCAACGCTATTCATCAAGTGTGTGAAGGATGTTTGGTAGGAAGACAACATCGTGATTCATTTCCAAAAGGCAGCATATGGAGGGCATAAAAAATTCATCAACTGGTACATGCGGATATATGTGGTCCAATCACTCCGGTTTCTAACAGCAGCAAAAGGTATCTCATTACCTTTATTGATGATTTCAGTAGAAAAATCTGGGTTTATTTCTTGACAGAAAAATCAGAAGCCTTTGCTACATTCCAAATATATAAGGCTAAGGTTGAGAAAGAAAGTGGCACATTCATTCAAAGTCTACGAACAGATAGGGGGTGAGTTTACTTCATCAGCATTCAACAGTTTCTGCAATAAGCATGGAATATTCAAACAGCTGACAGCACCATATTCACCTCAACAAAATGGTGTTGCCGAAAGGAAAAATCAAACCATTATGAATATGGTGCGCAATATGTTGCTGGAGAAACAAATTCCAAAATCCTTTTGGCTAGAAGCAGTGAATTGGGCAATGCATGTCTTGAATAGAAGTCTCACTCTTGCCGTGAAAAACAAGACCCCTGCTGAAGCTTGGAATGGCATCAAACCATCAATAGCACATTTCAGAGTTTTTGGTTGTATATCCCATGTCCATGTTCCTGATCACAGAAGGGTGAAGCTTGATGCAAAAAGTTTGAAATGTGTCTATCTAGGGGTAAGTGAAAACTCTAAGGCATACAGGTTTTTCAATCCTATTTCACAGAAAATCATTATTAGCAGGGACGTGGTTTTTGAAGAAGATCAAAAGTGGAATTGGGATGATATTCCCAAGCCAGTCACAACAAATGATTTAGCATGGGAAGTCACAGACAATGAGGACGAGTCTCCTGTACATGCATAACCGGTGGAGAATGAGCCTGCACAAACCTTTTTTCCAGCAGAATCTTCAAATGCAGATGTAGCAACACTGGATGAACATGGCACAACACATGCTAGTGTTGAAGCACACCGATCAGTCAACTCAGAACCCACAATTGTAGAAGGAAGAACACGCAGACGTCCTGCATGACTGATAGACTATGAAACTGATCAAAGTTTCTTCACTGCCACAGATGTTAATATAGCTCATCTAGTTTTGTTCACCAATGGTGATCCAACAACATTCGAAGAGGCAGTAAAAAGTGAAAACTGGAGGCTTGCCATGAACCAGGAAATTGCAGCAATTGTGAAGAATGAGACATGGGAATTAACAACTCTGCCGATAGGAGGAAAAACAGTTGGCGTGAAGTGGATTTTTAAAATCAAACTCAACGAGCTTGGCGAAGTTGATAAGTATAAAGCTCGTTTAGTTGCCAAGGGCTACAACCAACAATATGGGGTGGATTATGCAAAAATATTTGCACCCGTGGCTCGTTTAGACACAATTCGTATGGTGATCTCTTTTGCAGCACATCAAAACTGGTTGATATATCAACTTGATGTAAAATCAGCTTTCCTGCATGGAGAAATTAGTGAAGAAGTGTTCGTCGATCAACCTCCAGGTTACGAGCAAAAGGGGGAAGAAACAAAAATCTACCGACTCAAGAAGGCATTGTATGGACTCAAACAAGCTCCTCGAGCTTGGTACAATCGTATCGAGTCCTATTTCTCCAAAGAAGGCTTCACCAAATGTCCTTATGAACATACTTTGTTCATAAAAACAGCGGATGGAGGTAAAATATTAACCATTTGTCTTTACGTTGATGATCTTATTTTTACCGGCAATGATGAAGTTATGTTTGATGAATTTAAGAAGTCAATTATAGCTGAATTTGACATGACTGACCTTGGAAAAATGAGATATTTTTGGGCATTGAAGTATTGCAAAAGGAAGGTGGCATTTTTATTAGTCAACATAAATATGCTAACGAGGTTCTAGAAAGATTCAACATGGGTCAGTGTAACTCAGTCAAAAATTCAATTGTTCCTGATTTTAAACTGACAAAAGATGAAGGAGGAGTGCAGGTTGATAGTACACTCTACAAGCAAATGGTGGGAAGTCTCATGTATCTAACTGCAACACGTCCTGATTTAATGTTTGTTGTAAGTCTAATTAGTAGATACATGGAACATCCCACTGAATCTCATTTGCTGGCAGCAAAAAGGATTCTAAGGTATGTAAAGGGGACAACTAAGTTCGGGATGTTTTATAGGAAAGGAGGACATACAGAGTTTTGTGGTTACACAGACAGTGATTATGGAGTGTTTGTGGAGGGGCTCTGATACCAAATGATAATATGCAAAAATGACAGAGAGGTTTACACAGTAATGGTTTTGCACTAAAAGCTGGGAGTAATGCTTGATTTATTCATTAATGCTTATAGCTATTAAATAGCCTTACAATAACAGAAAAGTAACAGCCCACGATTGCAGGACCTAGGATTGTGGTACACGACTAAATCAAGAATAATAGAAATAGAATCTTCTCCCTCAAGTAATGGAGAAACTTATTTGCAATACTGAATAATAGTTTTCAACTAACAAATAATGCTAACTTTATCAAAGACTGACACCATTATAATTAGAACCCTTTTCAATGATCACATACTCAAGTGGATCATCAAGCACCTTTTAATTAACTAACTCTCCCTTACATTTACAGTATACCTCCTTTCTGAACTGATTACTGAAAATTCACCCAACAGAAATACACAATTCAATGACCATTTCAAAATTCTCATGACCAAAACAAATGAAGAAACAGTCCAAGATTGTAATTCCAAAATTCATGACCATCATTTTAATATCAGCATCTGAGCAGCATAAATTATACAATCAGGGTGTATAAGAAAAAGCCATTTAACTCTCATCCTTAGAAATTATGAACCATGTAATGAATAGGGAAGAAACATGAAATCAACTGACCAATTACCTGTTGATATTAATGAATTGGAAATGCTTGTGTGGACAATCATTCATCTGCATTCTGCTCTCTACATTAATCTCTTGCCATCTGCCAACATTTTGAGCCTCACCACATAGTTCCATCTACCTCCTTCGCATACAAGTCTAACAAAATCTCAGGATAAATGGTATTTTCTGGGTCCAAGGCACTAAGCCATTTTCCCACAAATTCTGCCACCACATTGACCCACAACTTCTAGATCTACAAATGGCAAGAGGAGATCCCAGATTCTTTTAAAGGCTCCACTGGCATTTTGTTTCAAATTCAAGAGCTTCCTCAACATTTCCTTGCCAAATTAGCAGATCCACCATGCAAGCATAATGTGCAAGTTTTGGAGTACAACCATACTTTTTCTTAAATGAAATAAACAAGTCATGACCCTTACATTCTAGCCCACATGGACGAAGGGCAGATTGAAAAGAGAGAGAAACAACATCATTGAGCTTTACCCCACAATCCAACATGCTTCAAGACCCTCAAGTCCTCATCCATCTAACCCATATCCCTTAATTGGTGAACTTCCATTCTCAAAACTCATTCTCAGCACAACCAAGAATCTACAGTCTTCCAAGAAATCAAATCCTTCTTCCAAGCTCCCCTAAAAACCCAAATCCAGCCCTCCAATTCCCCACATTTTGCATACACAATGAACATATCGTACATTTGAGAAAGACAATCTATACCAACAACCTACGAATCTCTTTTCCTCAACACAACTCACTAAGATCATCTCAAGCACCAGTAGCCTCCAAACTTTAACTCTGCATTTCTCCTAAACCAGTAAATACCATCCTTATACTTCCCATTCTCGACAAAACTCGAAGCCATAGCACTCCACAACACAACATCATATTTCTGTTCTACTTGATCAAATAATATACTAGAACCCCTATTATAAAAAAAAAAAAAAAAAAAAAAACCCAAGTAAAATAGTCAAGACCTGAACTTCAAGCTCGAAACCACATTTAATCAAGAAAAACATGAGAAATTTTTTTAATTTTGACAATTAAATGAACAAAAAAC
>Ga0325401_1000560_pt1 | contig 27515 bp, 22 predicted proteins | sample PopdelMetagenome_FD_205666 | JGI IMG/M metagenome (GOLD analysis project Ga0325401, IMG submission 205666) | Populus deltoides microbial communities from Bellville, Georgia, United States - Xylem-PdKOR-R2 | ecosystem: Host-associated > Plants > Phyllosphere > Stem > Wood/Secondary xylem | place...
ACTGACAACATCCCCCCACTCTCTTTCGTTATTGTCACCTGAGACCCACCACCAGAATCACCTTCACTATCCTGCTCCTGCAGGTTATCATGCCCATCCAAATCATCAATTCTTGTCTTCTTCAAGACCCCTTGGGATTGGTCTGTCCCCTCATGAAAATCCTACTCACTTGCTTTTGGACTCTGGTGGTTCTTCTCTGGCCCATACAGATTACAGGTCTGTTTTGTATAAGTAATGTGACATTTATACTACTTTTCTGTAGTTTGTTTATTAAAATCCTTTCTTATTAGGGTTTTTTTATATTTTTTTGAAAACTAAGAAGAAACAGGAATGTTTATGGGCTGAAAGAGGAGGTTGATGAGCATGCTTTCTTCTCAGAACCTTCAGGTTCTATGAGAAGCTTGTCCGGTTCATCTTTGGATGATGCTTGGCAACTCACCCCACTCACAATGAACTCTTCTCCTTCTACTACTAACTCTTCAAAGCAAAGGAGTTTGTCTAGTTTACACAACGAATATTCTTACTTGCAGCTTCAAAGCCTGAGTGATCACGATACCCCAAAACAACAAAAGCAGTATAAACATAACTATCTTCTGGGAAGTAGTGATGTAGACAGTCTAGGGCCCATAAAAATGGAGAAGGAAAAATCCCAAAAGACTGTTCACCGTTTCTTTGATGAATGGCCACCAAAGGATAAAGATTCATGGCTTGATTTGGATGACAAATCATCAAAAAGTGCATCAGTTTCAGCAACCGGGCTCTCAATATCCATTCCCTCCTCTCATGACTTTCTTCCAATCTTCAGTTCAAGAACTAATAATGGTAATCAATTCAATCTTCTGTTTTTTTGGTGTCGATATCTATTTACCTTTAATTTTTGTGGATTTTCTTTTCGAACCGGACAAATACTTCATTGTCTACGAAATTAAATCATTTTGTTTTGCAGGTGGTTGATTTTACTCTGGTGGGTTTCTGGCCCAAGATGTACTTGGTGGGAGTGGGGGGGTCACCGCCTTCTGTCAAGAGGCCTCAGAATTGCTGAACTCTTTTTTGGTTTTTTCTGCAAAATGTGATTGAGATTGGATTAAATGAGTGTTTATTAATGAAGAGTATCCAATGTCTTTTGCCTTGTGGGTTCTCTTCTTTTCCTACTTCACTTTAGGATTTTCACAAATAGATTTGAAGGGCTCTACTTTATGGTAGCCAAGCCATTGATATGAAGGTATCTTCTTCTGGGTTCCATTAATGGTTCCTTTCAGTTTCAGACACTTGCCCAGCCTTTGCACTAGTAATAGACGAGGGACCTCATAGTCCCGGGATTTGCTAATTTGTCACTTGTCAATTCACCTAACTGAGATTTGTACGAGTAGACTCTACTTGTAGTCATCAATCCACCACTGCAATTATATCAGAATTGTTCCTGCGTTGGGGAAAAAAAGACTTGATAACAAATGGGAGTATACCCAATTGATGGTGCCATTGTCTACGGCTCAACAAACATGACACACTAATTCTATCTTAACAATGAAGCTGGTATGTGTACTTGATAATTGCTCTAAAGAAATGCCTGTCTTGAATTTTAATCAGAAGAGCGAATAAATGGGAAGGGAGGTTTCACTCTTGGAGGTTGGGATTTGTCGGGCATTTTGTTTGTCACTCTTTCATCTTTAATCAACTCCCAAGTTAGGCAAATGCATTTATGACGGCTCTCTTCCATAAACCTACCTACCAAAAGGAACCTTCTTTTTTTCTCTTTTTGGTTGGTGGTCTTTTATTGCGATGAGACGAGGTGGTTTGTAGTCATGGAAAAAAAGAAGACAACTAGCCCATGGAGGGGGGGTTCAGGTGAAGGTCTTGGCCAACAGAGCGCTAGTCTGTCTGTTCTGAACCCTCTGATGGATGTCCATGCGGGGGTCTGGTGCCTTCCTCTGAAAAGGAGAAGTGCATAGAGACCAGGCTTTAAAAAGGCTTTTCCCACTGAATCTTGCAGGCAGCATGGAAGCAAACTTTTTACCAATCCTCTCACCAAACACCTCCTATCAGAAGACCGACTGTCTCAGTAATCATCCCAAAAGAAAAGGTCCCATGTCTGACAATATGACCTCACATTTCCAACAGAAGGATACTCATCGTCAAGCACATCAATTCAACAGACAATTATGTCATTAAAATCCATAGAGCTCAATCTCAAATTAACCATCCTTCCACTGGCTGGCAACTCGTGGGGAGGGCAGCAACCCCGGCACTCTATGACTTGTGAGTCTGACTCCAGTTAAATCTGCATTTTTCTTTCAGTCTCTCCAACTAAATGGGGTCTCATCACAGAAATGGGCTGTTAGGAAGGACCTGAAAAATGGTAAGAGTGAATTGATGGATGTTAACCTTCCAACTCTTTGCTCACTTGTTTGGCTAACAAATAAAGGAAAGAACGAAAGTTAATCCGCCCAAATTGGATGGATTGTAACTTACAAGTGAGGAAGGATAGGAAGGGTCCTTTTATTTCCTCGGGTCTCAATCGATCATGCCAAACAAGTAAATTATCTCATTCATCCCTACTCATCCACCCTCCCTATCAATCCCACCTCGGCAACAGACCCGAAGGAGCAAAAGAAAAGTTTGAGCTGGTAACTTGGATGTTCAACAATTTCTTAATAGAGATTGGTCAGAGAATCTCAACTGTACAGCTTCTGCCTAAAATATATAAGATTCTAAAAAAATTCAAGGATGCAACTGTTCAGCATGGCTGGTGCATATACAAGGATGCAAAAGTTGCATTTTCATTAGGATACTTCTATAGTAAACCATACAGAATTGAACTATGGAAGTAATTCAGGGGACCAAAACACTGGAAGAGATTTGAGTACCTCCCCAGAGTGCAAGGCCATTCACCTTATGCTGGCATGTTAGTTTCCCCTCGTCCTTAAAGAGGGTTCAAAATGTTCGATATCAATCCTCATCATCAACAGCAGCATTCTCCTGCCTCTTGTCTCTGAATTCACCATCACTATCCTGCAGATCAGCAGAATTCTCTCGCAAAAGGCTCGACTGTGGCTTCCTCTCTGAAATCTCATCCTCGTCAGATTCTGACCATGCCCGCTTCCTCCTGCCTGCTGATGAAGGTGCAGCCTTCATCCACAGGAGCAACACAGAAAAATACATGAGAAAGGGAAATTTTCATATTTTAATGAACTGCTGCTAAAAAACAAATCCATTAAATAGCTAGAATAAAAAAAAGTTTAATTAACAATTACCAAGCAACCTCTTAATGATGCTAAATGATGATTCACTAGTTCTAATTCGTTGATTTCATAGACAAAGTAGCACATCAATAATATGAACAAACTAAGAAACCTTTCATAACAATTAGTAACTTATCAGGCATCTATAAAGAATTTACAAACTTGAGCAACCACTTAATCACAACACAGAACTTTGAATTGCTACAGAAGTTTGAATTGCTCCACTATCACTGGGTGCTTCCAGCAGCAGGTTTAAGATAGCGAGTAATGTAGCTAAGTTTCAACATGAAAAAACATTACTTTATTAGAGTTGCAAGTCGAAAACAAAAACAAACAAGTTCTTACTATATCATCATCTGCATCAGAGTCTTCCAGCCCAGCTGCTGCAAGAACATCCTGCGCATTCTCTTCTGCATTGTCATCCTGATCATTCATTTGATATCCAGGCTCCCTAAAATTCACGTTGGCATCATCATCTTCTGGTTCATCATGATCATCCATCATGTCAGCTTCTTCCATCTCATAGCGTGACCTTGAGCTCTTCTCCTTCTTTCTCCTCTTTCCACCCTTTCTCCTCCTTTTCTCACCATGCCCACCCTCGCCATCATCAATATCTGCCCTGTCCCTCCGCTTAGAAGCAGATGTGCTGCTCTTCCATTGCTCCTGCAAGTGCCAACATTATGCAGTCAGAATCCCATCATTCTTGAGGAAATATTTGATTTTCTATGGTTTGCTTACTATAAAACTAGAACACCTGGAACAATTTTTTGTACCTTCACTCGCTCAAAATGCTCTTCCTGTTGCCGCACCCGTTTTAATTCATCCTCCTGTTTTCTCCTCTCTAACTGTAATACCAATATTGTTAGGTTTTACCTTCATTCAAAAGTGATAGGTGTACAAGAAGCAAGAGCACAACAGTAGACCTGAAATTTCCTTTGTTCTTCAGCCTTGCGGCGGGCTTCCTCTGCCAATGCCATCTGACGAGCAAGATCTAGTCTCTGTCGGTTTTGCTGTTCCTCGCGCTCAGCTGCTTCACGATGAACTATAGCAGCCTCTAGTAAATGTTTGCAATACTCAACATGGGTGTTGATTTTCTTCTCATCAAACCCATTAAAGTACAGGTTGGAAGCGGCAGATAACTGACTAAATAAACGGACAGCATTTTCCAGCTCATCAACAGTTGAACGCACCTGTTATTATAAAACCAAATTATGGTAACTAGATAGCTTTGTGATGGAGGCCAACAAAGCATATGAAAATCTGGTTGCCAGCCTGATTTGGAGTCACACCAGATTTCATCTTTGTGATCTGAAGAGTTTAAAAACATGGTCTGAGGGCTTTTACCCAATGACTGATTATGTTCCATCACACCAAGAAAAAAAAAGAAAAAATTAACCTCATCTACTGTCCTCTTTGTCTTTTGTAGTGTAGATGCTGAGAATTTTTGCATTGCAACACCTGCATCAAACCTCAGTGTGTAATTAGAAGGTGTCAAATGGATGGCTCTCAATAAAGTTCTCTTGCAGTCCTGCCACTGTTCAGCTTCATAATGAGTGCGCGCCAAATAAAGAAGAATCTGAGAATCTGTATTATAAAAGAATTTCTGCAAACAATTCTGGTACTGCAACAAACAGAGTGTCATCAGCAAAAGATGCTATACAAGGGAACTTCAAAAGAATATTTATAATAACACTGCAGACATGCACGAGCAGGCATAAATATGATAAAATGAGATGAACTCACCATCTTCACAGCTAATGCAAAATTTCCTTGAGCAAAATATACATGTGCCAAATTTATCCAGACATCAGGCATCTGGACAAAAATGCTTCCACTTGCAGCTTCTTGGACCTATATCATCACAAAACAAACAAAGAATTCACTTAAAAGGAAAAGAGACAGGACAAGTTTGTAATCCTATGCAAAAAATGAATAACTATTCTTCTTACCTGTGTAAAAAGATCTTTTGATACATCAAAGTGTCCTTTTTCAGCCAAGACTACTCCAGCACCATTGGCAGCATAAAGATTAGCTGTATGCTGAACCAGAACCTAAAACATCAAAGATTATTATGAGAACATTATTGTATTGACAAGAAATACATAGTATAAAAGCAACAGGCTGAAGGCTATAACATAAAGAGCCCACATAAATGAAAGGAATAGCCTCATAATAAGGTCCTGAACTCAGGAAAACTGAAATTGTTAAAGCTAAATCCATATTGAGGGCCCTGTGAGGATAAGCCAATGATGATGAACTATTTTCATCTAGTCACAGATCAAGCTTTTTTATTTCCAGGGCCATTAGGATTTATCGTCACATTCTAAGTCGAGTGTTAAAGTGAGATGAGAGGTTTTCAATTAACACCAAATTGAAGCAATATGCACGAAGTCTATGAAAATTATAAGCCGTTCAGATAGAAGATCAAAGTTTAAAATCAGCCTTCTTGCATATAGCTTTCATTCTTATCAATGTTTTTCTTTTCTACTCATTCATTCAATCATATAGCATTCTACTTTATGCGAGATGATTGCTAGAATAAGATTTCTATGTTATTTAGACATCACCTTGGACAAAAAATACATAAAGTACACTCTGTTTGAAAGTTGCTCTATATAGACCTTCATGAAATTGGAAGCATAAATCCTGGTTCCCTTCTGATTTATGTGTATTGTGTTGTACATGTATTCAAAGTCTTGTTTCTCATCATAATCCTCAATAACTTATTACGAATACACTCAGTGGAATGTTTCTGGGATGCAAACCAATGGCTACAGCAATATTGCAAATCAAGTGAAATAAAATAAATGACTATAAGGTGCACTAAAAATATGATGTTTAAGGGTGGAGAAAATCCCATATAGAGAAGGGAAGTTTGGAAGAGTAAGGCATCCATACTCTGGTGTACAGTTCCTTGGCTTTTTCCAAATGGGTAGCTTCCAACTTGGGATTTCTTTTCTCATTTCGTATTGCAGCGAAGTAGTTCCAGTTCCCCTAACAACGCCAAATAAGTATGTGAGATGCACGTAATGTTTTAGAAATAATGAAGAAACATCTATAAAAGCATTGCCACAACGTAGTCACTAAAAAGGTGAGTGTGGGGAGAATACAGAATATCTAAAGAGAATTTAAAGCAGCATGCTCAATAAACAAGATACACACCAAAGAGAGAGTGGCATAAGAATCCTTCCCATCAGTTGCCTCACTAGCAGCACGGAATGTTTCTTTAGCCTTTACCCAGTCATCATTTTTAAGCTCCAGGTCACCAAGCATTGATAATGCATTTGGACACTTGTCATTCACAGTCAGAGCCTCATTTACCTTTAAAAGAAAAGGTTTATGTTCATCACAAAAGCATTTACAGAATTACGTACATCTATGTAAATTTATAATGATGATAATAACCAGTTCGATGCTTAATGGAAGATTGTTTCGAGCTTTGGCAATGGCAGCAAGCCTCAGATAAGCATCCACATAGTCTGGATACTGTACAAAGAGATAAAAAAGTTAAGAAAAATCTGAAACATCACATATGACTAAATACAGAACTATTGATGTCAAATCTAAAAATTTGAAAGCTTGAACTGCAGCAAAAGAGGTGTAAATGTAAGTTAGAATCAACAGTTAAAACCAAGATATGTGTGTTTTTTATCACTAATTAGCATTATCTAATACAGCATCAACTAGAGGAAAATTGATTTCAACTATTACACAAAACAACCAGCTGTTATTTCTGAACTTTCCTACGTTGATCATTTTCTGAAGTTCAAAGTCAAAGCAACAGCTCCACTGATTTCTTTCTTGACAGTAAGGTGTTCTCAACTCTAACTCATCCGAAAAAATTTCCTTATTTCAATTGATGGTGGTATTAATCAATAAGACAGAATACATAAGAGAATATGCCTACTCGCAAATGCACACACACAAACAAATACCTTAAACAAGATGAGGCGGTATAATGTGCTTGCAGTTTCTGTGTTATGCAACTGCTCAAGTAATCTGGCCAAGTTAAATAATGTTGTGACTTTATTCCAAGACAGTTCCACAGAATGACCTTCCTCCTCCAGTCGACGAAATATCTGCATGTCCTTGTATTGAAGAAGAGATGAAGTTGCATCAACTTCATATGTATTTGCTTTGCCTTCAAGAAAAGTGAGCCATATGCCATCACCTAGAGCCTCTTTGAAATTTTGCAAAGCAAGCTGTATCAAGACATCACACTATTTTTGAGATTTCCAATCAAGATTTTAATAGCAGGAAACTAGAAGCAGAAGAAGAGGTTCAAAATCAGAGTGAATTGAAGATGTAAATTTAAATAAGAAAATTTTTTTATATACTAAAATTGCACTAGCTTTGATGAAATTAAAAGAGAACTCTATAAACCTCAAGTTCTTCTCTTTCAAAATGAATGACTGCAATATTGTTAAGCACTTCTATTGGCACTTCTTCACCTCCCTTTTTCAGAAGACTGCGTGCCTGTAACAATATTTTAAACCTGAGTTATCCTAGAACAAATCCATGTGCAAAAATGGAGCTTTGTTCAACAAAAACAGATAAATTCACAATAAAAAGAAATAACAAATAGACAGCCCTTACAGTTTTGAAGGCATCAAGAGCAGCTCCAGTGTCAGTTGAAATTAACAATTCTCCCAGATCAAGAAACGCCTGCATAATGATTGAGATTTTTTTCAAGTTGTCGATGTGAGAATAGAATGTAACTCATTGCATGATGCCTAATTAGTTCTAGCAACTTAAAGGATCTTGTAATTTAAGCATTTGAAAAGTTTAGTGATTGAATATTGACAATATTTATAAAGGGATATGGTGGCTAAAGGCCCTGTGATTCCAGCATTTCAAACACAGGACATTGAGGTCCAGGATCTTCTAAGATTTAACATGGTAAAGTGCTTTATCATATTTGTAGTCATAACAAGAAAGGCAATAAACTCATTGATAGAAGCATAATAACTTTCTTGATGCAGAACCATCAACACATGGCATCCCAAAAATCAGCTCTCCTAGAGTCCTACTCTTCCGAAAACCATCTCAATGTAAAAACATGATCAAAGATTATACTGGGTATCATTTCCCATGATTTGTGCACCATACAGGTCAGTCCTTCTCCGGAATATATATCAACTTTTCAATGCCCTAGTAAAGAATACTTGTCAATCCGAAAATCATATAACCTCAAAGTTACAACTTACAACCCTCTGAAAGAACAAGCAATAGTGTCGGTTACCTGGGCATCACGAGGATCAATTTTTGCAGCCTTTCTCAAAAATTCCTGAGCCTTTTCAGTTTGCCCAAGCTGAACATATATGTGCCCAAGAACCTAGAGGAAAAAAAAAAATCCAGTCAAAATATAACTGACAGCATGAAGTTCCCATAAAACTGAAAGGACCTATAAAGTTGAAAAGGCAGGATTAAGCTAAAATAATAATTAGAAGCATAAAGTCCCCAAAAAAATTGGAGGAAAGAAAGTGAATTAGAAAAGGAAAAAAAAAAGCCACTAGTCCACTCACCTTTAATGTCTCACAGTTATCAGGGTAAACCTCCAAAACTTTTTCAAAATTTGACAAGGCATTTTTAATCTCTCCCAGTTTCAATTGTACCTGCCCCAAACCTGTTAGAAACAACATGTTATGCAGAGAAGTGTTGAATTAAGAGACAAATAGCACTAGCAAGCATTATGCATCAAAGATTCAAAATACTGCAATAATGGATCTATTGCACAACATCTGATACAATGTTTATATTGAGCAGAAAAAAAGTTATTATAACTATAACCAAAAGAAGGGCAAGGGCTGTTGTTTACCAACCATAATAAGGAAACACAAATTCACTAGGCTTATTGATTTCCTTGACTGATGCCCAGTAGTATCTTGAAGCTGTTTCATAATCACCCTACAGTCAAGAGAAATGGCACCGCTGCTTAGTTGAAAGGGCCAAACAAAATTGACAGACTAAGCATGGCAGATAAAACTTGTTATAAATAAAATCCTGAGAGAAAGAAAAACAATGAATACAGGAATATATTAAAGCCAAAACAGCTGCTTCTCGTAGCATCATGTACAGAGCATTAAGAAGGTGCAAAAAAGGTGAAGTTCAAAACTTGTTTTCAATACGCAAACCAGATTAATGCTCATGCCAGGTATCACTGTATACAGCCTTTTGTTTGAGGACATTAAGAATATTCTTGTTGAAAAACTGGCCAACAGTAAGGGCTATCCCATATTTGGGCTATGAGAACAGGTTCAAATAACAAGACAGCCAACGCTGGAAGGATAGAGTGGCATGTGGAAGGCATTTCAAGGCAACAAGAAAAGGATAGTGAAGGTGAGTCAATAGGTAAGTGGGCCAATGAAAAGTCATTTTAAACACCAAGCTTTATTTTGAGACCCCATTTGCATACAGGTTGTAGAAGTAAAATCAAATTCACTCATGTGTGGTCTTGCAAACACATACAAACAGCAAGATAAATCTCTCAATAGGAAACAATTTCCTCCACTTTTAACAAATTTCAATCACAGTAAGAACATGACATTTACTGCAATTGTATGAATAAAGATGGCAAATCAAACCTTGCTATGGTAAGAGCGAGCTAAATTGTAATAAGAATGTGACTTTGTTGGTCCATGATTTGTGACAGCAAGTGCAGTTTCAGTCAATTGCTCAACTAAAAAATGTTGACCGGTGAAGAAAAAGTGATTTGCTAGATAATTCAGTGCCATTGCACAATAGGGGTATATCTCAAAAGCTCTCTGCATTTTTTCCATTCCTTTCCTTATTGCAGCAGCTGTGCAGACAGAATAAAGCAACAGAGTAAGACTGCTCAAAATGAGAAATTCATCTGGACAAACGGATAGAAGAAAAAATTACCAGCCCACCTTCATTTGTTTGCAAATCCAAAATTGCTAGTGAAACAAGAGCCTCAACATTTTCTGGATCCAACTGTACATGGAAGATCACAAAATATAGATACAGAATCAGCACAGAACTTGCAGCGTGAGCTGTATAAATCCAATACATGTACAAATACTCATATCACTTGCCTGCAAAACCCTCTGAAAAGCCAGGCAAGCTTTTCCCACGTGGCCCAGCTTATAATGGCAGTGTCCGATGCCAAGTCTTACAGCTCCAGGACAATCAGGATAAACTTGCAAGGCCCGCTGAACAAAAACCAAAAATAAAATGTTAACCTTGATTAAAGAAATCAATGTTAGATGGAGGATTTGTCATGACTCTTAGAAGCTCGTAACTTAAATAAAAACAAGAAACAAAATGTAAGAGTAGTAGTGCTTTATAATGGAATATAGTTAAGATAAAGAAACAAACCTTAAACAAGGTCAACGATTCACCATAATGTCCACGACTGTACTCAACACACGCCTGCAAAAGTACAGGGAAAGTTATATAGAGATACAGCAACATTTGTACCCTACCACATGAAGGTAAGCTCCATCTCAGTCTCCCATGACAGTCGCTCACTAGGACAATTTGAAGGGTTTGGTCTCATTCTCAATTTATTCCCATAGTTGCTATCTACCACCAGTGTTCCCACCATCCATGTTCAGAAGTAATTCAACATGCAAGATGCAACATAGAGCCTCTTATGCGAAACTGCTATGCAAATTTGTGTCACAGTTTCAAAAATAAGCTTGATTATTTTGATACTTGTTCAGCTTGTTTTCTTAATTGGAAGATGGCATAATATCCAAATTACTCTTGTATCTTTATTCAATTTCATTTTTATTCAAAATGTGTGTGTTTGTCTTCTTGCTTTTCAAAAGGGAAAGCACAAGCTTGTCAGAAAATCAATAATATTGAATATGAACCACTACAAGCATCAAAATCAATGAGCTACACCTGACCGAGAAGAGCAGATACATTATCACGGTCTCCTTCCAGTACGATCCTAAACGCAGCAGATGCTTGTTCTACTTCACCCTTAGCCAGTAAAAGCTGACCTTTGCCAACCCAAGTAGAAGGCTCGTGCATGTCAATCCTGGAAGCTTTATTGTAATGTTTGGTAGCCTGTATAAAATACTCCTCCTTCTCTCTTTGTTTTGTCTCGACTTTTCCAAGATAGCTATAATAAGCCCCTAAAGCATTGAGGATAGCAATCCTCTCATATCTAACATCCGCATAATATTCATCAATTTCTGCACACCCACACCAACATCAATCACGAAATAATTTCAGTAAGTTCCTCGTCTCCGCTAACAAAAATAAATAAAAAATAAAATTTCAGAACAATAGGAATTACCATGACTGGATCCTTCTTCTAATATCTGCCGAAATTGATCGATTTTTCCTTGCTTGAAATACTCTCTCTGCATCAAATCATCAATTTAACCACAAAATACAATAATTATTATTTGAGAGATTCCGAAAAAGAAAAGAATAGGAGAAATCAGAGAGAGACGAACGGCGATGATGAGCCAGAGATCGAGAGGAGCTTGCTCGGCTTTGAGGATATCAAGAATATCAGAGGCGTCCCTAGGAAGCTGATCTAGAGCTACCCTAACTTCTTCCTCTGAGTTCTGCACCGGTATGTACACAAACGCCATTTATTTTCTCGATAGATTAAATTAAACAAAAGAAAAGGTAAATAGTTCTCTCTTTCTCACTCCCTGTCTGTGTGAATTTGGCTGGGGTTTTAGAGGAGGGAGAGAGGGGAAGCAGTGGAGCGACAAAATTACAAAAAAAAAAAGAAAAAAAAAAGAAGCAGTGTTTAGTGTTTATTATGTTTATTTTAGGTTTGCTCTCAGATCGCAGCATCGAGCCCTTTTACGTTTCTTTGAGTATTTGTGAAAACGCATCTATATTTTGTAATATTGCGTTTTTGGCCATTGACGGCTATTTCTTTTGTTTCTTTCCTTTTTTCTTTTCTTTTTTCTATTTTAATCCAGGTATTTTTGTTAGATTGTATCAAACATATAATGACAAGACCATTTGATTGACATGTCATCACTATATGCATACCTCTCCAAGAACAAAGCAATTGTTTTGTGGTGCGGGAACTGGAATTCTCATAGCACAAAGGCAAGTTAATCTACACTCCTTCACTCTATTTATCTGTACTTGTTTTAATTGCTTTAACAAAGCCAAATATGCAATTCATGCTTCTCTTTTTCCTTGTTGTATTTGTTTTATCTTTGTAAACATAGACATATCTTGTGTTACTAAATAAGCAATTATACGTCTACGTCATATCTAGTAATTTTTAGAACTTTGATTTTATTTTATTTTTTTGTTATGGATCAATTTTGATGTGGGGGTTATTGTGAATATAATGATTTGTATGGTTGTCATTGGAATAGTATGTTCGCTAGCTAGTCTCTAATCTTCTGCCTATATTCCATCTTATTAATATCTGCATGATACATATTCTATCATACCCCTTATTAATGACCTTACCAAGCATTAAGGTTCACTTTATGTAAACTTATAAGTTTGAATTGTCATTGCTCAATATGTTGTAATAACATACGGTAGAAATTTCTCAACTGATAGTAGGTTAAGTATAGAATCATTCACACAATCACATCCATTTATTTTTGTATAAATATGACGTGGACCATGATGTATACAAGCATATATATATATATATATATATATATATATATGTAGTGGACCGTGTTGTAAATAATAGCAACAATAATATGAAATGACAGTTACAAACATCCAAATTGTCCTTGGTATAATCAATTTACACGGCATATATGAAAGTCATCAATGTAAGACCTAAAAATACCATATTTTTATGTGTGCATTTACACCAATATCAAATATCATCTCTCTCCCTTTCTCCTTGTAGAAATATATTATCATTTAGTTGTAATGATATGAAATTTGAATTGGATTATAAAAAAATTGGTAAAGGATGGAATTCAATATAAAGACATTTTAACTCTCATTTATATTTATATGAAAGTAATAATCCCAATAGCTAAAAGTTTATAATTTTTATTAGCAAGTTTTAAGTCCAAATCATAAAAAGGGTTGTGGGATTTAGAAATTAAAGAAGGGTTACATGGCCACCTCCCACTCCATAGCTTAATGGGATTTTTCCAAGGATAGTGACTAAATTACAACCATTTTTTAAAATTAAAAAGAGTACACATTATTTCCTCATTTCCTCCTCTATAAATTCATGAATGTTCCATCATTTTTATTGTTATAGTTCAAAAATCATTAATGTTACTCATCCTTTACTTGCATTTTTAGATAGGTTTCTTACATCATTGACTTTTCATTAGAGTTTTTCCATCAATGTTTAGTTAATTTTTAAACATGATTGTTGTTGAAAAATGTGTATGATAATACAACTGCTATTGTTTTTTGAATATATAGGAAGAACATTTGAACTGAATTAGAAATATGAGTTCAACAATGTTTTTTAAACTATTTTCCATGATATAATCTACATACTATCTTTGCAATTTGATTACTTATGAAATGTTTTGAGTTCAGCAAGTCACTTTTTTATAACTTGTCATTGTATTCTTATAGTTTTATATCTGTTTTGTTTTGTTTAATCTTTTTTAGTCCAACAATTCAATTTTATAATCTGCTTATCGTTGCAAATGTTTAATCTTTTTGTGACAGCTTGAATTACTTTTAAATACTTTTGCTTATAATTGTGTTTTTTGAATTAGGTTATTCGTAAACCTTAGTTAAAAAAAAAAACTTATGGTATGAATGTATACTTTTGGTTGATTGTCTCAATTTGTGAATTTTTAGAAATTTACTTGTTTAATGTGAATGAATTAAATTTTAATTAAGGGAGCTTAATTAAATGTAAGGATGAAATTGAAAATGTGAAAAGCTAGTAACATTAGTCAAAATAAAAGAAAATTATGGGGTTTTATGTGCAAATAAAAGAAACATTTGACCATTAGAGTAAATAATAAAAATTTATAGCTATATAAACATGAATAGTATTCTTCAATAATACTCTAGTGTCAGCCAAAGAAAAAAAGAAAAAGGGCGTGAGGAAAATGTAGAAAACTCATTGTAAAAACACAAAAGAGAGATAGATTAAGTAATCAAAGTGTATTATAAAGAGATTTGAACAAGAAAAATTGGTAGATTTAAGGTCTAAACCTTTGAAAATATTTGACTAAGGAGTTCTTAGAAGAGAGGAAGATAAGTGAAGATAAGGGTGTTTTTCCAAGCTCTTAACCTTTTTTTTTCTTTGAGTTAGGTAAGAAACTTCCTCAAAACACTCAATTGAGATAGTTTTTGTGTAGTGTTAAATGGAAAATTTTAGTGTATAAGGATTTTGAAATTGTATGTTAAGGTGTTAGATTATATACGTTGATTGTTGATTTATGACAGTTTATATGAAAAATGATTGGGCAGCAACTCAATTTGAAAAAATCAAAGAGAGATTCATTTCTCCTCTTAGACAAGGGTTTCAGCCAAATAGAAGAAAAATTATGTTTAGATTATTGAATGCAATTGATAAATTAATTGTGTAAAATTGTGTTAAGTAAATAAAAGATGTATGGTAAAGTGATTTGGATCAATTGAAAGAAAAAAAAATACTCATGCTTATGGAAGGAGAAATTTTGGCTAAGGCAAAAAAATTAAAATTATTAAATTAAGTTATTTAATTTACCATGGGATGTGGTTATTGACATGTTAATTTAATTATTGATGAATGAATAAGTGATTAATTTCAAGGAATTTAAAATGAAATATTATCTCCATATCAATGCATAAATTCAGCTAGGAAAAACAAAGAGATTTATAGGTTATCATTTTTGAATTGAAAAATTAGTTATGATGGTGAAATGGAAATTTGGTTATATGTTGATGAGAATTTGAATTTTATACAATGTACCTACTAGTGCAAGTGAGATCGTGAGTATTATACACCAACAAGGGATATCTAACAAAACATAGGTTTCAAATTGGTGTTAGACACCTTAACATTGTTGATAATTATTTATTTAAAGTTAAGCATGTAATTGAAATTTTATTTAATTTAAAATTCATGCTATCAAATAATATGTCGAGCTAGTTATCCTGATTTATGGACTCGTGCCTGAATTGAGTCTATCTTTCATTGCGTGCACTGTATTTTGAATTTTCTTGCTATTGTTATTTCTAGAGATGTGCAACTTTTATTATTATTGTGATTGTATGGAAGCTTTCTATATAGGTACTACAACTTATCTATATTATTTACAGTGCAATATGTGATAAGTACTTAAATTTGTTTTTACTCAACCATAAAAATGAGTTAGCTCAACAACTAACATTCTCTACCTAACTTATAGAAATTGATTCAGACAACTTAAATGAAAAAAATTAGATAAGACACTTAGATTAAAAGAATAACTTTTAAAATGTAGTTGGATAACTTTAATAAAAAAAATGTTCAACATTTAAAATATGGACTACACTTGCATTCATTCCTACATAAGTGTTGAGTATGGGTAACTACAATGTCTTTTTCAACATTAAAAGTACATATTCATAAAGTACTGCAAATGGTTGGAAAATTAATACATAAAAGCCTATATCTATAAATATAAGTAAGTTATTTTTTTTAATTTTTAGCTATACTAATTTGGGTATAACTATAATATTTTCTTAAGTTAACATTGTTAATTCCATCTTAGAATTCACAGTTGGTTGCATGTTCACAAGAATAAATATTGTACATGTGAATGAAGATTGTGATGCAAAAAATAAAGCTACATACAATGCCATAAGTAAAATTAATAAATAGTTAAAAATATAGATAGTCATCAAGAGATGCTTGAATATTATTCAAGTTGCATTACAAGTTTGAAAGCTGCAAACTTAGATTCTCTTAAATTTTCATTGGCTGATTTTGAAAGCTTGGAATCAATTTGAAAATGCATTTGATGATGAGAGCATTAATGATGAGGTTGGATAATATATAAGAGTGAAGAAAAATTTTTGTGCCTTTAAGGAATTTTATCAATTAAAAAAAACTAAAAGAGATCAGTGAATCACTGTAGATTGTGTCTAAAATCACTGTGGATTGCATTGTTTACGTTTTAAATTCGTTCTTGCGATAAGTTTTGGCCAGTTTTCTTTCACTGTTTTTTCATTTGTTTTGTTGGGTACGTGGCAACCTCCCTGCCATATCTTCCTGTCTTTTTTTGACATGGTACAACTTTTCCATCTCTTTCTTTTTTTTTGGCATAAACGCACCAGAGAACGCCTCACAAACAAACCAAAGAACATGTTCACAATTCCAAATCCATCTCAATTAAAATTAAAAAATTAAAAATACTAAAAGGGCTTAAGAAAACATTGTAGCCACTAAGTGTAATCACTGTGGATGGAGCTATTCTTATCACTTAAAGGTCTGCTTTTATGTGGTTTTCTCAGTGAAGTTGGAATTCCTGGAGATCCATTCCATGTTGGTTTATTGGTGTGAGATGAGAGTTTTTAAGATGTTAGTTCTCGGCTGTGTGTGCTTCTATGGGCTTGGATGTGGCTTTAAGGTTAGGCTGGTTGATGGCTCTATCTAGGAGGAACATAGTCTTGGTTTCAAGGAAAACACTGTGCATAATAAGTTGATTCACTGTAGCTTCAAACAGTGTTTCTTATGGGAAGTTTGTTCTATTTCACAACATGTTTTGTTGAATTTTTTCTATTATTTTTATGTGTTGTTTGTTTGTGTATTTTATTTTTTGCTTTAGAGAACAGAAACGTGGCTATCAACCTAGAAAATCTAGCTTGATTTTAGAAGTCATTTCTTCTGGATTGTACGTGTTCTCGTTATGCTATATTAAATGCAACACCTAATTTGGTTGAGAGAGTAGGTGAGTTTATTTGTAATTAGTAATTTGGTCAGATTTTGTTTATTGTTGTAGTGATTCACCATCTAGTTTTGGTTTTTTTAAAATTAATGTAATTTTCAGTTTGTTTTTTTATAAAATATCACTTGACGGTTAAGCTTTGTTTACTAGGTGGCTTGTCATGGATTAAAAGGCTCTTTGTAGTTCTTCTTTATACATAACTGGTCTGCTTGCATTTCTCTGTGTTGGTATGTTTTCTTTTCCATGCATTTAATGCACGTTAAGGTTGACATGTTGTTGCCAGTGTGTTGTACAGTTTTTTTCTTGAGCTAGAAATGTGGAGACAAAGTGAGGGGGTTGATTTATTAGTTTAGTTCTGACTTGGGTAGGTGATGGGTTGTCCTATTAGAATGTTTTTTAAGAACTCTATTTCATGTCTGGTCATAGTAATCACTTTTGTTTTGTGACATCCAGTTGCTTGCTTTTTATCATGTTGGTAGGCATGTATTTTCCTTTTTTCTTGCAAAGATATATAATGCTTTAAGCTCTACTTTTGGGTGTACTGGCTCCTAACTTTTTTTCGATGTTCTGCTAAGACAGAGGTCAGTTTTTTAAGATCATTCTCTGCTTTTCCTTGGCTTTAGTTTCAAATCAATTTGGGTTGCGAGTTATAAACTTGGTACATAGAGGTTTGTTTAGACATCTCAATGCTTATTTCCAACTTTTTCCTTTCATGTGAAAGCTAAATTTGTTCATTGTCTTTTTACTGTATTTTTAAGATTTGGTTGTTTTTAGTTGTCTTTAATTTTTTTTACTTTTATTGAACGATCATTTGTAGCATTGCTTGTTGCCTTTTTTGTTGTTAGTATTGTAGTTAAAGTTCACGTTGTTTTGTTCCCTATAAAAAAAATTGTTATTTGAGATGAGGCATTTGAGGTTAATTGGTGCCTGAGATATGAGAAAAACAGTTTGTTTGTGGCTTTTTTTCATTTAGATTTTAGGTGATAATTTGGCTGATAAGTAGATTTATGCATCTGAAAATGTTTGTTTTACAGGTTGCTCTATCTTTTGCAAATCTTCTTAGAATCTTTAATCGTGTAGGCTATAGGTTTTACTATCCACTTTCAAGGAATGTTTAACAAGGTATTTTCATGCCTTTTTTTTTTATTAAGCAGTGTTCTGGTTCTTAGTTGTTTTGTTCTTTTTTTTCAAGCTATTTTCTACTAAATTTGTTTAAATATCTTTGTTGTTATAGAAGGAGCTTAAGTTGAATTAATCAATGCTTATTCTTTGTTTGTATGATAGCTTGAGTTTGGGGTGTTGCTTTGCTTTACTAGAAAATATATACTTGATGATATATGTTTTTTAAAAAAAGGTGTTGCTTGAACTCATGTTTAGTGATATGTGTTTAAAAAAACTGATTGAACTCATGTTAGAGGTTATTTAAAGAGATACATTCCGAAATAAAAGATGCTTAAGAATTAGAAATAACATTATGTTGAAGATTTTTCCATTCGGGTGTTAATTGCCAGGTTAACTAATGAAATAATTAAGGTAATCAAAGTTATTACTTCTATGCTTGAAAACAAAGAATTAAATTGTTTATTAGTTTGACATGGTCATTTAAGGTGCTGCATGTTGAATTAAGAATTTTTAACATTTTGTTTTATTTTTCCTTGGCCTATGAATTAAATTATATATAATTAGCAATTAAATTATCACTTTAAATTTCAGTGCATATGATTTAAGCCTGAAATGGTTTCAACTTTATGCTTAACCATTATTGTTTTATTGGGTTCTATTTTCTCTCCACGAATATACATTGCTCATATCAAGACCTTTCAATTCAATTACATATGATTGCTGGCTACTTTTGTTTTCAACAAAACTTGCATAAAAAAAATTCTCTTTCTGAAATTATGTTGTTAATTACCGTAAGATATGGTTACTTTCTTGGTGGATGCCATAAGAGTTGAAATCAAAGGGGCTTTAAAAAAGGTTTTAGAATGATTACATAAACTGTATATACAGTAATGTGAAAAAAAATAAACACGGTAAATTTTTTTTTCTTGCTTCATCCACACATTTAACTTTATCTAATACAAAAATGTGGACAGAATTTTCAACCTTCAATTGCATCTATAACATAAAAAAAAATACCAAAAACATTGTAGTGAATGTTATTTAACATGTCCAAAAAATACAGACATTAATTAAAGCATCAAATTATAGCAAACTTTTTTATTTTATTTTACAAGTTATTCTTTCATGTTATTTTATGTTACACAAGCTTTCAGCACACATCTCACACATCTTTTTTTTTGACATAATTTATTTTATTGTATTTACATCACAAGAGAACTAGCGATTTCTCTACTAATGATTGGATTTGGATTTCTACAGCAAGAAGATGACTGTTGCCTCTGTAATTTTGATATAATTGCAAACAACAATGTCCTTTTAAGTGTTCAACAATCTGTTAGTTTATTTACACTTTTGATGTTGTTTATAACTTTATCTACATTACCAAACTTTTGATACTAGACTTGGCTTCAATTCTCTTCATCATTACCTACCAATCTCTTCTTTTTCACGGATGTTATTTTCATTTTAGCAAAAAAATTGTGTCTTTACACATGTAACCTAAAATCACTAGCAACAAAGCACGGGCAGTCAATCTAGTCTTTATGTAATTGAAATTCCTCATATTTTTTTGCCTTTATGTTAATTTTGTAACATCATGCATTGATTGGTGTTTTTCATTATGATTGATTACAATCCAATCAAATTAAGGTTAATGCTAGCTTATAACTTGTCTTATATATATATATATAAAGAAGATTTCTTGAAATTTCACACAATATTCAACACATAAGATTTTACTTTGTTAGTGTTTATATTTATGATTTGGCCTTTTCTATATTAGTTATGAAAAAGTTGAAGGAAAATCTTTAGGCATACAAAGTTCAAATCAATTAATAAGTTGAAGGTAATGGGATGAACTTGTATAATTCTGAACTCACCAATAATGAGATCATTTAGTCCAACAAATAGTAACACGTACAATATGTGTAGAAAGGTTTCCATATTTGTTAACAAATATGGAAGTTTAACGCAATTTGATGATCTCTTATAATTTATTATACTCCTAAATACTATATATTAGCTGTCATTGTAGATATGAAATTCAAATGGTTTAATGCGCTATTCAAAGATATTTTTGGTAAGAATTATGATAATGTAATGAAGCATGTTGTTGATCATGTTAATCATGGTGGTGGTGGCAACAGTGGCGGCGGCGGCGGCAATACAGATGATGATAACAATGACAATGGTAATGACGAGGATGGTGAATCATTTTATAGGCGAGAGTTTGATCGTTGTAAACTAGTATCATGCATGACCAGAGATTTCTCTATGTATTATAGTAATTATATATAAAAAGAACTTTGTATTGTTTCATACAACATGGTATGACATGGTTGAATAAAGTTTTACAAGGACATTGAAAATGATGTGTCAATATATTTAGAATGGATGCAGCAATACTGCAAAACATAAGCTTTGATTTTGAAATACAATGTAGGTTAAAAGTTTTAAAAATAATGAGTGTTAGTGAAAAGGTGGCCATATTTCTTTATGCATTAACATGAGATGCTTCAAATAGAGAAGTTCAAGAAAGATTTCAGCATTCAGGTGAAACTATTAGTAGGTACTTTAATGAGGTTCTGACAATAGTTTGTTCACTCGTAGTAAATGTTATAAAACTAGAAGATCCTGAATTTAGAAACACGCCACAAAAAATTGAGATGGATGCAAGATATATGCCTCATTTTAAGGTAAAACTAATGAACTTATATATCATTAATGCTAAATATAAATTATTTGGATATTTTTTTCAATCATTTAACAATTGATGCTTCTTGTTTTTCATGTACCATTTCGTAAGAGCTATCGATGGCACACATGTGTGTGCTTGTGTATTTGTAGAAAATCAAATTCCATTTATTAGTAGAAAAAGTGTACCAACTCAGAATATAATGGTTGCATGTATCTTTGATATGCAATTCACGTTTGTTTGGGAAGAATAAGAACGTAATGCACATGATATACATATTTTTCTAGAGGCGATCGACAGTCCCAATATTAAATTTTCAAAACCACCAGAAGGTAATTACATTAGAAAAATTTAATGTTATTTTATGATGAAAATCTAATGTTATAGTAACTATTATTATGGCTAATATTTTTTATGTGGAAATAATGTATAATTAATTACTTGTTATCATAAATAAATATTATTTGGTAGATTTTGAATATCCAAATGAGTATTGATTTTTAGATCCATATAAAAGTGAGAGATATAATCTACTAAATTTTTAGTGTCAAAGACAACCAAGAAGTTAGAAAGAAGTATTCAATTATGCATGCTTGCCAATACACAATGTGATAGAACGTATTTTTGAAGTGTGGAAAAGGAGGTGAAGAATTTTGCATAACATGCTCGCGTATCCTTACAAAATGCAAGTTTCGATTATAGTAACATCAATGAAACTACATAACTACATTAGAAGAAAGTTCAAACACGTGGTCCCTTTTTATCTTTAATTTATTTTTATTTAAACATTAATTATTTAAAATAGATTAATTAAATGAGTGTGTGAGTTACCGAACTTGTAGGTATTTGATTTTAATTAAGATCAATTAAAATAAATAAAGTTAAATAAAATCTTATAATTTTTTTATATATAAAATATCTTTCAATTTTTACCTGGTTTATGACTAAGATTGTATTTTTTTTTTCCTGATATTAGCAGGTGTTTTTTTTGTTAAATCCTATATATATATATATATATATATATATATATATATATATATATATGTATTATTCTATTGCTTTCCTATGAGAATCTACTGATATTATCTTTTTATTAAATAAAAAAAGTGGTTCCAAGAAACAAAGTTATTGAAAACAACCAAGTCCATAACTCTTGTTTCAAGATCGAATATCTTGATTTATATTTATTTCTCAACTTTCTAGTTTAGTCTTTAGTTAAATATTGTTTAATTTTTGCTTGATTTTTGAATAAAAATATAATATTTATAACAATATTAGTACATGTTCCTTTGCAACTCTACAAAATCTTTATTTTTCTTGGATTTTATCCAATTATTTTCCTGTGTGTGTATATTTTTATTATTATTTGATTAAATAAGAAATTTATTTTAAAAAATAAAATTATTAAATGCAATTGGGTTTATAGCCTATATTATGAAATTAAATATCTTAATTCGTATTTATTTCTTAATTTTTCTAGTTCAATCTTTGGTATCGTAATGATTTTTTTTTAGTTTATTGACATAGATAATTTATAATTTATGTTATTAAATACATGTACTAGATTTTTTTATTTATAATTAAAAAAAGTTTTTGATATCAAAAGAACACGTTAAAAATGTTTGTAATTTCATGGTTTTTGTTAATCTATTTTTATCCAATCTGTGATAAAATTTATATTCACATGATGCTATTTATATTCACACTTTAGGTTACATGCTAAGAGTTATTTTCACCAAACTATTTAAATTTTTTTAAAAAAATAATATATAATTTTTTTAATTGGTATAATTTGTGAGGGAAACATTGTATGTGTAGCTTATTTTGAATTGTTTTTTACACGAGACAACTTGCTTTGATTAGCATATAAATTATGTTTCCTACAATAATCAAATGTATTCAATCTAATAAATTTTTCTTCTTAAATTTTTTTATATCAAATGTATTTAAAATATGTATTAAGAGGTTGATAATTATTAATTTGTGATGATTAAATTCTATAACAATGGAATAATTTTAATTTTTTTTATCAATCATCATCAACAAGTGATGTGTATCAATCATTGGATGTGTAATATATATAATTAAATTAAAATTTGGAAATTTTCATTTTATTATTAGAACATTTAACTTCCAATAACTATGCATTTAACTAGTTATATTACATTACAATTACAAAACAAAATTAAAAGGCTTGAGGTTTTAAATAGTGCAAGTTCACTTTAGCATCCTCGTAATTCATTATAGACTATAATAATGTTTTTTTTTTCATTTTTATTATCAAACTCTTCTTAGTTTATTTTATCCTTTTGTGTTCTATTTTATATGCTTTTTCAATAAATGATTTCTATTCTTTATATTTTATTAAGATGTGAAAGTTTTGAGAAGATTTTATTGCTTGATTTTGGGTTAATTTAATGAGTTATGGTTTTAATTTGTAGCCTTAAGATACGATTAAAAAAAATAAAGACCAAACAAAGAAAAAAAAACATGGTGCTCTATCTCAAATTCATATTGAAAAGTTATTTTTAGTCTCATATTTTTATATTGACTTTGTTATAGCTCCTTTTAGTTTTAGAATCTTAGTTTTTTAAGGGAAAAAGTTATTGAATGACTATATTCTATATAAAAAGTTATTTTTTGTATCATTAAGTTCTATTTGATAAGAAGAGTTTGATTAAAGATTTTTTTTTACCCTTCATCTTACCTAAAAAAAAAGTAGATCGAGGTTGAGAAAGTTTTTTTAGTTTAATGTTGTGTTTTCTTGACCAATTTAGGGGTGCTTTTAATTAAGAGATTGGTTTGTTGATGTTCTAATGATGTTTATTAGGTATTATTTAGAGAACATAGGTTAAAAATGATTTTTTAGGTGCAATAAACTCCACCCTGATTTTTTAAACACATCTCTAGTGGTTGGAATATGAACAATGAAATGACAAGTCATTTATCACAATAAATGACGTGTCGTATGCTTTTTTCTTTTTAAAGAAAGGGTAGAAGATATGCTTGAACCAAAAAAAAAAAAGCTAGGGGCTTGGGCTTAGTTTTGTAGGTCATATTTACACATAATTTTTAATTAATTTTATTAAATGCACACATTAGATTTTCAATTCACAATTGAAGATTTTCTTGGTTTAAATTTTTTTTTTTATCAATGTGTATATATATATATATATATATTAAAAATAAATTTTAATTTGAACCAAAATAAAGCAAAGCGCATGTAAGAACACTAGTGCATAACTATTTGCTTATGCCTAAACTATAATAATAAAGAATAGAAAATATGTTTTTTTTTAATATAGGTAATTTCTCAATCTATTTTTATATAATAGTGTTAATTCTTGAATTTATATTTTTATATTTAATTGAGCAAATTTTAATATTTGTTAACTTTCTAAGATATCATCTAAACAAGATATTTAAGAATAAACCGAATAAACCATCAAAATATGCAATGTAACTTGCACATGAAAGTATTTATTTTATTTACAAAAATATTTTGAAAATAAAAAATAATATACAAATTAAGTAACTAGTTCTGTTAATTGACTTAAGAATCTTACAGAAACTTAATATATATCTAAATATAATATTAAAAGATAGATTGAACCAAAATAAAGCAAAGCGCATGTAAGTAGACTAGTGCATAACTATTTGCTTATGCCTAAACTATAATAATAAAGAACAGAAAATATGTTTTTTTTTAATATAGGTAATTTCTCAATCTATTTTTATATAATAGTGTTAATTCTTGAATTTATATTTTTATATTTAATTGAGCAAATTTTAATATTTGTTAACTTTCTAATATATCATCTAAACAAGATATTTAAGAATAAACCGAATAAACCATCAAAATATACAATGTAACTTGCACATGAAAGTATTTATTTTATTTACAAAAATATTTTGAAAATAAAAAATAATATACAAATTAAGTAACTAGTTCTGTTAATTGACTTAAAAATCTTACAGAAACTTAATATATATCTAAATATAATATTAAAAGATAGATTGAAGAATTTCAAAATAATATTATTAAAAAAAAAGTTCTTAGTAATTTACTATAGAGCAAAACATATTGTATCGTGGATTGCTACAATATAATAATGCTCTTGGCCTCATAGCTAAATAAGTGCAAAATGAGAGGCAAAATGATAATTTTATATTGGAATTAACAAATTGAATGAGATAAATCAATCATTTTCCTTTTTATTTAGAATAGTACAAAAACTTAATTATCCTTAAAAAGCAAAAAAAAAGAGGTTGGCATAAGAGGGATTTTTGGTCTTTTTATATTTTTCAAAACAATAAAATGACTTAATTATCCTTAAAAGCGAAAAATTATTAAGCTTTCGTATAAAGATTTTGTTGTCTTTTCAATTTTTTGAAATAGTAAAATGATAAATTTACCTTTAAAATTTAAAAACTAAGGTTGCTGTCTTAAAGTCATTTTTATTTTTTTTAAATGATTTTTCCATTATTACCAATTTCAGTTAGGGACATTTTTGTAACTTAACAAATATAAATATTATTAAAAAAAGTGGCCGATATTTGGATGGTACCTATATCTTTTAGGCATTTTCGTCTTGTGTTGAAAAAGCACCTTCTACCGTGTCTTAAAAAGTGTATAGTGGCGATGAAGTTGATGGAACGACACATGTGTTGATATATGTAGTGGTTCAACGACGATGAATTTTTCTTTCCTTCCTCTTTTCTCCCTCTCATAATCTTAAGATCCATGTTTGTCTTTTTAAAATTCAATTGTGTCCTCTAGTTTGTATTTATTTTAATTTTGGCTCTCAATAATATGATTGTTATTTGTGTTGATTTTAATGATTTTTGAAGTTTACCGTTTTATGATTTTTTCCATGAATATTTTATTTTATTTAATTTTTGTATCTAATTTGATTCTTATTTTTTAATTATTTTTTAATTCTCTTTGTTTTAAATTTTTTTTTGTCCCTCATATATTTTATTTCATTCAAAATCTGTATTCAAATTTGGTTCTCATTCTTTTAATTGATATTCTTTTATTTTCTTAATTTTTTAATTTAATCCCTAATTTATTTATTTCATTTATTTTTTATACCAAATTTGGTCTTTTAATTGCTATTTATTTTATTTATTTTAATTTTTTTAATATTGAGAAGTTTACTTTATTATTTTTTCGTGTCTGCCTTCTACAAGGTAATTTCGAGCTCATGATTTGGGTCATTGGTTTTGAATATTGTATTGGTTTAAGTTCAATCTTTTTTAAGTTTTTTTTACGAATAATTTTTTTTTCAATTTCATAATTCAATACTAGGTTATTGACCTTAAGTTTCGTGGTTTGTTTCAGTTTTTTTATGGGATTATTCCAATCTCATATCCCAGGTAGTTGGTTAGTTTAGTTAACATTTTTTTTGTGGGTTGACTCAAGTTTTTTTCTCAATATTTTAAAATTGATTTTTTCTCTTTCATCATTTGATATTAAATTATTGGTTTTTGAGCTTTCTGATTTTTTTTGCTTTTTAATTCAAGTTGACTCATGATTTTTTTTAGTATTTTTAATTGATTTTACTTTGGTATTTTTTTAAATTTAATTTTTTTCATTCTGATTTTATATCGTGCATGATAAGTTACTTAACTTAGGTTGACACAAACCTTTTTATTTGAAATTAATTTTTTTATTATTTGATATTAAATTATTACAGTATGAACTCTATGAATTTTTAATTTTTCTAAGCGTGTTAGTAAAATTATGCCAAATTAAGTTAAGTTATTATCGCCTAAACATTTTTTCTTTACATTAAAAATAATCGATCCGGCCAGCGATAACACTTTACGGTATATTATGAAAGACCGATAATTGCTTTCCTAGGAATTGGTTTCCCAGCAAAACAAACAAGGCACTAGCTGTTGCTGAGGGTTCTGTTAGACCCAAAATGGGAATGGGGTCGATGCAATCAAATTATTCTTAAAATCTTTGGAGACTCAGCAGTTCACATTTGACCGATAAGAGAAGATCAAGGGAGAATATCTCAGCATCGTCACTTTCCAGAACAATGCCACCCAAATGGTAAAGCTGACCAAAACCCTAATCACAGTTTTCTTCTTACTTTTGAAACTGGATAATGAAGTTGTGCCTGTCTCTCTACAGGGTTTTGCATTGGCAACCCAACGCAGGAACAACCGTGAACACCCAAATCCTCAATGAAGTAACTCAGTACGTGGAGAGCATTAACGGCGTTAAAGAAGGCCGATGGAAAGCTACTCTCACCTTCTATAAACCCATACTACGAGGTGCTTTTCTTTTCTTTTCTTTTTAATAAATATAAGTTGATTTTTTTTTATCAATTTCAATTGAAAAACCCAGACCAAACGCAAGCTCCTGAATTGCCGCGAGATTTCTTGGGCATTTCTTTGCCAGAGCAGCCAAATAAGTATTACTTCATAATCCGAGGTCAAAGGATTGTTCTCGAGGCAGATTCCTCCATTCAAACAATAATGGAGAAGCTTCAGTCTTATAAGTCGAGGGTTGCTCTTTACTTTGAGGTTTTTCGATTCCCCTTTTGTTTATGATATGATGATCTACTCTTATAATTTTGATGTATGATTTTATTGAATTATTATTATTATTATTATTATTATTATTATTAT
>Ga0325401_1000561_pt1 | contig 27501 bp, 31 predicted proteins | sample PopdelMetagenome_FD_205666 | JGI IMG/M metagenome (GOLD analysis project Ga0325401, IMG submission 205666) | Populus deltoides microbial communities from Bellville, Georgia, United States - Xylem-PdKOR-R2 | ecosystem: Host-associated > Plants > Phyllosphere > Stem > Wood/Secondary xylem | place...
CGACCTGTCCGAGGCCGCCGGCGAGCTCACCCGCCAGGTCGCCACCGCCGTCTCGCTCCACGTGACCCCGCCCGAGCAGGCCGACCTGCTCGAGCGGGTGCTGCTGCCCCGGCTCGCCGCGCTGGCGACCGCAGGCCCTCCCGCGCCGCGGCCCGTCGTACCCCCTGAGCACCGGGACTGGGTCGAGGACGCCGCCGCCCGGCTGCACCGCGACCTCGTGCGCTCTGGCTACCCTGTCGTGGGCGATCCCGGAGGGGTGCTGCCGGGTCCCTGGGAGGCGCACTGCGCTCCGCAGTCCGTCCTCGACCTGGCCGTCCGCCTGCTGCTGGAGCGACCGTTGGAGGTGAGCGCGTGAGCGAGCGCGTGCTGCTGCACGTCGGCACCCCCAAGACCGGCACGTCGTACGTCCAGGACGTGCTGTGGCGCAACCGCGAGGTGCTGGCCGAAGCCGGCATCCTGTACGCCGCGGAGCGGTTCGACGCCCACTTCCTCGCCGCGCTCGACCTGATGGAGCTGCCGTGGGGCGGGCTGCAGAGCGAGGCCATCGGTGCCTGGGACGACCTCGCCGCGCGGGTCCGGGCCTTCGACGGGACCGCGATCATCAGCCACGAGATCCTGGCGACCGCCTCGCGCGCGCAGATCGGCCGCGCGCTGGCCTCGCTCGGCCACGGCGACGGCACGGAGGTCCACCTCGTGCTGAGCGTGCGAGACCTGGTGCGCCAGATCCCCGCGGAGTGGCAGGAGAACGTCAAGCACCGCGCGCAGCTCAGCTTCGCCGACTTCCTCGACGAGGTCCGCGACCCCGAGCGCGCCACGCGCATCGGGTCGTGGTTCTGGGGCGTGCAGGAGGTGCCCGAGATCCTCGACCGCTGGGGCCAGGACCTCCCGCCCGATCACGTCCACGTCGTCACCGTCCCGCCGCCGGGCGGCGCGCCCGAGGTGCTGTGGAAGCGGTTCAGCCAGGCCCTCGGCCTCGACGGCGTGCCCCTCGACCTCGAGCAGGCCGAGCGCGCCAACCCCTCCCTCGGCGTCCCCGAGACCACGCTGCTGCGCCGCATCAACAAGCGCGTCAACGCCGAGCTGCCGCCGGCCGACTACCGCCCCCTCGTGCGCGAGCTGCTCGCCCACCAGACCCTCTCGCGCCGGCGCCGCTCACCGCGCCTCGCGCTGCCGCCCGCCCTGCACCCCTGGGTCTCGCAGATCGCCGCGTCGTGGACCGAGGAGGTCGAGCGTCGCGGCTACGACGTCGTCGGCGACCTCGCCGACCTCGCCGGTGCGCCCCCGGTCGAGCAGTACGCCGACCCCGACCACCCCCGCGAGCGCCAGGTGGCGCTGGCCGGCGTCGACGCGATCAAGACCCTGCTGCTCGACGACGCGCGGCTGCGCCACGACGTCGAGCGGCTCCAGGCCGAGGTCGACGACCTGCGCGGTGCGCTCGAGCGCGCCTACGCCACCCCGTCGTACCGCCTGCGTCGAGCGCTCTACCTACGGCTCGAGGGCTCGCTCCTTGGGCGCACGGCGCTGCACGGCTACCGCCGGCTGCGTGGCCGCTCGACGCCCTGAGGGCTCGGCTCAGCGGGCAGCGGGCGGCTTGGGTCGCGCGAGCAGCTCGCGGTCGGCGTAGCGGCCGATCTTCCAGGTGCTGAAGGCGTCGGCACCGAGGCCGACGACACCGCCGGCGATGGGGATGCGACGCCCGACGGTCATGGCCAGCTTCTTGCCGGCGACCTTGGTGATGAGCTCGCTGGCGACCTCGGCCGAGATGATCTTGTCGAGGTCGGCGTCGTGGGCGGGCGCGGTGGCCAGCGCCATCGGGGGAGCGGGGAGCTTGCGCTTCTTGACCAGCCCGTTGACGGCGTCCTCGCCGAGCATCGTGACGAGGATGGCGTTGCGCACCCGCGGGTCGTCGACGTCGTAGCCGCGCAGGTGGGCGATGCCCGCGACCATGCGGCACTGGATGAGCGCGAGGCCGGTGATGTTGGTCGGCACCGTGAAGGCGACGGTCACGAGGCCGCCGATGTTGGTCGCGAAGCCCTGGGCGGCGGCGTAGCGCACGTGGTTCTCGATGACCTCGTGCACGGCCCGGTCGACGTCGCCCTTCTGCTCGTCGAGCTGGGTCTGCGCCGCCTTCGCCGCGCCGGGCAGCGGGCCGATGCCGGCGATCGCGCGGTGGAGCGCCTCACGGACGAACGACGTGGTCAGACCGGGTGCGAGCTGGCTGATCCGCGGTGCCAGCTGCTTGCCGACGATGCCTGCTGCCCTGCCCCTCTTGGCCATGCTGGAATCCTACGGAGGTGCCGGTCGAGCCTCCCGCGTCCGCGTGGGTCTTCCCAGACCTCCGCACGCTGGCCCGCGCGTCCGAGGACGACGACCTCGTGGGCGCCGGTGCCGACCTCGAGCCCGGCACCCTCCTGGCGGCGTACCGCCACGGGCTCTTCCCCATGCCGGAGGGCGGACGACGCCCGCTGCTGCACTGGTTCTCGCCCCTCGAGCGCGGCGTCCTGCCGCTCGACGGGCTGCGGGTCTCACGTTCGCTGCGCCGCTCGCTGCGCGACTTCGAGGTGCGCATCGACACGGCGTTCACCGACGTGCTCGCCGCGTGCGGTGACCCGCGGCGACCGCTCGGCTGGATCACCGGCGACATCGCCGGGGCCTACACCCGCCTGCACGAACTCGGCTGGGCCCACTCGGTCGAGGCGTGGCGCGGCGACGAGCTCGTCGGCGGGCTCTACGGCGTCGCGATCGGCGGCCTCTTCGCCGGGGAGTCGATGTTCCACCACGCCCGCGACGCCTCCAAGGCGGCCCTCGTCGGGCTGGTGGAGGCGCTGGGCGACGAGCACGCCGCACGTCGGGTCCTCGACGTGCAGTGGGTGACGCCCCACCTCGCCTCGCTCGGGGCCGTCGCGGTGCCGCGGCCGGTCTACCTCGACCGGCTGCAGGAGGCGCTCACCCTGCCCGAGCCCGGGGCGCTGGCGGCGGCGTGGTCGCGGACGTGGGAGGGTGGTCGGCCGTGAGGCTCCCGCTGCGACCGCCCGTGTGGCAGAGCGCCGCCGCGGTGCTCGCCCTCGTGGGCGCGGTCGTCGTGGGCTGCTCCGACGCCGGGGCGGGCGGCGGCGGTGACGGGGCGCCGTCGGTGCGGGCCTTCTGCGCCGGTCTCGGCGACTTCGAGTCCCAGGTCGACGCGACCGACCCGGCCGACGACCTGCCGGGCTACATCGACGGCATGCAGACCGCGGCCCGCGCGCTCGGCGACCTCGGCGTGCCGGGCGACGTGCCCGACGACGCCCGCCGCGGCTTCGAGGTCACGATGGCGCGCATCGACGCCCTCTCGCCCAGCGCCGGCCTCGACGACCTCTCCGAGCTCGGTGACGTGTCCGAGGAGGACCAGGCCTCGCTCGACGCCCTCGACGACTACATCGAGCGGTCGTGCCCCGACCTCGGTGACGGCGCGGAGAGCTCGCCCCCGGCCTGACCCGGCCTGACCCGGCCTGACCCGGGTTGCGCCGTACGCCGGCCCGGGGGTGAGACTGGGTGGCCTCCCACCCGCCGTCCCCCAGGAGTCCCCGTGAAGATAGCCCTGACCACTGCCTCCCTGCTCCTGGTCGCCGGCGGGGCCGTCGCCTGCGGTGGCGACGACGACGGCGGCTCGGCCGCCGACGACACCAGCGCCAGCGCCTCGGCCACCGCTCCCGGTGCGGGCTCGAGCGACGACGCCAGCGACGACGCCAGCGACGACACCGGCGGCGACGACGCCTCGACCGAGGCGTTCTGCGGGGCGTTCAAGGACTTCGCCAGCTCGTTCTTCGAGGTCGACACCACCGACCCGGCCGCCGTCGTGCAGGTGCTGAAGGAGGAGGCCGACAAGCTGCGCCAGGTCGGCACCCCGGACGACATCCCCGACAGTGCCGAGGAGGGCCTCGGCCTGGTGCTCGACGCGATCGACGGCCTGCCGGACGACGCGACGCTCGACGACATCGAGAAGATCGACCAGGGCTTCAGCGAGGACGACGAGGCCAAGGCCGACGAGTTCTCGCAGTACCTCTCCGACACCTGCCCCGACCTCGAGGGCGACGCCAGCGACGTGCCGTCCCCGGCCGAGTCGGTCACGGTCCCGGCGCCGAGCGCCTCCTGATCAGACGACCTGCGGCGGCTGGCCGGTCTCGCTCACCATCGGGCGACCGGCCGCCTCCCAGTCGAGCATGCCGCCGTCGAGGTTGACGACGTCGCGCCCCTGCTGCAGCAGGTACGCCGCCACGCGCGCCGAGCGCCCGCCCACCTTGCACACGACCAGCGTCTGACCTTCCGGCACGTCGTCGAGCCGGTCGGCCAGCTCGCTCATCGGCACGTGCACGGCCCCCTCGATGTGGCCGTGCACCCACTCCGCGTCCTCGCGCACGTCGAGCACGTGGAGGCCCTCGGGCAGCGGGTCGGGGACACCGGACATCGAGACGGTCGGGATGTTCACCCGGTCGAGCCTAGGAGGTGCCGCCTCACTTGAGCAGCCGGCTCATCCGCCGGTCGGCGAGGGTCTTGCCGCCGGTCTGGCAGGTGGGGCAGTACTGCAGGCTCGAGTCGGCGAACGACACCTCGCGCACCGTGTCGCCGCAGACCGGGCACGGCTCGCCGGCGCGGCCGTGGACGGCGAGGTTGGACTTCTTCTCGCCCTTGAGCTCGCTCATCGCGAGCCCGCGCGAGCGGTCGACCGCGTCGCCGAGGGTGATCCGGACGGCGTCGTAGAGCACCACCAGGTCGGTGTCGTCCTCACCGTCGAGCAGCGACGCGGCCGAGCGGTACGGCGACATCCGGGCGGCGTGCAGGATCTCGTCGGAGTAGGCGTTGCCGATGCCCGCGATGGTGCCCTGGTGGCGCAGCACGCCCTTGATCTGCTTGCGGCCCTCGGCGGCGAGGATCTCGCGGAACCGCTCGAGGGTGAAGTCGTCGTCGAGCGGGTCGGGACCGAGGGTCGCGAGGCCGGGGACCTCCTGGGGGTCGCGCACGAGGTAGATCGCCAGCCGCTTCTTGGTGCCGGCCTCGGTGATGTCGAGGCCCGACTGGTCGTCGAGCACGACGCGGGCGGCGAGCGGGTTCTTGCCGCCGGGGCGCGGCGGCAGCGCCGGCACCTCGTCCTTCCAGCGGATCCAGCCGCCGCGGGCCAGGTGCATCACCAGGTGCAGCCCGCCGACGCTCACGTCGAGGTACTTGCCGTGGCGCGTCACCCCGTCGACCAGGAGGCCCTCGAGGGCCGAGAGGGGCGGGTCGAAGGTCTTCAGGGCGCTGAACGCCGCGACGTGGACCTTGGCGATGGCGTGGCCGGCGAGCCGGCCGCCCAGGTCGAGCGCCAGCGCCTCCACCTCCGGCAGCTCGGGCACGTGGGAAGTCTATGCAGGTGGACCGACCCGTGACAGGGCAGTGACACGGGTCGCAGGGGCGAGCAGAATGGGCGGATGCCCGCCGCCCGGCCGCTCCCCGAGCTGGGGTCGATCTTCCTCGACTCCCGCGGCGACGACCGTGCCCTGCGGGTCTCCTGGCACGACGACGCCGGGGTCGTGGTGCTGTCGCTGTGGCGCGACAACGTCTGCTCCGCGTCGTTCCGCCTCGGCTTCGACGAGGTGCCGGAGCTGATCGGGTTGCTGCAGGAGGGGATGGACCGCAGCTTCCAGGGCCTCGAGCCCGACCTCGACACGCGCTTCGCCTGAGCCCGGCCTGGTCCGGGTCGGCACGGGTGGAGGGTCAGACTGTTCCCATGACGCCGCAGGTCGTCGCGCACCGCGGCGCCAGCTCCGACCTCGCCGAGCACACGCTCGCGGCCTACGTCGCCGCTCTCGACGCCGGCGCCGGCGCGCTCGAGTGCGACGTGCGGCTCACCGCCGACGGCCACCTCGTGTGCGTCCACGACCGCGACCTGCGTCGCACGGCGAGCAACCGCGCGCTCGTCTCCACCTCCAACCTCGAGGAGCTGCGGAGCCTCGACTTCGCGTCGTGGAAGAACCCCTGGGCCGACCTCGACGACGAGGCGCCCGAGCGCGACCCGGAGCGCGACGGCGTGCTCACGCTGCGGACCCTGCTGCAGACGGTGGCCGACTACCAGCGCCCCGTCGAGGTCGCGATCGAGACCAAGCACCCGACGAGGTACGGCGCGCTCGTGGAGCGCCGCGTCTGCGAGGCGCTGCACGAGCTCGGCTGGGACGTCGCCCCGCGGCGCGACGAGCCGGCCCGCGCGCGGGTGATGAGCTTCAGCCACACCGCGCTGCAGCGGATGGAGCGACTGTGCCCCGAGGTGCCGCTGGTGCAGCTGATCGAGCACAAGCGGCACTGGAAGATGCTGCGCCACCTGGTCGGTCCCGACTGGGTCCTCGGCCCCGGCATCGAGCTGCTGCGCGAGCACCCCAAGACCGCGCGCCGCATCGCCGAGTCCGGTCACGACGTCCACGTCTGGGTCGTCAACAGCCCCGACGAGCTCGAGCTGTGCCGCTCGCTCGGCGTCCGCGCGGTCATCACCGACCGGCCGGCGTACGTCCTGGAGCTGCTGGGGGTCTGACGCCGATCGGGGCGGACGCCGCACGGCTGGGTAGCGTCCTCCCCATGGCGAAGAAGTCCCGCACCAGGGCCCGCGAGGCCGACAGCACCGGCACCGCGACCACCACCGTCGGCGAGGTCGGGCCGCGTCAGCCGTGCCCGTGCGGGTCGGGCAAGCGCTACAAGGCCTGCCACGGTGCCGCTGGCGGGGCGCCGCGCGTGTTCGTCGCGCGCCCGTTCGAGGGGCTGCCCGGCGAGTGCGACATCGTCGCCATGCGCGAGCTGGTGCCCGCCGCCACCGCCCCGCTGACCATCGAGGGCACCGACCGCACCGTCACGCTCTGCTCGCTGCTCCCGATGGCCGCGCCCGGCATGGTGCGCGACAGCGGCGAGGTGTGGCTCGGGCTGCAGGTGCAGCACGGCTTCGGCGACCCGTCGCGCGACCTCGCCGCCGTGCTCGAGAGGGCGCTGGCCCACGCCGACGCCGACGAGCCCGGCATCGTCGGCCTCACCGACCCGCCCGGCGAGGGCCCGCGCCTGCAGGACCTGGTCACCGGCGACTCGCTGACGGTCACGGTGCACGACGGCTTCGACTTCTGGCTCTCCGACGTCGACGACAAGGAGGCGCTCGCGGGCGCGCTCGACCGCGCCAACGACGCCGCCTCGCCGACCCAGCGCCTGACGCAGGTCGAGGCGGCGTACTGGACGAGCATGGGCAGCAAGGAGCACCTGCGCTGGGTCATGCCCGAGCCGGAGGACGCCCTGCTCGACGCCCTCGCGCGCCTGCACGTGTCGGGCGACGACGTGCTGGTCGAGGACTCGCGCCTGGTCGGGATGTTCCGCACCCACGGTCTGCTCGTGCCGGTCTGGGACCTCGCGGTCGGCACCGGCGCCGAGGCGCTCGAGGACCCGGCCGCGGCGTTCAAGGAGAAGCTCGACGCCGTCCTCGGCGACGACACCCCGCTCAGCGCCGAGGAGCGTGCCGCCCGGTCCGGGCTGGCCAACCGCCAGGTCACGATCCGCTGACGGGCGCGGGGCGATGACGCTGCACGTCCACCGCTACGGCGAGGGCCCGCGGCTCGCGCTGGCCGTCCACGGCATCACCGCGACCTCGCGGGCCTGGGGCGAGGTCGCGGCCGCACTGCCGCGCGAGTGGACGCTGGTGGCGCCCGACCTGCGCGGCCGCGGCCACTCGCGCGACCTGCCCGCCTCGACCGGGCTGCACGACCACGTCGCCGACCTCACGGAGCTCGCCGAGCAGCTGGCGGCCGAGGCCGGGGGACCGGTCTCCCTCGTCGGGCACTCGATGGGTGCCTTCGTCGCCGTGCACCTGGCCCACGCCCGGCCCGACCTGTTCACCCGGGTCGTGCTCGTCGACGGCGGTGTCGCCCTGCCCGTGCCCGACGGCGCCGACCCCGACGAGGTCCTCGCCGCCACGCTCGGCCCCGCGCTCGCGCGGCTGAGCCGCAGCTACGCCAACACCGACGACTACCTCGAGGTCTTCCACCACCACCCCGCCTTCGTCGGGCACTGGAACGCCGCCATCGAGGGCTACGTCCGCTACGACACCGTCGAGGTCGACGGCCGCATCCGCTCCCGCGCCCAGGAGGACTCCGTGCGCGCCGACGGTCGCGACCTGCTCGTCTCGGGGGCGTCGTTCGAGCCCGAGGTGCGCGCGATCCCGCTCCCGGTGCGCATCCTCGCGGCGCCGCTGGGCATGTTCGGCGAGGCGCCCGGGCTGCTCCCCGCCGCGGGGCTGGCGGCGTACGACGACGTCGACCACGTCGAGGTCGAGACCGTCCCCGACGCCAACCACTACACGATCCTCTTCGAGGCCTCCGCCGCCGCTCGCGTCGCCGCGGCCGTCCAGGGCTGAGGCCGGACGCGCTGGCCCGTGGCCCCTGGCTCGCGGAGCGGTGAGTGGTCAACCTGGTGGTGGGGGTGGCGGTGCGTGGGCAACCTTCCGGTGGTCCTCGGGGGTTGCTGAGGCACCGCCGCCTCGGACGGTGGGTTGCGGGGTCACCGCCCGCCAGGGCCGAGTCGCCGACGTCGGGCCGGTCTCAGTCCCGGGCCCGCCGCAGCGCCCACGACTGCAGGTGGGCGTAGCCCTTCACCGAGGTGCGGTGCAGACGGCGGAAGGTGAGCCCGTCGGTCTCCGACAGCGCGTCGTGGACGCCGCGGTCGACGAGCACCGCCGAGGGCCGGGCGAGCGAGGTGAGCCGGGAGGCGATGTTGACCGTCGGGCCGAAGACGTCGCCGAGCCGCGCGACGACGTCGCCGTAGGCCAGCCCGGCCCGCACCTGCGGGAAGCCGTCGTCCGCGTCGGCACCGCGGTCGGCCATCAGCAAGGTGGCCTCGGCCGCCGCGGCGGGGTCGTCGACGACGAAGAGCACCTCGTCGCCGATGTTCTTGATGACCCGGCCGCCGTGGTCGACCACGATGCCGGAGGCCTCCGCCTCGAAGTGCTCGATCCAGGCGACCAGCTCGCGCTCGTCGAGCTCCTTGCTGCGCGAGGTGAAGCCCACGATGTCGACGAACGCCACCGCCAGCGGGAGGGCGTCGGCGTCGGGCTGCGCGCCGCCGGCGAAGAGCCGGGCGCTGGCACCGGCGAGGTGGCGCCGCCAGACGTAGTCCTGCAGCGCCTCGACCCGCGGCACCACCTCGCCGACGAGGTCGGGCAGCAGCTCGGGCAGGTCGCCGCGCTCGGCGGCGACGTCGGCGAGCAGGGTCGACTGCCACTCCGCGAGCCGCGCGAAGGCGCGCCCCCAGGTGCGCACCAGCGCGGCCTGCCGCTCGGGGCTGAGGATGCCGAGGTCGACCAGCTCCGCTGCCTGGCGCAGCGCGACCACGTCGGCCTCGACGAACGCCACCGCGTCGTCGTCCTGCTGCGCGAAGCCGAGCAGGCGCCAGAGCTCCTGCGCGACCTCGGGCGGTACGCCGGCCCGCTCGGCCACCTCGATCCGGGTCAGCGAGGGCTCGGCGCCGAGCAGCTGCCTCTCGACCGGGTCCTGGGCCACGCGCCGGCTCCGCTCAGGACTGCTTCGGGAACCGCTGCGCCGCCGTGCGCTCCAGCGCCTCCTGGAACGACGGCAGCTCGTCGCTGAGCTTGGACAGCTGCTCGGGGGTGAAGTGGATCAGCTCGAGCGGGGTCAGGGCGACGATGCTGGCGGTGCGCAGGGAGTGCCCGACGATCGCGGCCTCACCGATGATGTCGCCCGGCCCGAGCTGGGCGATCTCCTGCCCGCTCTTCCGCACCGACACGGTGCCGTCGAGGATGACGTAGGCCTTGTCGGCACCGGTGCGCTCGGAGATCGGGGCCCAGCCCTCCGGCAGCTTCACCCGGGTGCCCGTGGAGCTGATGCGGGCCTGCTCCTTGGGGGAGAACATCGAGTAGAACGTGTCGGCCACGGCTCAGCCTTCCGGTCGCGGGTCGTTGCTGGGTGGTTGCGGGGGTGCAGTGCCCAGATGCGTACGTCGGCACAACGACCGGGCGGGCCGGAGGGCACGTGTGCGCTGGCCCACCCTGGACCGGGGTCGGGCCCGGGTGGGCGTCAGGACCCGGTGGTCAGCGGCTCTCGCGAGACCGGGCAGCTCATGCAGCGCGGCCCGCCGCGCCCGGAGCCGAGCTCGGAGCCGGCGATGCGCACGACCTCGATGCCGGCGTCCTCGAGGCGGGCGTTGGTCTCGTCGTTGCGCTCGTAGGCGACGGCGACGCGGGGGGCGAGAGCGAGGGTGTTGTTGCCGTCGTCCCACTGCTCGCGCTCGGCGGTCACCGGGTCGAGGCCGGTGTCGATCTGGCGCAGCGTGTCGATGCCCATCGCCTTCGCGGCGGCGACGAGGAACGGCTCGGGCGCCGCGACGTGCAGTACCTCGATGCCGTCGGCGGCCACGTCGTCGGTGCGGGTGACGGTGTGGGCGACGAGCGAGTCGGCGACGTTGGGGTAGACGACCATCTTGTCGACGTCGACCAGCGTGCAGATCGTGTCGAGGTGCATCGTGGCGCGCTCCTGCGCGATCGGCACGGCGAGCACGGTGTGCGCGAGGCCGTCGGTGAAGCACTGGCGCGCGAGCCGCTCGGCCCCGGCCGGCGTGGTGCGCTCGCCGACGCCCACCGCGATGACGCCGGGGGCGAGCAGCAGGACGTCGCCGCCCTCGACGTGCTCGAGGTGGGCGCCGTGCATGCGCGGGGTGCCGGCGAAGCGGGGGTGGCGGCTGTAGATCAGCTCGGTCAGCTCGGTCTCGCGCTTGCGCGCGGGCATCGCGAGCGAGGTGATCGCGACCCGGTCGCGCACCCACACCGAGGAGTCGCGGGTGAAGAGCAGGTTGGGCAGCGGGTCGATGAGGAAGTCGTCGTAGGCCAGCAGGCTGGTGACCAGCCCGAAGCCGCCGCGGACCTCGTCGTTGCGGATGCCCGCGGTGAGGTACGTCGTGAGCTCGGCGGGCGAGGCGTCGCCCAGCAGCCCCTCGAGGTAGCCGCGCATCGTGTCGCCGAGGTCGAGCCCGCGCAGCGCCTCGCCGATGGCGTGCTCGCGGGCGGCGTCGTCGGCGAGGGTCTCGGTGAGCAGCTCGGTGAGGTAGAGGACCTCGACGTCGCGCGAGCGCAGCTCGGCGGCGAACGCGTCGTGCTCGTCCTGCGCGCGGGCCACCCACGGGATGGCGTCGTAGAGCAGCTTGTCGTTGTTGCGCGGCGTCAGCCGCTTCAGCTCGGGTCCGGGCCGGTGGAGCATCACCGTGCGCAGGCGCCCGACCTCGCTGTCCGCGCCGTGGGGCGCGTGCTGCTCACTCATGGGCGCGAGCCTATTGCGTCCCTCGCCCGGGCGCTGGCCTCGGCCAGGACGTCTCGCACGGGCCGGTCCAGGGCGCGGGCCGCGGCGAGCACGTCGTCGTACTCCGGTTGGGCGGTCGACGGCGTGACCTTCACGCGCACGACCCGGCCGCCGACCGTGACCTCGACCTCCGCGCGCGGCAGTGCGACCCGCTGGACGGTGGTGCTGCGCACGCCGATGGTGCTGGTCTGGGCGAAGAACGCCGCCCGCACCGCCTCGGCCTCCGGCGCGGCGACCAGGGCGTGGAGCGTGTGGGCGGGGCGCCCCTTCTTCATCAGGACGGGGGTGAGCCAGGCGTCGCGGGCCCCGGCGCCCAGCAGCGCCTCGAGCACGGCGGGCCAGACCCGCGGGTCGAGGTCGTCGACGTTGGCCTCGAGCACCTCGAGCACCTCGAGGCGCTCGGTCCCCGGGGTGGGCGCGCCGACGAGCATCCTCAGCACGTTGGCGTGGGTCTCGGGGTCGCGCCCGCCGGCGCCGACGCCCACCCGGTCGGTGACCAGAGGCGGCTGCGGACCCCACGACGTCGCGAGCGTCGCGAGCAGGGCCGCCCCGGTGGGGGTGCAGGACTCGCCGACCCCCGGGCCGGCGTACGACGGGACGCCGCGGAGCAGCTCGATGACCGCGGGCGGCGGCACCGGCAGCACGCCGTGGGCGCCCCGGACCGACCCGGACCCGACGGCGACGGGGCTCACGACGACCTGCGCGGCGCCGAGGTGGGCGAAGCCGGCGCAGACCCCGACCACGTCGGCGATGGCGTCGAGCGCGCCGACCTCGTGGAAGTGGACGTCGAGCGGGTCGTGACCGTGGACGGCGCCCTCCGCGACGGCCAGGCGCTCGAAGGCGGCGACGGCGGTGGGTGGTGCGTCGGTGAGCATCGCCCGCACGTCGCGCCAGGTGCGGTGGTGGACCGAGTCGGCCACCTCGACGTGCACGCGGGTGGCGGCGAACCCGGCCCTCGTGACCTGCTCGGCCCGCAGCGCCACCGGCTCGGGGCTGACGGCGTCGACGGCGTCCTGGAGCACCGCGAGCGGCACCCCGGCGCCGACCAGGGCGCCGAGCAGCATGTCGCCGCTGGCCCCCGCCGAGGCGTCGACCCAGACGGTCGGGGTCCCTGTTCCTGTCACTGTCGCCGCCACGGGCGCGGTCTCGCGGCGCGCGCCACCCGCGCCGCGAACACGCCCGCGCCGTAGCCGTTGTCGATGTTGACGACCGTGACGCCCGGCGCGCAGGAGTTGAGCATCCCGAGCAGGGCCGAGAGCCCGCCGAACGACGCGCCGTACCCCACGCTGGTCGGCACCGCGACGAGCGGCACGCCGGTGAGCCCGCCGACGACCGACGGCAGCGCGCCCTCCATGCCCGCGACGACGACGAGGCAGTCGGCGTCCTCGAGCCGGTCGCGCACGGCGAGCAGCCGGTGCAGCCCGGCCACGCCGACGTCCTGGACGAGGTCGACCCCGGCGCCGTGCACCCGCACGCTCAGCGCGGCCTCGGCCGCGACCGGTGCGTCGGAGGTGCCGGCGCTGAGCACCGCCACCGTGCCGCGCGGCTCGGGCAGGGGGCCGAGCGTCACCGACCGGGCGACGGCGTGCACCTCGGCCTCCGGGAGCGCCCCGGCGACGTGGTCGAGCGCCTCGTCGGCGAGCCGGGTGGCGAGCACGGCGCGGTCGGGGTGCCGCTCGTGGAGCGTGCGGAGGATCGCGACGACCTGTGCGGGCGTCTTGCCCGCGCCGTAGACGACCTCGGGGTCGCCGGTGCGCTGCGCCCGGTCCAGGTCCACCCGGGCGAAGCCGAGGTCCTGGGTGCGCTGCGCCTCGGTCACCTGCTCGTCGGTCACCTGCTCGTCGCTCATCCTCGGCTCCGGGCCCGGAACGGGCTGGCCGGGTAGACGCCGAGCACCGTGATGTCGGTGGTGAAGAAGGCCAGCTCCTCCAGCGCCCGGGCGAGGCCGGGGTCCTCGGGGTGGCCGTCGACCTCGGCGAGGAACTGGGTCGCGGTGAACGCCCCGCCGACCATGTAGCTCTCGAGCTTGGTCATGTTGACGCCGTTGGTGGCGAACCCGCCGAGCGCCTTGTAGAGCGCGGCCGGGAGGTTGCGGACGTTGAAGATGAACGACGTCACGACGGGCCCGTTGCCGGCCGGGGCGCGCACGAGCTCCGGGGAGAGCACGACGAACCGGGTGGTGTTGTGGTCCTCGTCCTCGACGTCCTCGGCGAGCACCTCGAGGCCGTAGATCTCGGCGGCCAGCGGCGGCGAGATCGCCGCCTGCGTCGGGTCGCCGGCCTCGCGCACCTCACGGGCCGCGCCCGCGGTGTCGCCGGAGATCAGCGGGGTCAGCCCGAGGCGGCGGATGATCTTGCGGCACTGGCCGAGCGCGTGCACGTGGCTGTGGACGGTGGTGACCGACTCGAGCGGCGTGCCGGGGATGCCCAGCAGGTGGAAGCGGATCCGCAGGAAGTGCTCGGCGACGATGTGCAGCCCCGAGCCCGGCAGGAAGTGGTGGATGTCGGCGACCCGACCGGCGATCGAGTTGTCGATCGGGATCATCGCCAGGTCGGCGTCGCCCGCGGCGACCGCGGCGAAGACGTCCTCGAACGACGCGCACGGCACGGCCTCGAGGTCGGGGTAGTGCTCGCGGCACACCTGGTGGGAGTTGGCGCCGGGCTCGCCCTGGTAGGCGATGCGTCGCGGTTCGCTCACCGCGGCAGTCTAGGTACCGCGTTAGGTTGAGCCGTGGCCACCGTCCTCGCCCTGCTCGCCCTCGTGGTCGCCCTCGCCGCCCTGGGCGTCTCGCTCGCGGGCCGTCGGGTGCCGCCCGCGCGTGACGACCTCGACACGGTGCCCGAGGACGTGCTCGGCCTGCGCCAGGAGGTCGCCGCCCTGCGCGCCGAGGCGGCCGGCGCGCTGCGCCACCTCGGCATCGTGCGCTACGACGCGTTCAGCGACGTCGGGGGCCGGCTGTCGTGGTCGGTCGCCCTGCTCGACGACCACGGCGACGGCGTCGTCCTCACCTCCATCCACGGCCGCAGCGAGGCACGCTCCTACGCCAAGAGCATCGCCGGCTGGACCTGCGACCAGCCCCTCTCGCCCGAGGAGCAGGACGCCGTCACCTCCGCCCGGCCCTGACCCGGCCGTCGACCTCGGCCTCAGCCCTCGACGAACGCCGCGAGGAGGACGCGCAGGCGTTCGCGCCGACCGGGGTCGAGGGGTGCGAGCAGGTCGCCGGTGACGACGCCGGCGCGGCCGTCGGCCGTGGTCAGCAGCTCCTCGCCGTGGGGGAGCAGGTGGAGCACCTGGGTGCGCCGGTCGGTCGCCGGACGGCGGCGCTCGAGGGCACCGAGGCGCTCGAGGTGGTCGACGATCTCGACGACGGTGGGCCCGCTGGTGCCGAGGTGACGGGCGAGCTCGGCCTGGGGGAGCGGCCCCACGCTGCGCAGGGCGCGGAAGGTCCCGAGGTGGCGCGGCTCGACGTCGAGGTCGCGCAGCGCCGCCAGGAGGTCGGCGTTCATCCGGGCGTGCAGCCGGGTCACCAGGAACCCCGTGCTCACGAGCAGGCTGGGCGGTGCCTCGGGTGAGAGGTGCGGGCGGGTGACCGCGAGGAGCAGGGCGTGCAGCTCGGTGCGGCCGGCGGCCGCGAGCCCGGCGCTGACCTCGTCCTGCAGGCGCTCGACCTGGGGCTCCCAGCGGGCGAGGGCCTCGTCGCCGGCGGGGGTCCGGGTGAGCGCCCAGGCCCGCCGGTCGTCGGGGTTGCGCACCCGCTCCACGAGGCCGCCGTCGACGAGGCGGGCGGCCACCCGCGTGAGCGTCGTACGGCTGAGGGCGACGGCGTCGGCGACCCACTGCTGCGAGCGCGGCGAGCCGTCCGCGTCGAGGCAGAGCAGGACGGCGTAGCCGTGGATGTCGGTGGTGGGTGCAACCGTCCCGCCCAGGGCACCGGTCACCCGGGCCGAGGCCCGCCACAGCAGGTGACCGACGGACGCGGAGAGAGCAGGGAGCAGGGCCACGCGGTCCTCCCGTCGTGTCGGCAGCAGCCGTCATCCGGCTAATCGTTAGGTAGTTGACGATTTCGGGGTACGGTCCGAGAGTAGTCGTCGCACCCCGACCCACGCACGAGCCGAGGAACCCATGTCGCACCTGGCCTCCGAGCCCACCCACCACGCCAAGAAGGCCGACCCGAAGTGGTGGACGCTCGTCGCCGTCTGCACGGGCGTCTTCATCCTGCTGCTCGACATCACGATCGTGAACGTCGCGCTGCCCGACATCCAGAACGAGCTCGACGCCTCGCTGTCTGACCTCCAGTGGGTCATCGACGCCTACGCGCTGAGCCTCGCGGCGCTGCTGCTCACCGCCGGGTCCCTGGCGGACCTCTACGGGCGGCGGCTGCTCTTCGTCATCGGCACCGCTCTGTTCATGGTGGGCTCGATCGCCTGTGGCGCGGCCCAGGACGTGCTCTTCCTGCAGCTCGCGCGCGCGTTCCAGGGCATCGGCGGGGCCGCGATGTTCGCCACCGCCCTCGCCCTGATCGCCTCGGCGTTCACCGGCCGCGAGCGCGGGGTGGCGTTCGGCGCGTTCGGCGCCACCACCGGGGTCGCGGTGGCCATCGGCCCGGTGCTCGGCGGCGTGCTCACCTCGGGGCTGTCGTGGCGCTGGATCTTCTTCGTCAACATCCCGATCTGCCTCGCTGCCATCGCCATCGGCCTGTGGCGCGTCAAGGAGTCGCACGACCCGCGGGCCGGGCGCCCGGACTGGATCGGTTTCATCACCTTCTCGCTGGCCCTCGCCTCGCTGGTCTACGGCCTGATCCGGGCCGGCCAGGAGTCGTGGAGCGACACCCGCGTGCTCGTCTGCCTGGCGGTCGCGGTGGTCCTGCTCGCGGCGTTCGTGGTGAGCCAGCTCACGCAGCGCGACCCGATGTTCGACCTCGGCCTGCTGCGCAAGCCGACCTTCACCGGCGGCCTGATCGCGGCGTTCGGCGTCTCCGCGTCGATCTTCTCGCTGCTGACCTACATCGTGATCTACCTGCAGAACGTCCAGGGCTACTCCGCCGTCGGCACCGGTGTGCGGGTGCTGTTCCTGTCCGCGGCGTCGTTCGTCTCGGCGGCGATCGCCGGCCGGCTCACCGCCAAGCTCCCGACCAAGTGGCTGATCGTGCCGGGGTTCGTGCTCACCGGCACCGGCCTGCTGCTGATGAGCGGTCTCGACCCGAGCTCCTCGTGGACCCACCTGATCCCGGGGCTGCTCGTCGCGGGCGTCGGCATCGGCATGATCAACACCCCGCTCGCCTCGACCGCGGTCGGCGTGGTCCCGGTGGAGCGCTCCGGCATGGCCTCGGGCATCAACTCGACGTTTCGCCAGGTCGGCGTGGCCACCGGCATCGCCGCCCTCGGCTCACTCTTCAGCCACCAGGTGACGACCGAGGTGCGCGACGGGCTCGCCGGCACCCCCGCCGCCGGGCAGGCCGGCCGGATCGCCGAGGCGGTGACCGGCGGGCAGATCCAGGTCGTGCTGGCGCAGGCGCCCGCCGAGCTGCGCGACCGGCTCGCCGAGGTGATGACGGCCAGCTTCGTCGACGCCCTCAACCACATCATCGTGATCGGCGCGGTCATCGCCTACGTCGCCGGCGCCTTCTGCCTCGTCCTGATCCGGCAGAAGGACTTCGTGCCGCAGGGTCCCCAGGGCCGCCCGGCCGGCGCCTCGGAGCCTCAGGGGGCCGGGGCCAGCCAGCCCTGACCGAGCGCGGGCAGCAGGTAGGTCCGCAGGTCGGCGTCGGTGCCCGGGTCGTCGTAGTGCGTCCCGGGCCGCTCGATGCGCGTCAGCGGGAACCCGGCGCCCCTCATCGCCTCGGTCTCCGCGCGCACGCCGGCGATCGGGTAGACCGTGTCGCCGGTGTGCGCGAGGTGCACGACGTTGAACCTCCAGCTCGCGGCGGCGAGCGACTGGGCCTGGGTGGAGCCGGTGTCGCGGAAGGGTGAGGTGTTCTCGGCGATGACGCCGGCGAAGAGCCGGGAGTCGTAGAACGCCGTGCGGTAGGCGAGGTCGCCCCCGGAGCTGTAGCCGCCGACGACCACCCGCCGCGGGTCGACGTTGAAGTGGGTCTTCACGTCGGCGAGGGCCGCGAGCACCTTGGCCGGGTCGGCGCCCATGTCCCAGCAGTCGCCGTCGCGGCCCCCGAGCGACACCGAGATCCAGTCCTGAGTCCCGCCGGGGGAGACCAGGTAGGCGTCGCCCTGCGAGTCGCCACCGCAGCCGTGCATCCAGACGAGGAGCTTGGTCGGCGTCCGGTGGGAGGCGTCGTAGGAGGTCGGCACGTAGGTCCAGTACTCCGCCCCCGTCGCGGTCGTGAAGAACGGCTGCTCGGGGGTGTAGGCCACCGGCGCGGTCGGCACCGAGCTCGTGGGAGTGCTGGGGGTCGTCACGGGCGGCTGAGCCACGACCACCTGACCGACGGTGCGGCAGTCGTCGTCGCGGTCGCGCTGCCGGAGCTCGCGGGTCGCGTCGGCGCACGCCCGCACCGACCAGGTGCCCGCGGCGAGCCCCGTGGGCAGGGGTGAGGAGACGGCGACCGTGCGCTTCGCCCGCGTCGCGAGCCGCTTCACGGCGTACGACGCCACGGGGCGCTCCGTGCCTGCGCCGACGAGGGTGAGGGCGGCGACGCTGCGCCCGGCCCGGGCCCGACCCTGTGCCTTCACCACGAACGACCCCGTGAGGGTGGCGCCGCTCAGCGCCACGCTGCCCTTCGTGACCGCCAGGTCCGGGCGTGGTCGAGAGGCCGCGCCGGCCCCGGCGGGGAGGAGCCCGGTCAGGCAGGTCGCGAGCAGGACGCAGAGCAGCAGGAGTCGTCGCACCCGATCAGCGTCGGTCCGACCCGCGTCCGACCTGAATGGCCCACCTGGGCCTTGCGGAGTGCTGGTGGTCGAGCAGCGAGCGCCAGCGAGCGTCGTCGAGACCCCACGACGTGTGGCTGGTCCCAGCGCTGGCTGCGGTGGTCTCGACGACGTTCAGCCCTAGCGGGCTTCACTGCTCGACCAGCGGAAGTCAGCGCGGGACGCGCACCAGCACCCGCCCGTGCACGCACTCCATCCGCAGCTCGCGGCCGGGGCCGACCGTGTCGCCGTCGAGCTGGCGCGGGGTGTCGGAGGCGGCGCGGACCACGATGGAGCGACCGGTCATCCGGTTGACGAGGTCGTCGGTGCGCGAGCGCTTGGCGAGCACCCGGAAGGCCAGCGGCACCCACGACAGGAACCGCTTCGGGTGCAGCAGGACGACGTCGAGCATCCCGTCGTCGATGCGGGCGTCGGGTAGCAGCGGCATACCGGCCTGCAGGTAGCCGACGTTGCCGACGACGATGGTGCGCGCCCGGTGCTTCGTCGGCTCGGCGCCGTCGACGCTGATCTCGACCTTGACGGCGGGGAACATCAGCGACTTGAACGCCGAGACGACGTAGGCGAGCCAGCCCACGCGCTTCTTGAAGTCCTCGTTGACCCCCTCCATGATCGCGGCGTCGAAGCCCATGCCGGCCATGACCATGAAGTGCGTCGGCTCGAGTCCGTCGCCGGAGACCTCGACGAGGTCGATGGCGCGGTCCTGGCCGGTGAGCACCACGTCGATCGCCGAGCGCAGGTAGAGCGGGATCGCGAGGTTGCGGGCGAGCAGGTTGCCGGTCCCGGCCGGGATGATGCCGACCGGGATGCCGGTGCCGGCCAGCTCTGCGCAGACCTCGCGCACGGTGCCGTCACCGCCGCAGACCATGACGAGGTCGGCCCCGGCGACCGCGGCGGCCTCGGCCATCCCGGTGCCCGGGTCCTCGATCGAGGTCAGGTGCCACACCGGCGGCGACCAGCCGACGGCGGTCGCCATGGTGGTGACGACGGTCTTGAACGCCTCGACGTCCTCGACCTTGATCGGGTTGAGCACGACGTGCAGGCGCCGCTCGGTGGTGAACACCTCGGGCAGCGCCGGCATCGTCTCGGCGTGCGAGCGGGGCAGCGGCGAGTAGACGACGAGCCCGAGCAGGACCGTGCCGGTGCCGATCAGCACGCCGCCGATGACGTCGCTGGGGTAGTGCCGTCCGAGCAGGACCCGGTCGAGGCACACGACGACGACCATCAGGGCGAGGACGACGTAGAGCAGGCGGCGCACGCCGCCGCGGCGCACGAGCATGACGACGAGCACGCACAGGATCCCGGCGAGCGCGGTGACCGTCGAGGCGTGGCCCGACGGGAAGGACTTGCTGGAGTAGAGCGCGTCCTCGAGCTGCCACTCCGGTCGCGCGCGCCCGACGACCGCCTTCAGCGAGGTGTAGAGCACGGTGGTGGCCACCATGACCCCGAAGGAGTAGAGCGCCGCGCGCCGGTGCCCCTTCCAGACCATCGCCACGATGATCACCAGCGTCGCGATGGTGATGCCGATGCTGTCGAAGGCGACCTCGACCGTGCGCAGGGCGCTGACCAGCGAGTTGTCGGAGGCCCACGCGCTCGCCGGCGAGCCGCGGTCGTCGAACGCCGTCAGCGGGCCGACGCCCTCGACGACCGCGAGGGTGAGCAGCGCGAAGAGCGCGTAGGACGCCGCAGCCCACCCGAGCAGCACGAGACGGGAGCGGTCGAGCACGACGTCGAGTATGACGGGCGGGCCCCTGTGGAACGTCGGGTGAGGTCGGCCGGGCCGCGCCGATAGCCTGGGTGACGTGATCGACCCGAAGGTGCTCCGTGACCAGCCCGACCTCGTGCGCGCCGCGCAGGCGAAGCGGGGGCTGTCGGACTCCGTGGTCGACGACGCCCTCGCCGCCGACACCCGCCGCCGCGCCGCGATCGCGGCGTACGAGGCCAAGCGCGGCGAGCAGAAGACGCTGGGCAAGCAGATCCCCCAGGCCCAGGGCGAGGAGAAGCAGGCCCTGCTGGCCCGCACCAAGGACCTGTCGGCGGAGGTGAAGGCGGCCGAGGCCGAGCAGGGTGAGGCCGAGGCGGCGTGGGACGCCGCCCTGCGGGCCATCCCCAACCTCGCCGACGAGGCGGCCCCGGCCGGCGGGGAGGACGACTACGTCGTGCTCGAGCACGTCGGCACCCCACGCGACTTCGCGGCCGAGGGGTTCGAGCCGCGCGACCACGTCGAGCTCGGGCGGATGCTCGGCGCCATCGACATCGAGCGCGGGGCCAAGGTCTCGGGCTCGCGCTTCTACTTCCTCACCGGCATCGGCGCCCGGCTCGAGCGGGCGCTGACCAACCTCGCGATGGACCAGGCCCACGCGGCGGGCTTCACCGAGGCCATCGCCCCGTCGCTGGTGCGCCCGCGCGCCATGGAGGGCACCGGCTTCCTCGGCCAGGCGGCCGACGACGTCTACCGCATCGAGGGCGAGGACCTCTACCTCGTCGGCACCTCCGAGGTGCCGATGGCGGCCTACCACTCCGACGAGATCCTCGACGTCGAGTCGCTGCCGCTTCGCTACGCGGCGTTCAGCCCGTGCTTCCGCAAGGAGGCCGGCTCCCACGGCAAGGACACCAAGGGCATCATCCGGGTGCACTGGTTCGACAAGGTCGAGATGTTCGTCTACACGACGCCCGACCAGGCCGCGGCCGAGCACCAGCGGCTGCTCGGGTGGGAGAAGGAGTTCCTCGACAAGCTCGAACTCGCCTACCGCGTCATCGACACCGCGGCCGGCGACCTCGGTCTCTCGGCGACCCGCAAGTTCGACTGCGAGGCGTGGGTCCCGACCCAGGGCCGCTACCGCGAGCTCACCTCGACGTCGAACTGCACGGAGTTCCAGTCGCGCCGCCTCGACATCCGCGGCCGCTTCCCCTCCGGTCCGGCGCCGATCGCGACCCTCAACGGCACGCTGTGCGCCATGCCGCGCACCATCGTGGCGATCCTGGAGACCCACCAGAACGCCGACGGCTCGGTGACCGTGCCCCAGGCGCTGCGGCCCTACCTGGGCGGCCTCGAGCTGATGGAGCCGATCCGTGGCTGACGCGGCCGTGGAGCAGACCCAGGACCCGGCCCAGGGCTGGCGCCCGGGCCTGGTCGCGCTCGACATCGACGGGACCCTGCTGAGCTGGGTGGAGGGCACGGGCGCCCCCGACCCCGAGATCTCGCAGCGGGTGGGCCAGGCGGTGCGACGGGCCCGCGACGCCGGGACGCACGTCGTGCTGGCCAGCGGCCGCTCGCCGCACTCGATGACCCCGATCGCCGACATGCTCGAGCTCTACCTCCCCGAGGCCGAGCCGCTGTGGATCGTGGCGAGCAACGGCGCCGTCCTGCTGCGCTACCCGCCGCTCGAGGTCGTCCACGAGGAGACCTTCGACGCCGCTCCCGCGGTGCGGGCGGTGCTCGAGGCCCGGCCCGGTGCACTGGTCGCCGTCGAGGAGCGCGGCAAGGGCTACCGCGCGAGCCGCGCGTTCCCCGAGGGCGAGCTGCACGGCGAGGTCACCCTCGCCGACGTCGAGGACCTCGTCGCCGAGCCCGTCAGCCGCGTCATCATCCGCGACCCCGAGGCGACCGCCGAGGACTTCGTGCAGCTGGCCCGCGACCTCGGGCTGCACAGCACCGACTACGTCGTCGGGTGGACGGCCTGGCTCGACCTCGCGCCGCGCGGGGTCACCAAGGCCTCCGGGCTGGCGCAGGTCGCCGAGCGGCTCGGTGTCGCGCAGGCCGACGTGCTGGCCATCGGCGACGGCCGCAACGACATCGAGATGCTGCAGTGGGCCGGCCGGGGCGTGGCCATGGGACAGGCCGTCCAGCCGGTCATCGACGCGGCCGACGCCGTCACGGCGACCGTCGGCGAGGACGGCACCGCCGTCGAGCTCGAGCGCTGGTTCTGACGTGGCCGTGCTCCGCTCGGCCCGCGTCGAGCTGCCGCTGTGGAGCGCCGACGACGTGGCCGCGATCCGGTCGGGCGAGCGCCTCCCCGGCTGGCACCCGCAGTTCCCCCGCGAGGACGACCGCGACGTCGCCGCGCTGTGGCGCGACGGCGACCCGTGGTCGACGCGCTCGGTCGTCGTCGACGGCGTCGTCGTCGGGTCGATCGGGTTCTTCGCCCCGCCGGAGCCGGCCGCCGACGGGCAGCCCGAGGCCGAGGTCGGCTACGGCCTCGTCGAGGACGCCCGCGGCCACGGCCTGATGACCGACGCGCTCGCCACCGTCCTGCGGGTCACCGACGCCCAGGGCGTGCGGGTGCGGGCCAGCGTCGAGCCGACCAACGCGCGCAGCCTCAAGGTGCTCGCCGCGTGCGGCTTCACCGACCTGCGCGGCAGCGACGAGGACGGGCACCTCGTGCTGGCCCGGCCCGTCCGGTGAGCGCCTCCTCCGCGCGACCGCGCCTGGTCGCGACCGACCTCGACGGCACCCTGGTGCGCTCGGACGGCTCGGTGTCGCCGCGCACGGCCGAGGTGCTCGCCGCGGTCGAGGCGCTCGGCGTCCCGGTGGTGTTCGTGACCGGACGTCCGCTGCGCTGGACCGAGGTCGTCTTCGAGCACGTCGGCGCCCACGGCCTCGCGGTCGTCGCCAACGGCGCCCTCGTGTGGGACGTCGCCGCCGACGCCCCCCGCCTGGAGCGCGGCATCGACACCGACACGCTGCAGGCGGTCGCCGCGGACCTGCGGGCCGCCGTACCCGGCACGACGTACGCCGTGGAGCGCATGGACGGCATCGGGCTCGAGCACGCGTTCCGCGAGCGCTACCCCGTGCCCGACGGCGCGCACCGCGCCGACACCGAGGAGCTGCTGGCCGGCCCGGCGCTCAAGCTGCTCGCGCGTCACGAGGAGCTCTCGCCCCAGGACTACTGGGACGCCGCCGAGGCGGCCGTCGGCGACCGGGTCACCATCACCTGGTCGTCGTCGACGACGCTGCTCGAGATCAGCGCCTTCGGCGTCACCAAGGCGACCACGCTGGCCGTGGTCGCAGAGGGGCTCGGCGTCGCCGCGGAGGACGTGGTGGCCTTCGGCGACATGCCCAACGACCTGCCGATGCTCGCCTGGGCGGGCACGTCGTACGCCATGGACAACGCCCACCCGAGCGTGCGGGAGGTGGCGGACCACGTCGCCCCGGACCACGACCAGGACGGCGTGGCGTCGGTGCTCGCCAGTATCTTCGACCTGTGACCCGCCGCCTCGCCCTCGCCCTGACGACGCTGTGCGCGTCGGCGACGGTCGCCGTGGGACCGGTCGCGACCGCGCCGGCCCAGGCCGCGCCGGACTGCCCGACCGTGACCGTGCAGGACAGCACCAAGGCCGCCCGCGCGGTCTTCGCGGGCACCGTCACCGCGGTCGAGAAGCAGCCGCGCACCGACGGCCAGCCCGGGGCGATCTACCAGCAGAGCGTCGAGGTCGCCCGGGTCTACCAGGGTCGGATCGCGACCGAGACCGTCGAGGTGCAGACCGACCGCAACCTGCAGCAGTGCAGCCTCGGCGCCCTCGACGTCGGGGCCGACTACATGTTCTTCGTGACCGCGGACGGCGACACGTGGCTCGCGAGCGGCTCCAGCGGCACCCGCACCAACAGCGAGGCCGTGACCTCCCAGGTCGAGCGGCTGCTCGGCCCCGGCAAGCCGCCGGTCGCCCCTCAGCCCGAGTCCGCCGAGTTCGTCGCCGTCGACACCGGCGACCCGACGCCGCTCACGCGTGCGGCGGCGCCGGGTGGCGCGCTCGTGCTGGTCGGCCTGCTCGGCCTCGCGGTCGTGCAGGGGCTGCGCCGCCGCCGCTGACCTCGCCTAGAGGTACATCCCGCCCGAGCCGCCGCCCTGGCCGCTGTCGGCCTCGCCGCCGGGCTGGCCCGGCTGACCGGGCTGGCCGGGCTGACCGCCGGGGGCCATGCCGGGCGGCAGGGCGCGGCGCATCTGCTCGAACTGCATCTTGGCGGCCATCTGCTGGGCGTAGATCGCGGTCTGGATGCCGTGGAACAGCCCCTCGAGCCAGCCCACGAGCTGGGCCTGGGCGATGCGCAGCTCACCCTCGGAGGGCGTGCCCTCCTCGGTGAAGGGCAGCGTCAGCCGGTCCAGCTCCTCGACCAGCTCGGGGGCGAGCCCGGCCTCGAGCTCCTTGATCGAGGCCTGGTGGATCTCCTTGAGGCGGTTGCGGCTGGCCTCGTCGAGGGGAGCGGCCTTCACCTCCTCGAGCAGCTGGCGGATCATGCTGCCGATCCGCATCACCTTCGCCGGCTGCTCGACGAGGTCGGTGATGCCGCGCTCGCCGTCGCCCTCGCCGTCGCCACCGCCCTGCTGGGACTGCTGCGCAGCGGCGACGAGCGCCGACTCCGGCACCTCCGCCAGCGGCTGACCGTCAGGCCCGACGATCACGACGCGGCGAGCGCCGTCCTGCTCGCCCGCCTCCTGCTCGGTCCCGCCCTGCGCTCCGTGCTCACCAGCCTGCTCAGTCATGCGGTCACGGTATCCAGCGCGCCGCAGCCTCAGGCGATGAGCAGGATCTTGCCGGAGTGGCTGCCCGACTCCATCAGCTCGTGGGCGCGTCCTGCCTCCTCGAGCGGGATCTTCTCGTGCACGAGGGTGCGCACGCGGCCGGAGGAGACGAGCGGCCAGACGTGCTCGACGACCTCCGCGCAGATGGCGGCCTTCTGCTCGGTCGGGCGCGAGCGCAGCGCCGTGGCGATCACCGAGCCGCGCTTGCGCAGCAGCACCCCGAGGTCGAGCTCGGCCTTGACCCCGCCCTGCATCCCGATGACGACGAGACGTCCGCCGTCGGCGAGGGCGTCGATGTTGCGGGCGAGGTACTTCGCGCCCATGTTGTCGAGGACGACGTCGACGCCGCCGAGGCCCTTGACCACCTCGACGAAGTCCTCGTCGTGGTAGTCGATGGCGACCTCCGCGCCGAGCGACCGGCACAGCTCGCGCTTCTCCTCCGAGCCCGCGGTGGTGAGCACCCGGTGGCCCAGCGCCGCCGCCAGCTGGATCGCGAAGGTGCCGATCCCTCCGGCGCCGCCGTGCACCAGCAGGCTCTCGCCCTCGGCGAGGCGGGCGGTCATCCAGACGTTGGACCAGACGGTCGCGGCGACCTCGGGCAGCGAGGCCGCGTCGACCAGCGAGACGCCGTCGGGCACGGGGAGCAGCTGCCCCTCGGGCACGGCCACCTGCGTGGCGTACCCCCCGGCGGCGAGCAGCGCGCACGCCTGGTCGCCGACGGACCAACCGGTCACCCCCTCGCCGACCGCGGCGACGGTGCCGCTGCACTCCATGCCGAGCACGTCGGAGGCGCCCGGCGGCGGCGGGTAGTGCCCCTGCCGCTGCAGCAGGTCGGCCCGGTTCAGTCCGGCCGCCGCCACGTCGAGCACGACCTCGCCGGGTCCGGCCTCCGGGTCGGGCAGGTCCTGCAGGACGAGGGTCTCGGGTCCGCCGCCGGCACCCGCACGCACGGCCCGCATCAGACGCGGTCCTGCGCGAGGGCGTCAGCCGGCTCGTCGACCGGCTCGTCGAGCAGCTCCTCGCTGCGGTCGTCCTCGTAGCGCTCGCCGCGGTGGTCCACGGCGCTCTCGTCCGGCAGCTCGACGTCGGCCTCCTCCGGGGCGCTCGCGCCGCTCGGCCGGTCCCACGCCTCGGCCAGCGCCTGCGCCCGGGCGGCCAGCTGCTCGACCCGGTCGGGCCGCGCGTCGTGCGCGCCCGCCGCCACCCCGAGCAGGTACGCCGTCACCGGGGCCGCGAGGTGCTCGACGTTCTTCGCGGCGATCCGGGTCAGGTCGGCCAGCAGCCCCTCGTCGACCTCGACGTCCTCGAGGTCCAGCGCATCGCTCAGCTCGTCGATCCAGTCGTGGAGGTTCACGCTCTCAGATTCCTCCGCCGGCGTCGGCCGTGCAAGTGAGCCGCCCCGATCGTCGACAGTCGGACTTCCGGGCCATGAGGTGACCCCGGAAGCTGCACTGTCGACGACACGGCCGCGGATGGGCTCAGGGGCGCTGGCGCAGGGCGGCGAGGTCGTCCCAGGTGTCGACGTCGCGGTGCTCGTCGCCGAGGGAGGGGACGGGGGCGAGGTCGAGGGGGGCGAGGAGGCGACGCAGGGCCGTGCCGTGCGGGTCCGGAGGTCGTACGGCGTCGAGGCGGGCGAGGTCGAGGGCCATCGCGAGCGCACGGCGACCGTCGGGGCCGACGAGGGCGGCGCCGTCGTGCCCCGGGGCGGCGGCACGGAGGCGCTCGACGGTCGCGGCGCCCACCCGGGGCATGTCGCAGGCGAGGACGACCAGCCAGGACGCGTCCGAGGTCAGTGCGTCACGCCCGGCCAGGAGTCCGGCGACCGGTCCTCCGCCGGGCGGGTCCTCGCGGACGAAGCGCACCGGCCGCGACGTCGCGACCGGGTCGCCGACCACGACCACCTCGTCGGCCTCCTCCAGCGCGGCGAGCGCCCAGTCGAGCAGCGATCGCCCGGCGAGGTCGAGCGTGGCCTTGTCGGCGCCGCCCAGCCGGGCGCCGGTGCCGCCGGAGAGCACCACCGCGGCGTACGGGTCGGCGGCGGTCATGCGGGCAACCCTGGCACGCTGGCCCCGTGAGCTCGCTGTCCGTCTCCGTCGTGCAGGTCGCCTCGAGCCTCGACCCCGAGGTCAACCGCGGGCGGCTCGCCGGGCAGGTGGGGGACGGAGCGGACCTCGTCGTCCTGCCGGAGGCCGCGGCCCGCGACTTCGGCTCGGCCGGCTCGGACGTCAGCGCGTACGCCGAGACGCTCGACGGGCCCTTCGCCACCGAGGTCGCCCGGGTGGCCGCCGAGCACGCCACGACGGTCGTGGCGGGGATGTTCGAGCGCTCGGACGACCCGGCCCGGCCCTGGAACACCCTCGTCGTGCGCGGGGCCGCCGCCGAGGCGGCCTACCGCAAGATCCACCTCTACGACTCCTTCGGCTACCGCGAGAGCGACGCGCTGGCGGCGGGCGCCCTGGAGCCGGCGCTGGTCGACGTCCCGGTGCGGGACGGCGGGGCGTTCCGGGTCGGGCTGATGACCTGCTACGACCTGCGCTTCCCCGAGCACGCGCGGCTGCTCGTCGACCGCGGAGCGGAGGTCCTCGTGGTGCCGTCGGCCTGGGTCGCCGGACCGCGCAAGCTCGACCACTGGCACACGCTCCTGCGGGCCCGGGCGATCGAGAACACCGTGTTCGTGGTGGCCGCCGCCCAGTCGGGGCCGCGCTACACCGGTCACTCCCTCGTGGTCGACCCGATGGGCGACGTGCTCGCCGAGGCGGG
>Ga0325401_1000563_pt1 | contig 27457 bp, 13 predicted proteins | sample PopdelMetagenome_FD_205666 | JGI IMG/M metagenome (GOLD analysis project Ga0325401, IMG submission 205666) | Populus deltoides microbial communities from Bellville, Georgia, United States - Xylem-PdKOR-R2 | ecosystem: Host-associated > Plants > Phyllosphere > Stem > Wood/Secondary xylem | place...
CCTCTAATTCATAATCTAAAATATTGCGTTTTTTTCTCTCCTTCCTCCCCCATCTAGCCTCAGTTGGGCTTCAATACAATGACTCTTGCACTCTCAAAAATATTCAATCTGGACTTATCTAGTGGGGGTATAAACGTAGTATAAAGCTTTTCTTTTTCTTGTTCAGAATGAGATATGTACGTAGTTGAGGTTAATTATTAGAAGTAAGGGCTAAAACTTTCGACTGTTCCTTGATTATATACTTGGAAGATAAAAAAATGTAATGTCCAAGTTGTGAATTTGTGATGAAACGACTCGCAAATTGATTTGAAAGTAAAGTAAGTGGGTAATAATAATAATAATAATAATAATAATAATAATGTAAAAATGATTTTAAATCGTAGAAGACTGGAGGGAGATAAGAAGTCATCCAGTAAGATTCCATCTGGCTGTGTGAATAATTTGCAAAAGCCAGAACATCTTCTTCCTCTCCACTATTCCACAATACATATCTATAAAGACCAGACGATCAATAAGAAAAGAAACCTAAAGAAAAGGCTGAGCTTGTCAATTTGGTTACCTGCAGGAAGATTATATAAAAAAATAAAACATGGCTGTGAAAGCATCATATATATATCATCAACAGCGTATTCATGGGGATACGTGGGCGTTGGTTTCAGGATCATGATTACCTCTCTTCCTTTATCTTTTCATCTTTCCTTTTTCGTTTTTCTTCTCTCATCACCTTCCCATTTGGTATTTTGAATGGAATTAAAACAGCACTAAAACTCGAATTTAGATTTCAAGGTTTTAAAGAGAAAGGGAGCGTTTTTAAGGGAGAGAATAGACCACCAAAACAAGAACATGGTCAAAATAAGTAACCACTTCGAGCAAACTATACAGAAATGATTACCACGCCCCAAACCATGGATAAAAGAAAAAAAAGAAAAAAAAAAGTGACACACTAAGGGCAGCTATGCATTCCAAGTTACTTGCTGGCAAGTATAAGGAAAACCGACCCTAGATTATTCATCCATAATTTAGCTACAGCTCAAAGCACCCCACTCCTCCCGCGTCATATCATAGGAGGACCGTTGCCATGGCATTCAGCACACTCATATGTGCATACAGAACAGGAAACTACGTGGCCCCTCTGATCTCTCCCTATTAATAGCCTCGCTGCCAATATTCGCTGGGAACAGGATAGGAAAAGAATGGTAACAAAGAGTATCATTGTCAAGTATTGATTATTTCTTTGAGACCCCATTTATGACACGAAAAGAAACCGGGAATTTTAGGGAATAAAATGTTTTGGTATGTATGGAGAGTTAGCTAGTTACAAGATGCAGGGCGGTAGTTGTAAAGATGGAGAGGATTAGCTGGCTGGTGTATAACGATAATGGAGGAGGAGGTGTGGGTCTATATATATATAAACGATGCCATTCCATAATAATAATAATAATAATAAAATCATCTAGAGATTGAGACAATATCAACTTGTTGTCTAAACCGATTTACTATCTTAGATCATAACTTCCAAACCAATATCTCACTGTAAAGTAAAATATGAGTTGTAGTTTCAATCTCAGTTTAAATCATTACTTTTATATATATAGCATCATACTAGTTATTGTGATCATGCTATATCACAAGATATTTTCAAAATTTTATTTTTTTATTTGATAATTAAAATAGACATTTATATATATATATATATATATATATATATATAAGAAGGATTTAATTTCTGGGAAAAAAAAGTTCTTTTTTAGCCAAAATTCTTTTTTTTTCTTATTCATGTATTTTTTAACAAAACATTTTTTTTATTAGTAAAATTTTTTTTGAATAAAAACTAAAAGGTGTATCTTTAATCAAAACGTCCTTCCTTATTCATGTATTTTTTTTTAATTTTTTTGATAAAAATATTTTTTATATATATAAGAAACATTGTTTTAAAATTAAAACATATCATATCATGATTTAAAAAGCAAGTTTTAATTAAAAAATCATGACTCAAGAATTTTTAAATGGTTGTCTAAAAAGTAAAAAAAATAATTAAAAAAATTAACCATAATAATAATAATAATAATAAATATTTTATTCTTATGAATATTCATGAGCAAAATTTTTTTTTTAAAATCTACATATTAAATTATATATAATTATTCATAAAATAATTGAATAGTAAACATCATTAGGCATGTCTACCTAAAAAAAGAGCATGCGCACCTAGCTTTTTTTAAAAAAAAAAAAAAAACATAGGCATGCTTGTTTATCCACTAAATTTAATATATTGTTTTGAAAAAAATGACACTTACCGGACACGAAGAAATTTCATACAAAGAAACTATTAAGGGGACATATGACTAATTTATTATTATTTAATTTATAACTCCTTTTTCGTATAATTAATTAGTCGATTGACCTTGACTTGGAAAAAGAATCATGCACGATAGGTATACTTGAACATGCGTTTTTGGAATATTAATCTTGTCCATTCGCAGGGTGCATGAACATGATGAAAATATAAATATTTAATTTGATATTTAAATATAAATATTCGTTATAGGGCAAATTATTTTTTTTATTTGATAATTAAAATAAATATTTATAAAAAAAAACAATGATTTAATTTCTGAAAAAAAGTGTACTTTTTAAGCCAAATTCCTTTTTTCTTATTCATGTATTTTTTAACAAAATATTTGTTTTATCAGCAACATGTTTTTTGAATAAAAACTAAATAAAGGTGTAATATTCCTTATTCATGTATTTGTTTTTATTGTTTTGATAAAACTATTTTTCTTATATCAGATACATTGTTTTTAAAATAAAACATATAATGATTTAAAAAGCAAGTTTTAATTAAAAATTCATGACTCAGGAATTTTTAAACAGTTGTATAAAAAATAAAAATAAAATTAATTCTTGCATTTACATAATGAAAAATCAATTCTTAATTGTACAAGAATTTTTATGAAAGAATAAAGTTTTGTCTTCCCAAATTGTATCCTAATTTTTTTTACTAAATTATTTTTTTGATAATGGATTTAACCTCTGATAAAAAAAGATATTCTCGGTTATATTGTAATCAATGTATGGTTTGAAGCATATTATGATTCTGGTGCAATGGTCACTTTATTTACTTTAATCAATAAAGTGTAAAATCAAAATTAAATTTTATATTTCTAACACAAGCAGAGTACCCGGTTATAACATTTTTTTTTTTCAAAAATGAAAAAACAAAATAAAAAATAGATGGACTATTATACACTCTTTGCTGAAAACATTACGTCCATATTACATTACTTTTTTAAATATAAAAACCCTACTACATTCATAGCTATAAGAGCTAATAATTAAAAGATTTGTTTTTCATATAATTTTAAGTTATATAAGAACGTACGATTAAAAAATTTGTTTTTCATGTAGTTTCAAGTTCGAGTTATATAAAAACATACAACTAAAAAATTTGCTTTTTATATAGTTTCAGATTAAAGTTATGTAATTATAAGTACAATAATTATTAAAAATTTATATAATCATTAACTTTAAAACCTAAAACTCGTAAAATTAATCAGCTTTCCACGATGACAGAGAAATGCTTAAATCAGAGGCTTTACTTTCCACAACGCATGGGAGAGAAAAGATGTCCTTAATTATAAGGAAACGAAAAACATTTGGAAGACCATCTAATCAACTTGGAATATTGAAGGACCCTAGCTATTCGTAGGGCCTTTACTTTCCATCAGATATTTGTAGACGAAGCCATTTTAACAGTACAGAAAGAAAGCAAAAAAGATAAGATAAGAAAAGAAAGGAAGAGAAATAAACAATGGCAGACATAATAATGAAAGCAAAAAAGAGAAGGAAGAAAACAAATAGACATTGGCGTACATAATAATTAAAGCAGGAAAGAAAAGAAAAGAAATTAACGTTGGCAGACATAATAATGTCTCCAACTGACCTCTCCATAAGGGAAATGCAACGGGCAAGTAATTCATGAGTTTTTTTTTTTTTTTTGAAAAACAACACAATTTCAAGATAGTAATTAGAAAATGATGCAATTTTGAAAAATTTCAAGTAAATAATATAGTTTCAAAATCAATGTTGTTTTGCATCGTTATTAGTTAAAATAATAATTTAAATAAAAATGATAACTTTAAATCATGGTTTAATGTGATTATGAATAACGATTTTTTAACAACTACAATTGGGAATAGTAATTATATAATAAAATCACGATTCTAAAATGTGATTACTATGCATATATAATCTTTCCCTCTTTTTCTCGATGGTCACCACTTTTACAAAGAAGAAAACCTTAGAAACCAAAAAAACCCCATAAAAATCAGCCTCCAATCACCCAAAACTATGTTTAATCCTCCACCAAAACGCTAGAAACATCTTCTTCATGTCTCCACGAGTCTTTCTACTATTTTTTTTCTTGCAAACCGTTTGCCCAAGGATTTGATGAGTTTTATTATTGAGTTGATAAATTTTATGTTTTGATTTAATTAGGTATTTGTGTTGTGTTTGATAATTAGATAATTTTAAGTTATGAATATTGCAAATATGTGTTTGGATTAGAGAAGTTAGGGTTTAAACTGATTATTTAGTTACTTGTCATATTTAATTATATTGTTTGAATTAATATAAATTTTGTTTTAATTGATGTTATTAGATATGCTTTTAATCAATTGACGTTATTAATAAAGTTATGGTTGAAATCATAACGTCTATAGTTTACTTTGAACTTTTGTAAACATTATTGTAATTGAAGATTTTGTTCAATTAAGATCATTTACTTTTTAATTGATGCAATTAATTAATTTTATTGCTATTATTATGGCCAAAGTAATACCAGTTAAGGTTTGTATTGAATTGTGAGATAATTTGTTTTTGGTGAAATGAGTATTTTTATTTTAAAAAATATATCTTCAAACTTCTTTATGTTGTGTCATTATGGTGGTGTTATTGTCCCTGATATGAATAATAGTATTATTAATATTGTTATTTGTGTTGATATTTAATTTTTTTATATTGATAAATGTTAAGAAATTATTGCATAGGTTGATGTTGGTAAATATGAGAAATAATTGCATTATTGATATAAAAAAATTTATGTTGTTGGTAAATGATGAGAAATAACTGCATGGGTTGATGTTGGTAAATGATGGAAAATAATTGCATTGTTGATGTTTCAATAGGTTGTATAGAATCCTTATTCAGAATATGATATAAAAGTTGCTCTTGTTATATTCACATTGACTATTGACATCAGTTGTCCCCTCTTATTTTTTGAGCTTGTTAAGATGCATTTCCCAGACCGTATAATGCAACAATTTGGCTTTAAGCAATACATCTCATCTAACATATATACGAGCGATTAGTTGCATTCCATTAGTCATTTGGGTAAACACACTGATTTTAATTGGATAATCTACCATCTCTAGTATATATCGATATGGGATGCATGAAGAAATTTTATTTTAGAGAGATGCATCATGTACTTTCTTAGGAGGAATACATGGGTTGTCACTTGAGTATAACACGTTAAATCATTATACCAAACCCAGTGCAAGTGCCTCCATGCGAGGAGATGGAGAATAAGGCACATGCACATTGGATTCAAAATGCTATAAGTATTTGTTACTTTTTATAGGCTTCGACAAAATCGTTGCATTTTATTTATGGATTCATAATTTATATTTGCATCATATTAGGATGGAAAGTTGTTACATGATGGTCGACGTGTTGTGGATGATCTTCAAATATTTCACTTGTGTAAAAGTTGTATTTTGTTCTGTATAAAAATCACCAACGAATTTATCTATGGAAAAGTGTTATCAGCGATTATTTCATCAAGGATTTAAAATCCTTCAGTAATTCAGTCGATGACTTCAATGCTAATGGATAGATATAATATTCATGTTAGGGATATAAATAGGCACCAACCATTTTTCGGTCAACCTATTTGTTGGTAAATACTACCTGATGAAGCACCGATGAACTGATCGTCGATAATATATCATGTATTATTGACGGATTAACCAGCCAAATCACCGACAAACATGTTCTGCCTATGAATCCATCAGACTGTATCAAAATGGTTCACAACTCTATGTAACTCTTAGAGGAGAATGGGCTTGTTGTATCAATGAAATCACCGACAAAAGTTTTATGTTAACCTGTGATTCCATCATTATTTTAGTAATTTTTTTAAAATACATGCTTATTTGGATCAAACAATTTGACATTAAACAACTAATTCCAATTGAACACTTTTTATATTATTATAAAAATCAATTACAAATGTTTATATGCATTAAAAAGAAGTTGGAGTTGCAAGTGGAAGTGGGGGTGGAGAGGGAGGGAAATCTCGTGGAGGTCCTTAAAATGAAGGATAATGACTAGACAAGATAGCCATCTTCTCTTCTCATTGCTTTCTACTTTGTTCTTCATACTTTGCCTCTATTTTGACCCTCAAATCAATCATTGCAACAACAACATGTTCTTCAAGCAACTCCTGAACAGCTAGTGATAGCTACCTCGGGCTGAATTATACGGTGTTTATAGTTGAGATACTGCAAACCGACCTGATATATCAAGTTATAGACATAGAGATACCATAAATTTGATTTTTATTGAGTTCATTAGTTGCTCTAGCCTCCAACCACAGCTTTGGTTTGGCATGCATGCCAATGTTATATTGTTCCTAAAAAAAAAAGAGTAAAAATTATTAACAAAAAAAAATATTAGTCCAAAAGTACATAAAAGGTCTCGAATTTTACTTACAATAAACACCTTAGCTTGGTTGTGCATGAACTGTTGCATCCTTTTTCTGTTTATCCTCCCTCCATATATGTGTTTTCATATATAACTCCATTGCAGTTGGCTTGCACCCAAGTTGTGTAGCCTATAAAATAAGTCATTAGTTAAACAATGTCATAAATAATCACTAATATTTTAAGAAAAATACTTAAAAATAAAAAGGCTCTTACTAGGCGTTTTGCATGGTTAATAAAAGGAAGTGACTCGCCAATATGTTTACTAATGGAACCGTGAGTCTCCTTATTTTTGCCAAGGATTCACTCCGTGATCGCCTCTTAAAACCCTCTGAAATCAAGAACTCTAGATATTTCTCCCAATTACTCTCAGCATTGTGGGGAGGTCTAAAATACTTCAACACCTTAAAGTCATCTAACTCGGCTCTTTTATTAGCATAAGTGTGTGTCGTATCAAAAATTGTGCAACTTGGTTCAAAAGTTTGTTAAACTAAAAAAAATATAACGATAAAAAATATTAAAATTTTATAAAAGAAATAGTTGCGCTATGATTTTTCCAAACTCGCTTGGAACCCAAAGTTTGCAACATCCCACCAAAAATGTTTCTTTTAGTCATTTGAATAAAATAATTAATTTCAATTTTTTAAAAAAACATGTATATGAATTAAAAGTATTGATTATATATACTAACCTTAAATCTTTCCACCAAGCCTCAACCACAGTCATTCATTTTGGTTGGTCTCTAAGCTTGCTTCATTGAAACGAAGACACTTACATCAACATTTTTATCGCTGATGTTATTGTTCGTTTAGTTTCCATCTTTGTGAACCTGAAAATCAATTAATTAACTCTAAACCACATAAAAGTTTAATCATTAATTTAATGTTATCTTTGAGGAACTAATTTTTTTACATGCTTAAATTCAGCTTCCATTATGCTATTAACTTACCAGAATAAGGATATCTAGCAGATGAGATGCTAGATCTATGACTCATAATCAATGATCTTGTATCACTAACATGTGCATCAGGTGTATATTTATGATCATCATTTAAATGCACCACATGCTCAAGAATAATACTACTTGAAGAAGAAAAACGCTTCATTTTGACCCTAAACTTTTTCTTGGCATCTATACAATATAACTAAATAATTAAGCATATTAAATTAAATTCTCAATATATGGTTTATGAGTTTTTGTTCTAGTGCATCTATATACTTTCAACAAGATTTTGGCAATATCTCTTCTATACAAAACCCTACCCAAAAAATTTTAAAAGTACAAAAAACCACATTCAAAGAACCAAATAATTTTTCATAAGCACCACCCACAAGCATAACCATGAGCATAAGTATCAACACTTATCTTAATCAACTAAACATTTAAATCTATTTTTAAAATTTCCCAAAAGTTACAAGTAATCATTCAACGAATTTGAAATAACATTTATAATTTTCCATAACTTGCTCAACCCATTCTAGTATATTTCTTCCCAATAATAAAACACCATACACAATCTCATTTAACAGTTTCACATATAATTATAAACAATTTCTAAGTTTTCCTTTTTAATCCATAAGTATTCATATCACTAACTCACATAAAATCACATTCACCTTTTTCTTTCAAACACCCATATACAATATGTAAATCACATCACGTATACAAATTAAAATTCCTTTCTAAACAAAATTTACCCATACCTATAATTTTAATAACCATACAATATTATAAATTTAAACAAAATTTCCATTTTTCCCCATGCTTCCCCATGGCCAGCCCAAAATAAACTAGCTTTAATCCCTCCCAAATCACAAAGCATGCATTTTAACTCATAACAAACATGAAAAAACCAATAAATATAGGGGGGAAAACGTCAAATGATCAAGATCAAACATTAGGAAGTGGAGAGAGAGAGAGAGAGAGAGAGAGAGATAATGTGTCGTCGCCATCTAAAGGGGAGAGAGAGAGTCGCCACCACTGATTCTAGAGAGAGAATGCCTACCACTGGTTAGAGAGAGAGAGAGAGAGGAGAGAGGGGAAGGGAAATGGGAGAAAAATTAGGGATTACCTCAATATATTTTGGTTTAAATTCACCAATATAATTTTCTATTGGTGAGTCCGTTAGTGATTTATCATGTCAACACACCACTGACTAGCTCATTGCCAAAAACATTTAAATTCATTAGTGATTCCATTAGTTGTTTCAAAAATTTCAAAAATTTCTTGAAAAATCCCAAATTCACCATTGAATTTTTATCCATTAGTATTTTCATCGGCCAATCCAATTTCATGAATTCTTTCCAAACTCTTCATAATTCTCTAACTATTTTATAGTACATTGGTGGTTCCATCGCTGAGTATAAATTTCAGCAACTGATGTTAATTCATCGGTCATTCTGTTGATCGATTCTAATTTCATGCATTTCTTGTCAAACTCTTTGTAATTATCTAATCAATGTATCCATGGGTGAGTCCATCGATAATTTATTATTATTATAAGTTACCAATGAATTTATTGATGATTATTTAATAATTTATAAAGGCAATGATAGAAGACATACCGTAAAAAAAAAAAACATTAATTTGGCAACAATTAACTAAAACATATGAGTCAATGATATCATACCTAGAAGGAAAAAAAATATAAAAGATTGTTGGACACTCACCATCACTCCACTGTGGACATTGTCCACCACCAAAAGAGTTTGTTAAGACGTTTCAAACCCCACTAAAAAAGACCACACGAGGACATCAAAAGAAGTCGTATGGGCCATTAAAGCAACACCACGGAAAAGAAAACCGAACAAAACAAATGAAAGTGAGCATCCACCTATATTCAATAAATCAATTCTATTTAATTCAATAATAAATTTTATTTTTTTAAAAAATCATTTAACAAAAAACAACAAATAAAAATACTCAAACAACAAATAAAAGACCTTAGATAACCCAGTTAAAAAAAAAATGAATGATAAAACAAAGGCCATAGAAAGCAGGAAAAATAAGGGGTGCAATCTCTAATTAAATAAATATTGAAGGATAAGATTAAAAAAATATTAACTTAAAAAATAATATTAAAAAACAAAGCAATTTGAGAAGAACCTCCTTAAACTGGGTTAATTTTCAAAACTTGCAACTCATATAATCTTGTATATGAGTTTAACCAAAAAGCTCAAATTAAAATTAATTAAATATTAAAAAATAAAATTGATAAAAAAAATTCAGTTTCAAAGATTTTGCAAAGAGGAAAAAACAATAATAAAAAAAAACAAGTATAAAATCTAATAAAAAAAATGAAGGGTAAAATAAAAAAATAATAATAATTTTACACTCAATCATTAGGCTATAAATTTTTTTAAAGGACAAGATAATAAAAATATTGTTCTCATCCGTGGGAGCAATGTTTTTACCATCTCTCCTCCAGTTTTTGTTTTTTTTAAAAAAAAAAAAATTGGTAATAGCCTAAACATGATAGTACAGAAACATCAATTATTATCATTTTCGAAACAACCAAGCCAAAAAAATCAGCTATTTTAGGTAAAAAAGCCCTAAACGTCACTCCAATAATTGAGTCATAAAAATCAAATTTATTTGCTATGATGATGGGATTTCAACTTGAGATTGACTTCCCTCTTGCTCTGAGAAGTGATATTATGGGTTTTATCATTTGGTAATTAGTACGACATGGCAAGAACATCTGTTAATCTTATTTATCTATGAGTCTTAATAATATATATTTAGCTGGAAAAAAAATTCTATGAAGTCATGCCTTTATTAATCAAAGTTCCAATCAGAGTTGAGGCTCAGTCATTAGTTATTACATGGGATTTATCACTGTTAAATTGTGTACTGCAGGAGGAGAGAAACCCGTAGCTACACCACCTGCTGCAGCATTTGAACCAACCCAGTAATAAGCGTTGTGTTGATGTATAAATTCATGTTGAGTCTTGATAAAAGCCATTTGGCTCTCCCTCAGCATGCAATATGCTGACGTTTCCTTTTTGTTGTCTGCAGAGTATCTAAGAAATTCGAGAGATAAAATCTCCTCTCGAGGGCTAGTGAAGCATCCTGGTTAGTGTAAAGTTGTCCCTGTTTCAAGTGGCACTGTAGTTTTCCAGACCTCTGCACTTTTATCCTTCCCTCAATCCCTTCTGATAACCACACACTTAGATTTATGTGTTGCCTTTTTAATGTTTTTTCATTTTCTATCTTGGAAAAAATTTAGGAATGAATGATAGTTTTAAATTAGTAAGACCACAACCTGTCTTGATCATAAATCAGTGATTGCTTTCTGAAAAAGGGTCCTGACGTTTACATTGATATTCTCAAAAGGATCTGCTAATGTCATAAATCCATCCAGGACTGGGATGCGAGTCCATTCACACTGGGCAGGCACAAAACATTCAAGAACTTTTAACTAAAACTGAAATGAATACTTACAGCAGTTTAACAAATAACTAGATCAGTACCCAGCGCCACATCATTTCCTAAAACGAAGCTGAGGTTCATGCCAAGAGGCTTATGCTAAACGGATGGAACTAGATCAGCAGCTTTATCTCATATGCTACATGGATGGAACTAGATCAGCTACTTTATCTCCCTAGATGAAATAGTTCTTATCTGACAGCCAATATCATTGGCAAATATGAGTGACTAGCTATAGAAGTGAATAGCCTCGCCTAGAAAGAAAGAACTCATAATCAGGATGTCTGTTTACGGATGTCTGATTTCCCTTGTTGACTACAGCTCTGGCCATAAGAGATGCCGTCTCTGCAAGTGTTCTCAGCCGCTCCTTCATGATCACAGAAGGGTCTAAGCTTGGAGTTCCTGTTGTCTGGTTTACACTGTGCCGAGGCTGGAACCAGCATTCACCCTGGTCATGTAACACGGTACAAGGGTACAAATGGAATATGAGTACAAGAACAGCCACGACTCGAGATTGAAAAGCAAAGTTAAATGGCAGTTTCAAATAGCTTTTCCATTATTTAAGATTATTGCAGTCGATACTGAGTAGTTTTAATGAATCAAAAACAACACAAGGGCATTTTCAAAGTGCCGAAATATTCAACTCTTTCTGATATTTTGTTGCCTATAAAATGGTTATTCAAAATTAGATAATAGTTAGATAAATATAGACAGCACCATAGAGATCTTTAGTTGGAAAGGTAAGAAATTGTACATACATTTTCCACATAGAGAGACATCAAACATAGTAATGTCTAAGAAGCCTATCACTTGACCATCATAAATGAGAGGACTGAACATAAATGAGAGGAATGAACATGCAAGGAGATTCCATCTCATCAGCAGCCAATATAAATGAACCAAGACCCTCATCAGTCAGTGAGTTGCTTCTACGTCCGTGAAACATCAATCATAATTAAAGAACAAATTCTTTAAGTTTTATCATATTTAGGTAGACAACATAACAAGCATAACATCCAAAAGTTTACTCAGAGAACAAATAGGGCTCCAACTCAATAAATAACAAGCTTGTCTAGGTAATAAAATATTAATTAAATTTAAAGTTGATAAATTAGTCATTTTAACATTGGTGGACTAGGAAGTTGCATGTGGAGAAATAGACTAGAGAGCGCCAAACATCTCAACATACACACTTCCGCAATCAATTCACTGAAATTTACTTGCATGATAACACTATCACTATAATGCATTGAAGTCTGTACAAGAATAGTCTTTATAACTACCTGAGCATTATAACTCTGAAGGCCCACAACTGGAGAAACTACGCATTCATTTTTACTTGGGGAATCAAATTTGGCACTTCTATGAACCAAGTGGCCAAGTGAATGGTAAGTCAAAAATGCAGTTCGAAAGTTGCCATCTGGTATCCTATAGATCGGATACCATGCCACTGAATACCTGAAAACAGATCCCATAACGAGTCTATCAGATTTCTCTTGGCATGATTCAGTTATATAACAAGCTTCAATCCTAATTAGTGCTCTGAAAGACATTCAAGCTAGTTTTTTCAACCAACCAGGATCTGGGGTGCAAGTCATGTAGATTCAGAGAGGCCAAATTGGTGGGGTCCCCATACATTTTGCAACGTGAAGATGCGTTACCTCTAACAAGCTCTTGTATCCTGTAATTAGCAGAATCAGTAATGAGGTTGTTATACATTTAATACAACTTCCAATGGGAGGTAAAAGAAGCCCTTACTTCTCATATAATGGTTGTCTTTGCTGAGGTTGTTCTGGTTCAAAGTATTCAAAGAGTAGCTCTGCATCATCAGAACATGCGACATCAACTGATTGAGCTGCAGCTGTGGTACGAGGCTTAGGAATCAGTACAGAAAATATTGGAAGGCGACCAACTTTAGAATCCTCTGATGATTCACTAGCCTCATGTGTACCAAAAATCCCATGATCAGGAGCCTTGTTTATGGGTTGGCTTGTATGGTTTTTGAATAGTTGAATTGCTGATAAAAAGGGAACAAAATAGCCACGAAACGAAACACAATCCAAACCCAAGCTCTTAGAATTCTCAAAATCTTCAGCCCTTACTTCTAAACCATAATTCCCATGCTCTTCATACCACTTCCAGAGGCATCCCAATGGGATATATGGTATCTCATGTCTGCATGGTCGCGCACCAACAAGCCGGTCACACAGACAAGTTTGGCAGCATGATAAACCTGGCAGTTGGCTAATAACAGGAGAAGAAAAATGAAGAAATCTTTCAAACTCTGCAACTGGACTGCCAGTGGACATCTGAATAGCTTCACATTCCATCTGTACCCTGCATGCATCCTTCACTGCTTGTATTATCTTTATTGATTTATCTTCAAAAGCTGAAAATTGTTGATCAGAGTATTCACTAGTTGAACTGTCAGCTTCAACATGCTTCCTGTTGAGCTCAAACATCCAACCAGTAGAATTATTCAACTTTTGACTGTGGTCATCTTCCTTGGGAGAACAACTTGCATTTCCAGAACCTTGGCATGTGCCCAACAACGATGAAGAAACTAGGTTTTGAGAATCAAAACTGGCGTTTTCTTGAACATTTCTCAAAGTGAAATCTTCACGAGCTGGTCTATCAGAAGGATCTGGTAATGAATTACCAAATCTAGCAGAGGTGGCCAATTCAGAATCTCTTACCCCAATGGGTATCCATTTCTGCATAACTGACCCAGAACTATGGTTTTGCTTACAGTGCTCAGCAAGTGTAATTTCTTTTTCCATTTGGAGACCTTTATTAAAAAAAAGATGAGGAAGGTATACTGGAGGTGGCACCTTGAGCGCATTTTGGTCCAACAAATTGCTCAGCTTTGCTGGTGAGTTACCTTGATTTTCTGAATGGTGGTGTCTTGGGCTGGAAACAGCATCATAAGTACTTTGAAGTGGCTGTAATGCATCTGGGAAAACTTGCAAGCTGTTAACTGATTCTGAATTCGCGCATTCAACTCTGCTGGGCAGGAACCCAACCATCAAAAAAGTATTCATAGAATGAGTTCTTGAAATAGATTTCCCTCCTTTTTGATCATCCACTTGAGCTGTGAGACCAAATGTTTCATCCTGTCGCATGCCAGTCTTTGCACGAGTATTAAAGCTGGCCTTGTTGGAACTGTGGCCCCTACCATGACAGCTGTAATCTAATTTGGAACCTAGACTATTTTTTCTTTTCAACTTCTTAGAAACCTTGTCTTTCAGCAGTTTTTTATTCTCAGTTCTTGATACTGTATTTACCTCAGCAACAATACAGTTCCTTTTAAGTGAAGGAGTTTCTTTCAAACTCATGTCTGACTGGAAGCATACAGGAGATATCTTAGTTTCAGTATCCACACCATTCCTCTGAACCTTTTTCCAGACAGAATGGTTGATTTCCTTCCCTGCCCGGACATGCAAATTTCCAAAACCTCCATATTTGTGAGCACCAGCACTCCTGGGTAATGCTTTTATTTGCTTGCCTTTCTTGCTTGATATAAGTAATTGAGCGTCACAGCTGCTAAAATTCTGACTGCCATGCTTTGAGCCCTCAGTGTGGTGATAGGTATCTACAACACCATTAAATGAATTTTTATACGATAAAGACCCCTTTCTGGAATTGCAACCTGGAGCTTCTAAAACGCTACCTCTGCTGCTAGCTTCATGAAATGGTTTTGAACGATAACTACCATTAGGGTCATCATCACTGTTTGAACCAATAGATACATAGTCCAACACTAAGGAGGAATCAGGTGCATATGAGAAATCTTTGGATTGCTTATCATCACAACAGCTGATCTGACAGGAGCCCTTTCCTTTTGTCAGTATAATGATTTCAGAATTAATCATTTGATACTCCCCAGGAAAATTATGAGCTATACAAGGTATAATGTCTTCCACTGTAGCCACTTCATCAATGTTGGATGAGCAGATCGTAGATGTTTCAGAATTGCTAAATCTAGGATCTCCTTCAAAATCAATCTGGTTACTGCTACCATCTGGCAATGAAACTTCTGGTGAAGTTGCAGAATATATTAGTCCATCTCCATGATCATAACTACAGGCTTCAGAAGTTGAACTTTCATGACCATACTCGGACAAAACTTCTGGTTGAGCTGATCCAGTATCACTTGAAACTCTCTTGTTCAGTTTTCCCCTCCTGGTTTTTTGCCGAGATTTTTTATTTGCAGACTTGTCTACATTAGAACTATTAGCTTCAAGTGAACTAACAGCATTACATTCTTTTGGGGTCGAAACATAGAAATCAGGGCAAGTGACAGAACTCTGGCATGAAGGAATATCAGGGAATACATTTGATCTTGTCTCTTTATTGGGAACCTTATTTTGAGACTGATGCCATGCACCAGTTTCAAGAAAATTTCTGGTGCAGGACTTAATGGAATAAGGTGGATCGGGTTGAAGCCCTCTCCTTGCCTTTGGTTGATCGGCCCTGAATGCATTTCTAGGTGGAGTCGAAACCAGTTGCAAACCATCCATATTCACCTGAATTACAGATCCAAACCAATTGTGTTGATCAAAATGTCTCACTAAAAGTGCAACAATCCTCCACTATTCATCTGATTTGAGCGTAAGCAATGTCAAGATTGCACCTACAGTAAATAAATAGACATAAACCAGAGTCAAATTAAAACTGCACTAGAAGCCTATGCCAAATTAGAACAAGATAGAAAACCCAAGACCCAAGTGATACAAGCAATCAAAGAAAAATGAGCAATTTGATCCGACAAACCTTCCACGATTAATGTAAATTAACCATTTAAGGGAAAAAAGAATTGTCAGAACTGGCAACAAATTTTCTAGTTATTATTTATATATCCTAGGAATCTAACTCGAAATCTAGGCTAAGGAGTCAGAATTGAGGTATGTCTACCTTTAAGCTACTTGCAGACTTGAAGAACCTATTGCCCTCTTGATGGAAAGGATGTGGGCACCACTTGTCCGCAAGACTGTTTTTGTCTCTTTGTTTTACCTGAGTTATCAGAAATCTAAAATGAGCAATAGGCATAGGGAAAGTTATTGGCTCTAGGAACAAATTATATGGCACCATACTGGCAGAAAGCATCTCTTGAACAAATAAAAGCAACAGTATAACTCAATTGATGTATCAAAACAGCAAGCATCATAAACTCTAACCACAATGTCCAAATAATGAGTTGTAAAATAGCCATCAGTGGTATATTGTGAGGTACAAAGAAGAAAAACCAGAAGTGAGTAACAAATGAGCTGTTATAAACAAATCAAAAAAATTTGAATATAGTAGTTAATCAGTTTTACCATGCAATTGTCAGACAAGCAACATGCATGTAATAACCAAAACCATTACCTTTGATGAGTGTTCCTCCAATCAACAGAAGACACTTTACAGATCTGAAAGTAGCCATGCATAAAAAGAAAGACATAAAAAATTTATGAAAGTTCTAAGAGGAAGAAGCATATGTTAAATGCAAATGGTGAAATGAAAATACATGTCCTGGGGGAAGTAGTTCTGATTATTTTCTTCTGTAAATGGCCTCAATGAGTAAACCTCTCCTTGACTGAAACCTCTGATTGCTACTGTGGGTTCTTTGAAGCTCAGAATCTTTTGATGTGCCTGTCCAAGTTATAGAATAAAAGAGGGATCAATTCCTCAATAAGCATGAAATAAGTATCTCAATACAGTTTCAACAACAGAAAAGTCACACGGGTCAAATTATTACTTAAAAGTCTACATGAGCGACCTTGCAGCATTTTCTAACTCAGAACCATGCAAAAAAGGAACCATGCGGCATTATCCTGATTGAAATCCCCTCAAAGCTTCCTTATTAATTATATAACTCAATTCAGATTTACTAACTCAACCATGCTTTGAGAATGCATTAACTAGAAGATTGCACGATATCCAAGAATGCATTAACTAGGAGCAGAATCTAATGATTGTAACTTGCCAACAAATATCCAAGGGTAAAAGTTCACCTACCAAACATGCCAAAAAATCATCACCGCAAAACCTAAAATTAAGAAGTTAATCAATTACATATGACAAACAAAAAGATAAGAAACGATTCAATGATATACGACAAGTAGGGACTGCACGAGCCAATTTGGTTGTATAAAACAAATAGTATGTTCATGACAATAAACAAGATATTGTTTACATATCAAGTTAATCAATTGCAAACACCAACATAAGAAAATTTCTCCACAGAAAAAGCAACCAAATAACTCAATGCACTAGAAAGCAGTCAATTCTTAGAAACAACAGAAATACGACAATATTAATGATCAAACACAACATTAAGCTTATCCAAAACCATTTAAAACTGTGCCCATACAACGATTTCTTCGCTTTGATAACAAAAGAAAGAGCCCCTTGTGACTAAATCAACATAAGATACACCATTTATATCGTCCAACTCCAATTGTTTCAATCTAGCTCCATAAAGGAAAATACAAGTGAATCCGGGGAGAGAAAAAAAAAGAGCTTGTATGTGTTTATTGAGTTCCAATCCAAACATATTGAAAATTAATTATGAGACCAAAAAACCTCACAAACAAGACAATCATTCTGTTAACTACAAAACCTAATTTTTCTTGTCTTAAAACCAACAACATAAGATATACCGTTTATATTGTCCAACTCCATTCATTTCAATCTACCTCAAACAATAAATTTTTATTGAGTTCCAATCCAAACAAATTAAAAATTAATTATGAGACCAAAAGACCTCACAAACAATTCAATCATTCTGTTAACTACCAAACCTCATTTTTCTTGTCTTAAAACAAAAATTACATTTGATCATCTTACACAAAACAAAAAAAGAACATGAACATCAAAACCACCTAGAAGAACAAAGAAACCTTTGAATAACAAGAAGGAATTGAAAAGACAGTAAAGAAGATTAAAACTCACCAGAAAAAAAAAAGGTTTTGAAACCCAATTCAATCAAAACAAAGCCAATGAGCAAATTTAAAGAAAACCCACCAAGAAACAAGTAAAAAAAAACCAGAGAGAGTATCTGAGAATTGAAGGCTTGATACCAAATTTGACTAAAAGAGTCCCCAAAAAAATCTGTCTAAAAGTGAAAAAGAAACAAAATGGTGTCCACCAAATATAGCAGTGAGATATAAAAACCAATAAAGATGAAGTAAGCAAGCAACCACCACAATCCAGGCCATACCAGCTATACTTGTCGAGGAAATTTACCATTTTTAGACCTTTATGTCTAAAAACAAAGCAGACCCACTAATCAATGCTCTAATGAATTAATTATCTTTCCACATATTGATTATTACATGCATTCATTAATCTCTAAAAAAATCCAATCTAAAAAAAAAGAATTAAAGACGGAAAACAAACCAGACAAAGTTGCTTGCTGCTACTGCTACCACTTCTCTCTCTTCTCTCTTGCTTTCAACGGCTCTTTTTCTTTTGTTGTTTGCTTCCTTGAATTTAAAATTGTCTGTGAAAAAAAAAATGAGAGGAGCATAAAAAAGGCAAGAATGCTTTTCGCACCTGGAATTTGTAAAGATTATTATCCATTTTTTATTTTAAAAAAATAAAAAACTAAAATGGGTTATGGATACACTTCTTCATAACACGTGGATTGGGATGTAGTTATAAATTTACCAACATCAATGACGTGGCTGTTGGGATAATATCTTTTTGCAAATTTCATTAATTATTATTAGAATGACCGCAACAAATTGTTATTTTTATATTTTTAAAATATAATACAATTATTAAATTGCAAAAATTATTTTATATTGTTCTCTATCATATTATTAAATTAAATCTAGTTAATTAAATCCATTAGTTGATTCAAGTCTTAAATTTTTTATTTTTTAAAAAACATTATTATGATCTGGATATATTTTTTATATTAGAAAAATTTTAGATCGGTTTGGGACAAGATGCAAGACACTAATCTAATTATATTATAAACAATATTGAGATAATTCATAAAAAAATATATATATAACATATTGATTTTAAAATATATTTAAATCATAAAATTTATGATGATTAAAGGATAATTAATAATATTATATTAGATACTGTCTTCATCCATTTAAAAAAAAAAATTAGTCTCCATATATTAAATTTATTTCTCTCCTTTTATTGTAAATTTATATTATACTTCTAAAATGATTGCTATCTTTATGTTTTTATTTTATTTTAACTTTTAAAATATTAAATCCTAAAATTAATTTTTTTATGTCATGTTTCGTCATCATAACATCACAACTCTAAATAATCCCAAAACAAATTGTTCAATCTTGCAAACAATAATAAACAATCATTTTCAAACTCAAATGAAACATAAGAATCTTAATTTTAATAACATGATCCAAATGATTTAAGATTAGGATACTTTTATACAAATTAGACTGATAATATATATATATATATATATATATATATATATATATATATATATATTGCATAGAGAGATTGCATAGAAAATTTAGGACCATGACTGATGGACACGAGATAAGATTTCCTTACAAAATTTAGAACCATGACAAATGGACACGAGGCCAGGGACCGAATTGTTTCTCTCGAGATAAGGTGGCTCAGACACTGAAGCGAAGAGCATTCTCCTGCACAAATTTTGATACCGAATTTATCACCATGAACTGCAGCATTCCATTTCACTCTTCACCGCTCCTTCCCTTACTTTCAAGACCCGTACAGAAACCTCAATGGAAGGCACAGAGACTACTTTGGTCTTCTAACAAAGAGCCTGCTAGAATTGCTAAGCATAACCAAAAAATGACAGCAAGAACAAGGGCCATTGCTGAATCCCTCATTCTTGGAGTCGCTTCTGAACCTAGACCTCGCGATGTATCAGTTCTCCTACAAACAGGGTTAGTTATATATGCGCACACATTGCAAGATTGATTCAAGAAATTAAGTGTATATATATTTATATGGTACCCTCACTCCTGTTAATTATCTTGTACGTATCACAGTGCTGTGCTTCTGCTAGCGTATGGGATAGCCAATTTCATCTTTCCAGCTTTCATCTCCGATTACTATGAATTTGACAAGGTGAGTGAAGAAGACATAAAGCCTAATGATGCTGCTGATCCCTTGGATGAAGCGGCTGATCCCTCGGACGACGAGGCTGATCCCTCGGATGATGAGTGAAGCACAGCCCCAGCAAGCATAAGCAAAACCCAGAAAACTCGAAGATCATTGTGTTTCCATCATATATTACTGGGGTACAGGCGTGGGCAATCTAGCTTCGGCTTTGTTCCAATTTCCCATTATCTTTGCTCAGTTTTGACAACAAAAAAAAAATCATGCTAACATTTGTTTTGTATACCCCCAAACTATTTCTTCTGACCGAGTTCAATCCCTAATAAAAAAAAAAATTCAATTGAGTTTGTATCGAATTAGTAGTAGTTACCCAATCACTCATCCTCAAACTAAATTTTGGAGTATAACAAAAAAAAAAAAAAAAAAAAAAAAAAAAAAAAAAAAAAAAAAAACTAAATTTTGGGGTGAAATATGGGACTGAATGGAAAAAAGTATTTTGTTTGCGGACTTAATTGATAAATGATTACTAGTTGGGGAGCATATTTGTTTTTCTGTCTATTTGTTTTATTATGCATTTCTGGGCAACTCTTTCCTTTTTTTTTTTTTTTAAATGCCTTTTTCTACACATAGAACGAAACAAGAAATGGAGAGCTTTTTTGATGCAATTAAAACACAAATGCGCTATTTACATGATACGTTGTTGTTCAGAAATATTTTTTTTTTGTAATTGAATTAAATTGATAAATAAATTTAATTTATATAATTAAAAAAGAGTAAAATTCAATTTAATTTATTATCTATATTATTTTTATTATCTTCATTTTATTTTTTCAAAGGTCTATAAAAAAGTTAGATATATGGGTATTTTAGAAAAGATAATTTTAATATTAAATTTTTAATCTTTAAAATTATAAATTAAAAAGGTTGGCCTCCTATTTAATTTTGTATTGAATTTATTTTATTTTTTCAATCATTTGAAATTTAATTCATGAACCTCAAAATAATTTTAAACATGAAATTTTATTAAAATTTGAGGGTTTTCAAATATGCTATGAAAGATTTGATCGGGACTACAAAAAGATCAAAAGCTTGATCATGGAACTCAATATTGTCGAAAGAATGGCTTCCCTTACAAATCGAACAAAACACATTTGATCGAGTTCGAAAGGTTCAAAAAGGAAAATTCTTGTATTAATTAGCATGATCTAATTAACGTGTTAATCCAAACTAAGAGGTGCAAGTAACATATATATAGTGTCATAAATTAACTTTTAAAAAAACAGAAAATTTATTGTTAAATTCATAGTTTTGAAACCCGACCCGGTCGTCGACCCGGTCAAGTGATCGGGTCACCGGTCAGATGGGTTAACCCGAGTTGACCCAGGTCGACCCAAAAATAAAAACACTTATAAAAAAACAAGCAAGTTTATTTGCTATTCCATGGGAACAATAGTCTTTAATAGCTACCCATCAAAGTACATAAGATTGAAGCAAGCCTACTCATAGCTCTAGGTTGTATTTGTTTTTGCAATCTAACCTGGTTTTAAAAAAGTTTAATTTTTTTTGTTTTAATTTTTTATGTATTTTTAAATCGTAAAAAATAAATTTTAAAAAATAAAAAATATATTATTTTAATATATTTTTTAAAAAATAATCTTTAAAACAGACCGAAGCTGCGTTTTTCTTTCAAAAAAGTTCAGATACATCCGAAACAACTTGATCATAATCTGGCTTCAATTTTTCTTGATCCTCCTTGCCCAGTTCCCCCTTGGTAGGCTCGGTCAACACTAACACACAGCATGTAGGCCTTTTGGTGGCTCCAGCACTAGCAAGATCCTGAAAAACCGATGCCAGAAATTAAAAGAAGATAGAAATTGCAGACCAAGATTAATGCTAAGCACAAAGCGAGGATTCTTCCACTTCAATAAGCATCTTGAAGAGTTCCACATCCATGAATTTACTAGTAAGATACAAGAATATTGAAGGGTCACGGAGAGAAGTAAACCTCTCGAATAATTTGGGAGGCTTGGGCTCAAACATGATGAAGGTTGGAATTGATTCACACACAATATGATATTGGCTGGTAACAAAAAAAGCCAGATATATAGTTAAATCTTTGATGGTAATTGAGCAGTCCAAACAAGAATAGCAAATAATACATAGCTATAATTATGATTCAAAATGAAAAATAAAAACTACAAATAAACCACAAAATAAAATACAACTATATTACGACAGCAAAATGATCTATGTTTTTGTCTAAAATGAAAACGAAATGAAGAAATAAACTTGCTGAATAGTTGGGTAGTTTGGCATGCATTTATTTTACCTATGATTAGCCCATCAAATGAAAAAAACTATTAAAGACTATTGTTCCGATGGAATGGCAAATAACCCATCAAATTGAATCTAAGGCGGAACCTACAAAGACAAAGCAAGCATCGGCCGAACTTAGGGGACTGCCCGGCGGAGCACCACCAAATGAAAAGAGTTACCACAAGCCTGAGATGACTTCTACTACTTCGCCAGCTTCGAATCCTTAGACAAGAGCTAGGACGGATTGAATCGAAAGCTTTCTTCTTTTTGGCTTAACAGTGATATGAGACAAAAAAAAATGAAAGAAAGAGTAGTTGCAATACCAACCGGAAGAGGCAGCAGGTGCAATAGGCTGGGACGCGGAGGTCGAAGGAAGAGAAGAGGCAGCGACAGGAAGCGGCGGGAAGTCCTCTGCTCCTCTGTCAAGACGTCCTCTGCGATCGGCTGGTTTCAATTATGTTTGCAAATTGTAAGTTTTGTAACTGATATTGCTGTGTCCTTCTTCAGTCTTCAGTTTTTAGCGTTTAAACGACGTCGTTTAATGACTGGTAATATGAAGAAAAAAAATTGACCGGGTCTCACCCAGGTTTGACCGGGTGGACCGGGTCCCGGGTCGACCGGGTTTCCCCGGGCCAATTTCCAAACGGGTTTTTGCCTCCACCCGGACCGGTCCCAGGCCCGGGTCGACCGGGTCCCGGGTCGACCCGCCGGGCCAGTCCGGGTTTTAAAACACTGGTTAAATTTGTGTTAAAGAAGACAATATATGAGATGATGGATAAGAAAAACTAGTACTTTTATTGTCGAAATACGTACATGATATGCTGCTAATTCTATGTATTGTAAGATCTGGAGGTCTCTGATCAGTACAATGGATATTATATTTGTTGGGATTAGCTATCCTTTCATAGCCATAAAAAATCAAACATCCTTAAATTTAAAACCATTACATGTTAGGATCTTTCATTGTTTTCCAGACACAACACAACACGTAAGATCTAACATGGTTCAGCGATTTGTCGACATCAATGAAATTGTTGTTTGTAATTAACCAAAAGTGAAAATACACATTGTAATGAGGAGGAGAAAAACCTCTCTATTCAACTCAAACTCCTCTCACACTCACAGCACTCTTACTCTATTCTTTGGTGTCTATCGGCTCTCATAACCCCCTCTATTTATAGCTGAAATGGAAGAGCAAACCTACCTATTTCAGTCAATAATGGCAGCCACTTCTTGCTACCATTTTCAGCATTTAGGTCACCTAATTTGCTGTCATTTTGACCTTCGCCATGCAGCCATATATTGGACGTGGCTAGCTGCTGCCACTTGTGTCCACACATAACACCACGAGCAAGTTTGTGATAGCTAATTCGGCAAATAGCTTCAAAATAAACTCAAGCAGCAGGTATTCAAATTCAGCATATATCATTGTACATCCCTAGCCCATGTATATATGATGTATGCATGAGGTGATAGAATTCGTTGTTGAAAAAATTATGAATTCAAATGTAAGAGCAAGTCATTGATTGCAAAGTGGCTGAACAAAACAAGCAGGACATTAGAGTATTTGGCTATTCGTTAGCTTCTGTGTTTTTTATCAAGCTCAATAACGTAACATTTGGTTATCTTTAGCAGCTATGTTTTGGCTATGAAACCCATGAAAATTTGATGTTTCACATGTGGTTTTACACAAACTATATTGAAAATGAGTGAAATTACAGGGCCTAGGAAGCCTTAAAATATTAAGGAAGCGTTTGTTGCATAAAATATTTGATAGAGATGCTCAACTTGAGCATCTCCAAGATTTGGAAAGGCTGATATTCCTATCACTATTAGACACCATTACGGTGCTGAACTCCAGGTCTTCCACTATTATTCTCACACTCTTTCCAATTAACAAAATAGTAAAATAGCTCCGTAATTTATTGTAGCTTCTCCCACGTTTTCCTGAATTCGTCCAATATATTTACTAACTTGTCCTTGGAAGAGAAAGACACTTTACGGGTATTTTTGTATTTTTATATGGGATATAATTTGTATTCTAGAATTGGTGAGGAGTCTGAATATCTTTTGCTTTGGGAGAAGGGTTTTTTTGGTTTTTCCTATTCTTGAGCCTAATGAAATTACCAAGATAACCTTGGATTTTAAAGCACATGCTTTTGTCTTCAAGGGTATCGGTGTTTTTTGGACTCTAGTTTTTTTGTAAATTTCGTGTGGAGTTAGGGATGTTTTGATATTTATAAAAAAAACAAAAAACAAAACTAAAAAGTTGTTAGCGCGTGATAAAAACACGTCAACGTGTTGAGGTAGTCAAAACCATTTGGGCAGCATGTGACACCTTCTCAAGTGTCCAAAAATACCCAACCGTTGTCTCAGGAGAAGTGTTGCGGGGTGGCGCTTCGTCCTGACCGATGCATGTTGTCGAAAGGGTTGCCATTAGGCGGTGGCTATATTTCTTCTTCTCCACTCTCTTTTCTCTCTCCTCCACTCACCCAAAGTTCAAAAATGTCCTAACTTTTTGTATTATTTTAATTGTGGTTTTTATAATTTTTATTGTTCTATATTTGCTTTAAATTCTTTTTATGATTTTTTTTATTTCTTCCTTTAGTATTTTATTTCTATGTTAGATTTGGTCATCTTTATTCTAATTGATATTTATCTTGCTTTTCACCCTTCTTCTAATTGATTTTATTTTTAATTTTATACCTGATTTTTGCTCTCTTTCTTTTTAATTTGTCCTCATTCTTTTCATTATAATTTCTTTTGATTTCATTTATTTTCTTAATTGATTTTTTTTTTCAGATTCGTTCCTCATTGTTTGATTTTATTTGATTTTAATGCCAAATTTGATCTTTATTTTTTCAATACTAGTTTTTAAACTCGACCTATGGCAAGTTCTAGATCATAAATCAAGTGGGTTGGTCAAGGTTACCCGAATTAACTTGACCTAAAAATTATTCAACGGGTTTTTAAAAAATTACAAAGAAGTTGCATTCTTATTTTTTTTAATTATGGTTTTTAAACCCGGTCCAGAGGTCAACCCTAGGCAAGTCCTGGGTCATAGGCCGGGTTGGCTGGCCAAGGTTACCCGGGCAACTAATTTTTTTTTTTTTTACAAATATGAAAAATGACATTATTTTGGTCAAAATTTTATATAAAAAAAATCAATGGGTTTTATAACGGGTTTTAAAAAAAATTAAATTTTTTTTATTTCATCCCTTGACATTTAGTTTATTGAGGATTTTGCTCCATGATTTTTTCAAATTTGCCTTCTATAATATGGTATCAGCCTTATAACCGAGATCACAAGTTTAGAAGGTTAGGTTTAGTTGACTTCTATTTTTTTAGTATATTTTTTAAAATTTTGTTTTTCAACATTTGGTTGGTTACGAATTAGCCTTTGTTTTTTTTTTTTTGAGGTTATCCCGATCTCATGTCTTGAGTTACAGATTTAATGGGTTAACCTGAGTTGACTCGGGTCTTTTTCTATTGTCACTTTTTTTTATATTATGGATATCAATCTTTTATTAATTCAGTTTATTTGTTGTCATTACTTTTTTAAAGTATTATTAGATTAGGTGAGGTAATTAAACTCGGCCAATTCAATAATCAAATTCTCTTATTTTTTTTAAATCTCAAGTTTTGCATGAAGCCTTTTTTTTATTTAAAAATAATAGTCCAACATGCAATGTAACGCAGATCTCTATTTAGTGAGTGCCAAAAGCTGCAACAAACCCCATTAAAATGAATGAAAAAAAGAGAAGAAACTCTCAATAGAAGGGATGGAACACAACACATGTACAACTCGCAAAAAAAAAAAAAAAAGTAGGGTTACATTGGGCAAGATAGACTATGAAATGGCAAAAGATAAAAACAAGCCGTGTGGTTTTGTTTTTAGTGGCACAAGGCCTTTCCGATAGTTGGAGGAACATGATAAGACGGCGGGCAAGGGCTATAACTCACAAAAGTAGAGTCTACTAGAGTTTTGTTGCCGTGCTAGACAGCGTATGGATTAATTTTTTTTAATATAAAATAATATTTGAAAGTTAATCTGAATTAACTTTGTATATTTAAGATAACTCAAAAAAAATATAAAACTTAAAATTTAATAACTTAATATTAATAAAAAAAAATAAAATTAAATCTATCTAATCTTTGAAACCTACAACTCTATATGAAATCGAGATGATTATAAAAAATTATGAATAAAATTTTTAACCATAAAAAAATTTTAAAAAAATAAATAGTAATTATAATAATAAGAATGAAATCTACTATAAAAACTAATAAAAAAATAATTGAATAAGCAGACAAATGAAGTAAAAATCCATTATTTTTATCAAAAGCCATTTGATAATTAAATTGAGCAAAAAATAAGAAAATCACAAAACCTCTTCATTTATAAGCTATGTTTTTTTTAAGGACATGGGAGTAATTATATTATAAAATAAATTATGAAAATATTATTATTACCCTAAATGTGTTCAATCCTTTGATTTTTGAAGAGTAAAATAGTCATTTATCATGTGCAATTTGCCCAGTACACTCATGAGTTTTACCTTTAGGTAAAATAATAATAATATCCACATGAAGGCCTGCAATCATTATAAAAAATAAGAAATAAAACCCTAAAGACAAATCATATCTCCAATACCAACTTTATTGAAAAGAGACAAATTCATGAACATGAAAAAAAAGCTCCGGCCTGCAGTATCCATCTTGTTTGGTTTTTTAAATGGTGTTTGATGATAAGAAATTGTATAGCCACCGACAGCAATTAAATAATTGCAAGGATGATCTTTAGCAATTAAATATTGCAATGAAAAAACAGAAAAAGAGAGGCATGGATAACAGTGTTGGGATCCACGGGGGCAACTTG
>Ga0325401_1000564_pt1 | contig 27451 bp, 9 predicted proteins | sample PopdelMetagenome_FD_205666 | JGI IMG/M metagenome (GOLD analysis project Ga0325401, IMG submission 205666) | Populus deltoides microbial communities from Bellville, Georgia, United States - Xylem-PdKOR-R2 | ecosystem: Host-associated > Plants > Phyllosphere > Stem > Wood/Secondary xylem | place...
ATATATATTAATGATTTTTAACTTAAATATTGTAGATTTAACTACTGTTATTACATCATGAAATAAATAATATTGATATCAAATATTTTTTATTATTCCATTAAACTATATGCAATGTCATTACATATGAAATCTATCAAACAAGGACTATATTTTTCATGGTTTCTTAAGCGCGCAACAACAAAAACTGAATTTTTTAATTTATGTAGTGTTATTAAATAATAAAGATTGTGATATCTTTATTATTAGAATTGCGATCAAATTCCACAAATGTTACGTCATCATGCGATATCTTTCTAATTTATGTAGTGTTATTAAATAATATTAAATACTAATTTTTTGAGCACAATACAATTTTTTTAAAAAAATTTACAATTTCATTACAGTACGAATAAATTTAATTTACCTTAAACTAATTTTTTTAAAAAATAAAAAAAAATATTGTCCACGATTAACTAACTGCACTGGTGTTGTTTGGGAAAAAAAAACTATACTTTTTTCATTGATTTTTCAAAAAAATAAAAAAAAATAAATAAACATTGCAAAAGTGGAGCATGGCTCCACTCTTCATTGAACAGTGACAGTGGAGCATGTTCCAAAAAATTACCATGAGAAGCAGCATTTTGCTGCTTCTCCATTCCTGCGGCTGGGCAGCAAAAACCAGTAGGCCCTACCAGGTATAATCAGGTTTGCTTTATTTACCAAACATCAAAATGTGTGGCTGCGGGTGAACATCACCCGCAGCCACAAAACCAAACAGCATCTAAATAAGAAAATATAAAGGGCTTTATTTATACTAGAAATAATCCATCCACATGTTATGTGATTAAAAACAATATTAATTCAATTAAGTCTTACACATAATAATAAAAGCCTTTAACAAGTTAACTATTGGATTTTATAGATTGACATGAATAAATACAATAGTTGAAAGGATGCATATAAATAAAAAAAATACATATTGTACTATGATTTTTCTCTGTTATAAACAATTTATATACGATTAAGATTTTATATTTACATGAAATTCTATCTTTGTAATATTATAAATAGGCCATCCAACAACTTGGAATAATGGTTAGCCCTATATATATAATTTATACGATTTATTCATAAACTTATGCTTTTTATTGCTTTTCTTTTGCTTATCATAGCTTATTTCTTAAAACTTATATCTATAACTTTATTTATTTACCATTTTATATTTTCTTTATGTTTTTTTTTCAATTTTTGCATTATCTATCTTTTCTCTGTAACTTGTTAAAGTTAAGAACTCCACATTCCATTTGATCAATAAGGTTGTTATATGCTTATTCTTAGGATTAAATTTTTTAATTGTATTTTCTCCTTGTTGGAAGGAAAAAATAAAAAACAAGTAGCATATTGATCAAGAAATTGATAATTGATAAACAAGTTGATGATAATCGATCATCAAATTATTTGTCAGATTAACATAAATTAAGAATTTGACATTCCATTTGATCAACAAGGCTATTATATGCCTCCATCCAGGATTAAGTTTCTAACTATAGTTTCTCTTTGATAGGAAGAAGAAACGAAGAACATTTAACATATTGATCAAAGAATTAATGATTAATTAAGAGGTTGATAACGATTAATTAAATAGATTATCTAACAAATCAACATATTGACACACTCAACAGGAGTAATTTGTTAACACCATAATTTATTAGTAATCATGTTGAAAATAAAAATATCATTATAATGAATAATGACTAGTTGATTCGCGCAACTAATAAATGCAATTTTTTTGGCCATGAAGGTTTGAATAATCATCTACCAACACAAGTGACAATGGAATAACCTGCAAAAAATGCTTCATATAATGTCTCTTCACCGTATAATTTCCTATAATAGTAAAAGATTTTGCTTAGGCAAAACTTTAGTATATGTATGCAGTCCTTCACGCTTTTACCTATTCCAATGTAATTATCTATTTCGACTTAGAGTGAATATGTTGTTACTTTTATGTTTCCAACTTAGCTCTATACTTATCTTTTTTTGGGATCTAATTTTTATTAGAATCTAAACCTATGTAATGTTGTTTTGAGGCTATCTAGTTAGAGATGAGAAATATAGTTAAAATAAGTTATCACAATAAAATTGAGGTAGTGACATAACTATGCATGCTATAACAAATTAACTCAATCAAATTCATAATGAGCCTAAACAGAATAGATCAACATTTATTTTATCCAACACATCTAAAAGCAAGTCTTAGAATATTTGAAAATAACAAGTACTCTAATAAAAATATTTGAAGGTTCTCAGCCTCTTATTGGATATCACGTGACCACATATTAGGTATTATAACAAACTGAGTCCAATTTATCCACAATCACTTTTAAGGTACCATTTACCCCATAAGTGTATAGTAGACTTCGCTAATTACATAACATAACAACCCTATATACAATAACAAAAACCTGTAACTGAATATTTCAGTGTTTCACGTGTTGCTTTCCAACAAAAAATCTCAATCATCTTATACCTCAAGCACTTGTTGTCGGCCAACAAATAAGTAAGATCTATAAATTTTCCAATAAAGTAGCGGTCACTATAAATTTAGTATAATCATAACCATAATTTTTAATATTTTATTAACCATACTATATTGTCAATTTATCATCATCATTATCATTATTATTATCATAATGTTATTGTTGTGATGTCACTTATTATAATTTTTTATCTTTTTAATTAAAATATATTATTAAAATATTAAATTAAGTATGAGTTATATATATATATATATATATATTTTTTTTTTTGGGTTAAAAACAAAATTAACTTTTTTTTAAATAAAAAACTAAAAAAGTAACAAACGGCCTCCAATTATACTCGAAGAACGGAGTTAAGTCTAAAACCTCAAAAGAAAAGCCTCTTGTTCTTATCTAAAACCCCGAAAGCCTCTCGAAGTCTTCTGTGTTTCTGTGTCTGCTTACAGTTGAGAATGACGAACATGTTGGTGACATGTTCAACACTAAACACTTTCTCAGCCTCAATCTCAGTGTCCTCAACCAGATTCTGTCAATGTCAATCTCTCTATCCTAACAATTTCTTTCTCCAAAACAAACCTCATACCACACTAAATTTCTCCAACAAAGTCCGAATAATAAAATGCACAGCCTCAGCAAACCAAAAAGAACAGCAACAGCAAGACTTGAATAATAACGGTAGTAAGAAGAAGAAGAAGAAAAAGAAAGGTGATGATGAAACAGAAAAAGACGAAGAGAAAAAAGGGATAAACCCAGTTGGGTTTCTCACCAGACTTGGCATTTCTCACAAACAGTTTGCTTACTTTCTCAGGGAAAGGTAAGCACATAATCAACTCTTCTCCTTTGAGAAACCACCAACTGTTTTTTTTTTAAAAATAAATGTTCCCTATTGTTTGCAGGTATAAATCATTGAAGGACCTCAAAGATGAACTTTTCAAACGAAACCTTATGCTGAAGGACATTGCTTATGGGTTTGGTTCCTTTCATTCCACCCGCTTTCTCTCTCACTCTTTTTTTTTTTGAATAATAAGAGATTAAACCAACCAGGATAAAAAACACTTCACTTTTGTTGTGTAGATTTGAGCTTATGGGTTTGCATCGTCACCCAGAGCATCGGATGGATTTTATGGAATGGGCTCCAGGTTATTGAATTCAGACCACATTCTATTCGATTTGATTCATTGCTATTTGTTACCACCACCACCACCACTTATTGAGTTTTCCGTTTCATCAATCTTCATTTTTTTACTTTCCGGTTAGATAGCTTTGATTTGTTTTCAACTTCTTGTTTGTTTGGATGAAATTGAAAAATAATAAGGGATGATGAATTGGATACAGGTGCTCGATACTGTTCATTAATTGGTGACTTTAATGGGTGGTCACCCACGGAAAACTCTGCTAGAGAGGGTCATTTTGGTCATGATGATTATGGCTACTGGTTTATTATTCTTGAAGATAAACTCAAGGATGGAGTACAACCTGAACAACTTTATTTTCAGCAGTATAATTATGTGGATGACTACGATAAAGGTGACAGTGGCGATGCTAGTATTGAAGAAATCTTCAAGAAAGCAAATGATGACTACTGGGAACCTGGAGAAGATACTTTTGTAAATAGACGTTTTGAAGTGCCGGCAAAGTTATATGAGCAATTATTTGGCCCTAATGGCCCTCAAACACAGGAAGAACTGGAAGAAATACCTATCCCAGATGCAGAAACAAGATACAATGAATGGAAACAACTACATAAAAATGATCCACCAAGTAACTTACCTCCTTGTACGGTGATTGATGAAGGAAAAGAATATGATATATATAATATCAAGAGTGACCCTGTATGGCTTGAGAAAATTCGTGCTAAGAAGCCTCCTCTGCCATATTGGTTTGAGACACGTAAAGGAAGGCAAGCATGGTTGAAAAAGTACACCCCAGCTATTCCTCATGGAAGCAAATACAGGGTCTATTTTAACACTCCTAGTGGACCACTGGAACGTGTGCCTGCTTGGGCTACTTATGTGCAACCAGGTAAACAAATTCCGCAACTCATTTGTTGCTTTTCTAATATTTTTACTGGGAGCACTGAATCCTGTTTAATTTTGTTAACTAAGCATCGAGGTACTCTTTGGTTGATGGTGATATTATTGTAATGAAAAATAAAAGATGGCTGAATGGAAATTAACTATATTCACACAATGATTCGCCTTCACCCTGCATGTGTATACAGCCCCCAGAATTTCAAGCACCACTCTTCGTTCCTGAAAGAAAAAACCACGTACTGAACAAGTCTTAGTGTTGAAGGTGGGGTTTTGTATTTGACCGTAAGGAAAACATGGGACTTGATTTCCATTTATATGGCCCTCTCAATGTATATCTCTGGGCAAGACCTTTCCCTCCTGTCTGCCTTTCATCCTCTCTCATCATGGATGATTAATTTGGGCTCTTAAAGATCGCCTTTCTTTCCTAGTTGTTATAACTGGTTCCCTTACTCCAGACTAATACTGGGACCCTACCTTCTCGAAATTAGAAATGCATATGAGGTGAAACAGCTTCTCTTGGATAGTATTTCTCTAGACAACCAGTGTTGTTCTGCTTGCTTGAAATCTTAATGCCTCGCTCTGTTTCAGGAATATTCCCATTGCCTTCAAAAATTCTACTCTTCTTTAGTTCGATGAATATACTCTGCATATATTAATTATTGGGTTCATCTGAACTTTGTTCATGATTATCAGATACAAACGGGAACGAAGCTTTTGCCATCCATTGGGAACCACCCCCAGAGCATGCTTACAAATGGAAAAACAAACACCCAAAAGTGCCGAAGTCCTTGCGTATATATGAGTGCCATGTTGGTATTAGTGGCTCAGAGCCAAAAATATCTTCTTTCACTGACTTCACAGAGAAGGTAGCTATTCATGTTTTTCTTTATTGATCTATTTTTATACACAGAGTAACATGGCGACCCATACTTCTGTTCTTCACTATGATTTTTCTCATGATAGGTCCTTCCTCATGTAAAGGGAGCTGGATATAATGCAATCCAGTTGATTGGAGTTGTTGAACACAAAGATTATTTCACTGTTGGCTATCGGGTGAGTCAAGCACTCTTCCCACACTCTCTCTTATTTAGAATTGAAAAACCTGGTAAATCTAAGTTTCCCTGAATTGCTGACATCCATAATTTGTACCTTTATGGTGGTAAGCTGAAACGTATATTCTAATCAATTAGCAGGTTTTGGATTTACTGGATGCTGTAAAATCTTAATGTTTTCAATCCCATGTCTTATGAAGTTTAAACCCCTGAGAATAATTCCATCTTAATGCTAATTGCTATTGCAGCCTCTTGTTTATTTAATTGTGTTGTATAAATGGAACATCTTATAGACTATATATTCAATGCTAATTGCTATCACAACCTCTTGTTTACTTAATTGTGTTATGTAAATGGAGCATGTTACAGACATAATATATTTAATTTTACTTGAATATCATACAACTAGCCCATTTACTAGTGTTCTTAAATTTCTTTCCAGAATTTATTGGTTTTGTAATCTCAACACATGTTTGGACCCGTTAAGTGCATTTTTTCCTTGTTCAATGATGAGCAATCATCTCTATGGCAATGCAGGTCACCAATTTGTATGCGGTTAGTAGCCGATATGGCACTCCTGATGATTTCAAACGCTTGGTTGATGAAGCACACGGTTACCATTCCTCATCTGATACTAATTCATTTGTTTCATTAACCTTAAGGTTGTGCTTGGTTTGGGGTAAAAAATTGGAGGTTAAGTGTTAAGGGTGTAAGAAAGTGGTTAAAGGGTAAAGTTTTAAGGATGTTTGGTAGATGTGTAAAAATTATATATAATTGTTGGACCCAATAATTTTGAAGTCAATTTAAAAATTAAAATAATAAAAACAATAATAAATAAGGTATAATGGTGAGACTAATTTGTTGGCTGGGTGGTGTAAAAGAGAGGGAAAATGAAAGCTGAATTTTGAAAAAAATGTTGCACAAACTCCAAAATCTTTCCCCCTTAAAAATTGTTACCCCCCGTAGGTTAACGCTTAACCCCCAGTTGGGGGTAGGTGTTAAGCCCCTTAACTTTTCCCTTCCTAAAAAATATCCCAAACAAGGTTAAAGGGGGTTAATTAACATTTAACCTCTTTTAACTCAAAACCAAACACAACCTAATAAATTCATTTATGCTTAGCTAGGGGCTGAGTGACTGTAGTTACCTTTTAGTGCTTATATAATAACTATGTTTGCATGGAATCTAATATTGCACCAATTAGGGTGAAGGAAAAATAACAGGGCTAAAGGTGTTGTATCATCTCAGATAAATTCTTATGATGTGTAGATTCACAACTTGTTTCTAGGCCCTTAATGTACAATAGAGACGGGATGTATATATGAAATAAATTCTTAATTCACCCTGTATGTGAACAGAAAATAATCCCCAAACAACCAATTATCAACTTTTGAATACAAAAGTGTTTGAAATTTTGACTTCTACCTTCAATATTCATCCATGCATATTTTTTCTTGTCTCCTTCTGGCACAAACACTATCTCTTAAGACACACATTGATCATGTTTGTCATTCATTTATTAATTTTCAGCTGAGGCTCTCTTATTAGGGCTTTTTGTTTTACAGGACTGGGACTACTGGTGTTCTTAGATATTGTGCATTCCTATTCAGCTGCAGATGAGATGGTTGGACTATCCTTGTTTGATGGATCAAACGATTGCTACTTTCACACTGGTAAAACTGATCTTAAAATCCGTGAAATATGTTTGTCACCTCTCTGTTTTCCTACCAGCTTCTTGATTAGCTTGAAGCAAAATACATTATGTTTTCACTTGCAAGAGTATAATTTTTGTTTCTGTGGAAGATGGCACCTTAGAATGGTTTGTCACAATGACTTGCCCTGCGATGTGCACATTATGTATCTATGCTTATAAAGAGGCTGTTAGGCTTAATTGTCTTTGGCAAAAGAAAATGAAGATGAGCCCGATTCTTTTTCATAGTTTTATTGGGCTTTAACCGAGCCAGCCTTGTGCTTCTGTCATGTAGTTGCCGAGGGAGATGGGGAGGTGGCAATATGATGTCTGTGTGCGAGGTAGTCTCACAGAGGTCTTTAAGTAACCAATTTCTCATCTAATGGAAATATGAGTTGCTCTCTATATGTAAGTATTATTATGACCTATGTGATCATAAGGTAAATCAGCACATAACAGGAACACATACAAAAAGTTAGCATGTGGATCGACAATAAGTGTGTCAATCTACTTTAGTGACAGAGTTGGTGGTCATTTAAAGGTTTGAGGTTGCATAAAGCAGAATTGTTAAGCAAATTTCCATGCCCTGACATTGTTGTTTTTGCAAGAAATCTAGGAACAAATAATTTCTTTTTCCTAATGTACTAGAAAATCATATGGAGTAATGTGATGAACGTGTATATTTAGTGTTCTATCTCTACTCTTTGAATGTTGTGGCATAAAATCAATAAATTAAAAGAAAAGGTACCTATTTTATTATGATGATCGGATTATAGGCAACTTGCCTTATTTATTAGTTTAAAATAGAAATCCTGATTTATACTAATTAGGGAAGTCAATTTCAATATTAATTTCTCAATTTGTGCATATCACACTTGTGCAAGGGCGGAGCTAATCTTCTCTGTATCCTTCCAATTTTATTTGATCCTTCATAGGTCCTATAAGTACAATTTTTCTTATGTCACAAGGAAACCCATACTTGTATAAGCTTTCCAAGTATTTCCTATTCAAAGAGGGACAAAAAGCTCTGTCCAATTGCCAATAAATCTGCCCAAACATCCACCTCAGCCAATGAGTTGAAACATGCACTGAACAATCACGCTGACAAAACTTTACCTTCTAGATGTTCATTGACATGCATATCTTCATAACAATTCCTTTACCAAAAGCCCAATGTCCTATATAGCCAAGTTATCGTTTATATACTCAAAATAGCATGGGAAAGAGGTTACACCGTGTTGTTTTGTATGAGTTGTATGCCTAATTTTAGTCGCAAACATCATGGATAATGTAATAATCTCAGTCCATATCCCTGATGTAAAATCCTTTTCATGTCCAAATCAAGATTTGTCTGTGTATCATGCTTTTACTTTTTTAATCTTCATCTTCTACTTGCTTTACTTGGACAAACAATGAATGTCCTAAAAGGATGCAACATTCCTTCACTGAAGATCTTAGTAGTGTTTCTTCACTCATGTGTGAAGTATTTAAGGGAGTCATATGCATTTATGGGCAATACACCGTTTCAATGTCGTGTTAAGATTAACTTCTTTTCTGTTCTCACATGTTTCTGTGAAACACTGAAACATTGTCAAAGAAACATCTCAACCTAATAGTTTAAGCTATTAGGTGAGGTCCCAAGATATAATTTATATTATACTCTAACACACCCCCTCAAGTGAAAGTCCTTTGAGCTTGAAACTTGCATAAGTCTATATTATCTTATGCTTAATTTTTATCAGATAATAGGGGTGGTAAGATTCGAACTCGTGACCGCTTGGTCATCAAGTTGATACCATGTCAAAGAACCATCTCAATCTAAAAGCTTATTAGAGAATAATATAAATTATATCTTGAAATCTCACCTAATAGCTTAAGCTATTGGGTTGAGATGGTTCTTTGACATGGTATCAGAGCCTTGATGACCAAGCGATCATGAATTCAAATCTCACTATCACTATTTATTTGATAAAAATTAAGCACAAGGTAGCGTGGACCTATGCAAGTTTCAAGCCCAAAAGGCTTTCACTTGAGGGAGTGTGTTAGAGAATAATATAAATCATATTCTGAGATCTTACCTAACAACTTAAGCTTTTGTGTTGAGATGGTTCTTTGACAAACACAAGGTGGTGCAATGGTCTTGTAAACTTCTCTAGGAGCTCGTGTCCTTCTGTTATACATACACATGTTTTTTTTTTAATTCCATATTTAACTTTCCCCACTTTGAATAGGTAAAAGAGGACATCACAAATATTGGGGTACTAGAATGTTCAAATATGGTGACCATGAAGTATTACAGTATCTACTCTCAAATCTGAATTGGTAAATGTGAAGCACAAGAAATCATTCAAAAATTCTGTTTCTTTATAGTATCTCTTGTTGACTGATAATTCTTGAAACATATTGCATCATGTACTTTTCCAGTACATAATTCATGGCATTTCTTAAGACGTTGTCTTTGAGCAGGTGGGTTGAGGAGTATCACATAGATGGTTTCCAGTTTCATTCACTCTCATCAATGATGTACACACACAATGGTTTTGCTTCTTTTACTGGCAACCTAGAAGAGTAAGGCATCTGTTGTGTCAATCTTGATTTCCTAATCTTAATTTCATTTTCTACCCATATATCTATTAAGTTTTTACATAGCTTATTGGCTTTATAGGATCATTTAATTTCTCAAGCTTTGCTCGAGTCCTCTTAATTAATCAAATCTGCCCCTAATTTGCTTTTGTACCCTTTGAATAGATGATTTGTTTTTTGGTGCTTATCCAAATTATATATGTTGCTTCTAAGATGAACAAATGACAATAATCCCTACAATGCATAAAAATTGACATGGTACAAATGAATTGGAGGCTAATGGCAATAGGAGCCATGGGTTAGTGTTACAAATAGAAAAAGCAACTACTATTAAGGAAAGAGATCCTATTCCCATTTGTCCATAAAAAGGTCTTTAGTTCTTCTCAAAGCAGGGTTCTAGTAAGTTATCTGTGTCACTAGTTTTAATTCCATATCATTTATTTTTCAAGAATTTTTTCAATGTGTGCACTCAAGGTTGTGGCGTGTTTTGAAACAAGTTTTGTTTTATTGCAGTTATTGCAATCAACAAGTTGACAAGGATGCATTCTTGTATCTCATTTTGGCAAATGAGCTATTGCATGCTCTTCATCCTGATATCATAACAATTGCTGAAGATGTAGGTAACTATGGTTTATGTTGTAGTTTACTATAATGGCCTTCCTTGTTTATTTCTTTGGAAGAAACTTCTCATGCTAATGAACTGCAAGGAAAAAAAAAAAAATTGTGCTTCTGTTGACTTGAAGTCATCTTCTTGAATTTAGTGGTACACCATCCCCATGTAAATATAATGCAAGTCTTTGCTATAGTTCTTTAGGTTAGGAAGTTCCTTCTAATCATTCCTCATTGTCTGGGTCTAATTTTGTGGTACAACTCACTTCAATTTCTTCCATGTACTCTTTTACTTGTTATGGGGGAGTTAACTCTGTGTTGTTTGTTAATTGATATAAATTTTCATTGTTTGGTAGATATTTCCACTTAAATTTTATTTAGGATTGAACATGTGATGAGGCAACAATTATCTCTATCAAAGGAGAAGTGGAGACTTTATATTTTGAACGCTTAAAACGAGCTATTTCTTCTAAGAAGTATTATCGTACAGAAAAAGATAGGAGTTTAGGAAGAAACAGATTATAGGAATCTAAAATGTAGGAAAATAAAGGGGAAAAAAACTATAAATAAAGCAATCAAGAGAGCAATAAAACCCGTAATGGGAAAAGATAAATAAAGGTTAATCATCGTTGACAATAGTATTTGACCCTATTTATATTGTTACAGAGTTCAAATCCTACTTATATAGGTCATCTTAATCTTATACAAATATTGATATTAGATAAAGAGGTTTATTAAATTCTAATACTAGCTAAACTCCTATTCTATTAATACACACGTGAACTTGATAATGTAGATCCCATCCTGATTTGTTCAGTGATAGGCATCCCTCTTTAGAACTTTAGCAAAAACATATGGACCTTCCACACCAGTGTTCTCTAGGAAATATTTCAATGGAACATGTTTGTTACATCCCCTTTCAACCTCCTTTTTATGTGCTTGCAAATTATGTAATGCCCTTTTGACTTTTCTCTTAGTTAGCATGACTAATTGATAATATAAATTATTTTGCAGTCTTTCTGAGTGATTGTAATTTTAACATGAAAGGTAACATGACATCATGGTCATACTTTAGGGTAAATGATAAGGTTTCTTAAGTAATCTTCTATGAATTCTTTTATGCTCATATTACTTGTAACAAAGCATCATGCTAAGCTTTAGAATTGTTTCTAACCAATTTATGAATGTTGATGATTATAGTGTTATTAGTCGATTTTACTTTCATTGGTTTGGGCATAATAAGGAGTTGAGTGGACGATTTTGAATCTATATTGCTATGCGAATTGCTTGACATCTTTCTCAATAAACATAGACTCTTGGTTAGTAGTGATAGTTTTTGAGTGTCTAAATTTGTGGATGATATGTTTTTTAATGAATTTGATCACTATTTTCAACCCACTAGGTGAAGTAATTCGTTGCTACCACAATTTAGTTATGCCCTTTTCATGATAGAGGATGTATCATGCAAATGATATCCGTTGCCCAACCTATGAATGTTCATGGTTTGACTACTACATTGAGTTCATTAGAAGGCACGTGTTGGATTGGACCAAATTGTTGATGTTCTTGGTATCTTTTTACATAATTAATCTTTGGTCATGCTTGGTAAATGAAAGTCATGATTCATGATAAACCATCTCATCTTATTTCTAGTTTGGTGAGTTCCATAATGCCCTTTATGAAACATGACCAACAAGGTTTTGGTCCTAAACATTTTAACAATATTCTAGTCTTATATCTCATGTAATATATATTTGCTAAGAGTATATAATTGACCGTTTTTATTTTGAAAAACCTTGAAACTTTTTGTGAAGGATTTCACAAGCTCGTACTTGATAGAAAATTTTAGCAATAGTTTTGTGGCTATTGTCATGTTCTTTTTTGCATTTCTCAAATTGTCATGATATTCTTATTGGACATCAGCCATGGCTGTGATCAATGATTTTGACAAGGATAATGCCATAACTAAACTCGTCTTGTCATGTATTCTGATTCATGTTGACCCAAGTCATTAGCTTTTGTATTTTCTTACTGTAAAAACAAAATAAAATTAGAAAACTTTTTTAAAAGGTTTGTGGTTACAATATGATATGGAGCTAGAGTTGAGTGTCTACACTTATATTCTCCAAATACATGGTTCATAATAAGTAATGAATCCTCAGTTATCACAATTGATTGTGACTGGTTTTGCTCCGAACTCTAGGAGTATTTATAGACCTATAATGAAGACATCATATTCAACTTGATTGTTTATGCAAGGAAAAATCAAGATAAATGAATAAGGTCACTTTATGATCTATTGAGCGATATTATGACTACCTTTACACCAATTTTATCTTGGTCTTGGATTTATTAAACCATAATTGCCATCAAATAATTTATTGACCAAGACCCTATATACTGGTACAATGCTTCAAATGGCGTCTCATACCCAATGTTGGCATAGGAAATGTGAGTCCCGACTCTTCTTAGATAGCTGGCTTTGACTAGTTGACCTCAACGATTTATGCTTTTCTTTTGCATTATCTTCACAGTCATTTTTAAAACAAGCTAGATGGTCAGGCTTGGCTTTGAAGGAGTATGATAGAGTAAACACCATGTTTGTTGATGTAACTCCCTCATTGTCGCTCACTTATGCATTATAAGGTTTTTCCAGTTCCTCGGACCTTTAAAGTATTTTGTTCACTTACCTATTGCATAAGGACTTAGAATTCTAGTTGTTTTGGCTTATCCTCCCATGTGTTGTCATCAGGAAGGGTTTTCTAACCTTGATCCATCATGTTATCATCCAAGAAGCCATCAATTTCAATAATCATGTTGATTTTTTTCATTCAGTTGGTTTTTTGTTTTGATAAGCACATATGTTGAAGCCTTCTCACAGCTTATGGGCTCATTTGGAGTTTTGACATTTTTGCTGTCTTCGAGCACTGTTAGTGTTCTCTCTTTTACAACGGGTGCATGTTCTTTTTTTATTGAAGTGGTTTTCTTAATAGCATTTTCTCATAGCTTTTGCTCGAGAGCTAACACTATTTTCTCTTATTGCACAACAATCAATGACTTGGGACAATGTTATGGTGTTTGTCTTCTTTGTTTAATCTCCAAGGGCGCTTAACATTATGGACAATTTTGTTTTGTCAATATGGTTGTTGATTGATCCTTGCCTTTACCTTGTTGCTTTTTCAACTTTGAAGTTGGGTGCTTTTTCACATTCTTATTCATTGTTTTAGCATTAGCTTTGTCTATTTTTCTAAAGATTTCTTCCATTATTTGTCTCCTTAGCCTCCTAGGATGGGGGTGGTGTAGAGATAAGAACTCTCTCCCCTTTTTGTCAAGGTTTGTGGTTGTTTGATGATTATGTTCTTAACAAAGATCAACCTGTGATCAATTTTTACCTGTTTTGCATAAGAGCAGGTGAGGTCATGTCCAATACTGATAATTCTGGTGTACTTTTAAGAACCTAATTGGTACTTGTGGCAATTTATTTTCGACCATTTTGTTAGTCCGTGTAACATCCAAAACCTGTTTTTTAGGCATGTGCATCCTCCCTTTATCAAGGTGTCCATGCATTGGATTCTCCTAAAACGAGCTTTGGACAACAATTCTTGTCTCCATCTCCTTTCAAGATCTAAGAGATATTGGTGATGGTTGACAAGTTCATGACAACTCATCACTTGGCTTTGGATGATTTCTATTGTGATTGTTACTTGTGTTAGTCATTTTCAGCAATTCTTTTATACCTAAATGTTTTGGCTTCTTGTTAAGGTATTACTCGCTTAACATTACCCCTCAACTATGAGGAAGAATTATGTGGTGGGAGGACATCTATAGACCTCACTATAAGGCATATCTTGGGTTTGTCAAACCATTCCTCTGACTTTTCCATGGCCTGTTCCTTTTTCTAGTACTAGCATCTGTGACCAACTTTATCCTTTAACATAGTCGATGAGCCTTTGTTGTTTGGAGCTCTCCCTTTACAAGGAGCCCATCAAGCTTGGGGATAACTGCTGCCGTAGTGATTTTGAGAATGGATTATTATCTCCTTTCATCTTCTTATTCAAAAAAGGGATGTATCTAGATTCTAGAGCCATATGGATTTATTTTCCAAAGACTACACAATTGTCGGTGTCATGTTTCCAAAAGTTATTATGTCAAAATAGCCTGAATGCCTCTTAATGGGGAATCTCTTTTCTTTAAATAGTCAAGTATTAACATGTTTACACCCTGTAATCGCTCCTGGATCTAATTACAATCTCTCTAAAAAGGTAGTTATGTAAATCAATCTCCTTAAATCAAACTACCTAAATCAATTAGCCTTCCTAAAATAAGATATTATAACTAAAATCCCCCTTTAAATTGATGTTGTTGGATAAAGAAGCATCAATTTGTCAACCATAAATTGATGTCGATGATGAGATAGAGCTTTGGTAAATACATCAATCATTTAGGACTCAATGAAAATAGAAGAGGGAGTAATCATATATCCGTTAAGGATTATACGGATAGAATGATAATTTATTTCAATGTACTTGGTGTGTTCATGAAAGACTAGATTAGCAACAATTTGAATAGCATTGGTGTTGAGAAGTAAGAGTAAGTTGAGGAATACCAAGTTTACCCAACATACCTTGAAGCCAAACAATCTCAAAGCATATAAATGACATAGCATAATATTTAGACTTGGTTGAGGATTTAGAAACTTGATCTTGCTTCTTACCATCATTTACTGTAGTATTTGGCCCTATGCATATTGTTATAGAGTTTAAAATTTATTTACAGTGATAATCTTAATCCTATACATATATTGATATCATATAAAAAAGTTTATTAAATCCTAATACAAGCTAAATTCTTTTTCTATTGATACCCAAATGAATCCCAGGCTAATCTATTCTTTGAGAACTCATGCTCTGAATAGAACTATATCTTCAAATTATTTGCGGGCATTCTTCGAAACTCTGTTGGTCAATTTCTTCCTTTTGGTAGATTATAACCTCTAGGTCGACTGCACCTTCAATTCTCCTGATTGGTCAAGGACTCTTCCAGCTAGATCGATTTTTCTAATTCACGATTGATTTTAGCTCTCTTCTTTTATTTTGTGATGAATAATCATTGTTTTCTATGATTAACACGTGTATATTTATCTGAGATGTAAACAATATAGCAATATCATTTACATCAATTGTGTTTTGTAGCCATATTTCTGATGGGCAAGATAGAATAGTCGGTTAGCATCCTTTGTCTCTCTAGTGGTCAATTTTTGCATGAATTGATAACTGTTGGAAGAACCCTAAAAAACATGTGATATGATAGTTTTTTGCATTTTCTTCAAATGGCAAAAAATTACCACACGGATAGCAAGATAAATGCTAGCATGGCTATAGAAAAGAAGGAAAAAGAAAAAGATAAAAATCAGAAGAAACCATGTGTTAACTGAACAGACAGATCTGTTTCTCCCAATGATCAAATCTTTTTTGGCAAACCCTAAAGCCCTATGCTCTCTTAACCATTTCTGCCCAAGCATAACCGCTATATGCAAAAGCAAAAAGCTCGGATGAAATGAAGTTTACTGAAAGCAGTGAAAACCACTTGATCATGCATGCTTTTGTTTGGGCCACATTCTAATCAATATCCGAGTCTAATTAGTTAGCTGATTAGTAATTGTGTTTTTATTGCAATTGGTAATTGTGTCCCAATGCCTTTGTGCTGTTATCTAGATAACATTTAGCACTAATTAGTTAGCTGAGCTGGTTTTAAATAAAATTATGTGGCTCTAAAAAATTTTTGTTTGTTTGTCGCTCAGGCAACATTTTATCCTGGACTTTGTGAGCCTACTTCACAAGGGGGGTTGGGATTTGATTATTATGTCAACCTTTCTGCACCAGAGATGTGGTCGTCTTTTCTAAAGAATATTCCAGATCATGAATGGAGCATGAGCAAGGTGTGCTGTTGATTTTTCTTTCTCTCAGGTGAACATTTACTAAATTTGCTTCTATGCTGCAGATAGTCAGTGCTTTAATGGGCAACAGACAATATGCTGATAAGATGCTTATATATGCTGAAAATCACAATCAAGTAATCATCCCTTCAATAAATCTTTGTTCTAGCTCAAATGTTTGCATGGGACTTTACCGTATGCATGTTTGAATATTGTTCACATCCTTCTATAATGTTCTGCATGTCAGTGTATCTCTGGAGGGCAGTCATTTGCTGAGATATTGTTTGGTGAAATCAGCGAGCACACTCCTGGCTCGACAGAATCTTTGCTTAGAGGATGTTCACTACACAAAGTAAGTGTTGCCACTAGCCTTCGCATATGCAGAGTGTAATCAGCTTTAATTGTTTCAGTGGCAATGTAAAGTGAGATTAAGTAAATATCCATTTCTGAATGGCAGTTAAAGAGATATTTCCTTATGTGAACTTAGTGAGCATAAATCAACTTCCATTCTCTTTTCCCACATTTTCATTTCACGAGTGTTTGGTTCAATATATTTTATTCATCTTGACGTAGATGATCAGAATGATTACCTTCACAATTGGTGGGCGTGCTTACCTCAATTTCATGGGCAATGAATTTGGGCATCCCAAGGTGAGATTTTGGCTTCAGTCCCTTTTATTTTCATCTTATATACTGGCTAGGTGAAGCATCTACAATTTGAACACTTTACTTGTGTTTATGAATTTTCTGTCTTAGAGGGTTGAGTTCCCAATGCCAAGCAACAACTTCTCATATTCGCTTGCTCATCGTAGTTGGTATCTTCTGTCAAATGAAGTGCATCACAATTTATTTTCCTTTGATAAGGTATCAGTTTTACTCCTCCATATTAATACATTTTATGCTGTACTGCTTTAAGCTTAGATTTGGAAGGTGAAACTTCCAATTGGTTTGCACCATACATGTTCTAATATAATATGCGCAGATTTATTTTTGTTAAATTTTATATTCTTTCGGTTTTGGACTTCAAATACATTGACTGTTGTGCTACCAGTTTAATTGACTTTCCCTGTGTTTTAGGACCTTATGAATTTGGATGAAAATAACAGATTGCTTTCAAGGGGTTTACCACACATTCACCATGTGAATGACACTACCATGGTACGGGTGTACTTTCTTTCCATACAAATTACTTTGTGCATGTCCATGTGCATTTGAGTGTATCAAAACTTGAAAAATATCTTGCTCCTTTTTTAGAAGCTTGCATTGTTGTAAAATTTCTCAGAATCAGAATGTACAAGCATGTATAAAGCACCTTAGGTATGCTAAGACTCTAATAACAAAGACATTTGAAACTTCTTGGAACTCAAATTCTAAAATGGGCAAAGTTTGAGACTAAGATGCTAGCCATAGTTGAACAGACCTTTTGTGGTATTAAGACAGCTACTCACTTTATATTAGCTATTGGTAATTTTTGGTGCATGGCAAGTCATGTAATATTTTCAGTAATTGGATGATTCACTGCTGTTTACAGGTAATATCATACATAAGAGGACCTCTCCTCTTCGTATTCAACTTTCATCCAACTGAAGCATATGAAAGATATAGTGTAGGTGTGGAAGAAGCTGGAGAGTATCAAGTATGTATGGTCGATGCCTGTTCTATAATTATATTCATGGGTCAGATATGCTGTTCTCAGTTTTTAGTTGCTTTGAGGATTATATGATCAAAGCATAATACATAATACTTTTTTAGTCTTAGCACTACTAAATATCTTCTAGTTCATTGCTCCTCGCCAAACATTCCTGGTAGTCTGATTCTACTCTTCAACAAACGTCCTTTTCTTATTTAACTTGTATTGATGTCGCAGATCATACTAAATACTGATGAAAAGAAGTATGGAGGCCAGGGACTTGTAGATGCTCAGCAACATCTTCAAAGAACAATCAGCAGAAAGTAATTATTCCTCTTTTGGATCTTTTGCTTGTATAAAAATGTTTTTTCCAAATTTATTCTTCTTTTTCTTTTCTTTTCTAATTGTATTACATCCATATATGCGCAGAGCTGATGGCCTCCAAAATTGCTTAGAACTGCCTCTGCCTAGTAGGACTGCTCAGGTTAGTATTTACATTTCATATTTTTTTCTTTTTCACTACTTTGGACGCTTAAACCTATACCAGATGACTCCAGACACCTAATCTACTGCTTTCTTTATTAACAAATAGTGAAGAAAGAGCAAGAACAGAAAAATTGGTAGCAATTTATTACTGTCAAACTAAGATTTCGTTCCTAATCCTCAATATGCATTCATGCCAGGAAACCCCAATCTGGTTTACAGTTTGGGATAAACTTCATGAATATTTAAACCATACATGCAAACCATCACATCCACATGCCATGGAATAAGCTTGAATTTGCTTCTTCTTTTATGGTCATCAAGTGGCTGCTCCTTGTACAAATTCTTCTGAATTGATGCTAGTCTCTGAACTTAAAACCTGGAAATGGTAGCAACTGAATTCTTGATCCTACTTTCCTTTCAAATTGAGTGTCATGCATGCTGCTTTAACATTGTTTGAGCTGTAATGAATTGTGATGATGGCAATCAGAGTTTATGCAGTTGGGTCTTCATCACAGAAGATCCATTTAGCTATTGCCAGTGTTTGTTGCTCGTGTGAATGGCACTGCTTTTGCATGTTTTAATGGTATGTTAGGGTTCCTGTCGCATTTGAAATCAAAGCTGTAGCATCCTGTGCCATTTCTACTCATCATGTTCTAGTTACGAAGATATTCATGGATCCGAATACCCTATACTATATGGAAGAAAAAAATCCTCATCAACTATGCCACCTAACAAATTGTCCTCTTACGATTGTTTACTTTAACCACTTAACAGTTGATTTTGCAGGAATTATTTGTGTGACCAAAAGTTTGTTTCTTTTCTACAGGTTTACAAATTAACTCGCATATTACGAATTTGAGTTGTCTTCTATCATTTTGGTTTCTCCAAGGAACTTGAAGGGTAGCAACTCAAAACCCACTGCTTACTTCGACTGTGTCATTTCCAAGAGCAGTTTCATGAATTATCGAATGTTCAAACTATGCATGAGATGGGAATAACATGTTGCGCTCCATGGTTTATGATAATTTTTTGAGGTACTAGCAGTTAAACGGTTGCTGCTGCATCGAAGGCTTCACTGCATGAGTTTGGACAGTGATCTTATCTTTGTGAGACTGGACCAAGTGAATATAGAAGGTTTTCTGCATGCCAACCTCGACAACTTCAGTAACAAATGGAAATACCCCATCGTTGTCTACATGGTAGAATATAAAATGGTCGAAATTTGCCTGTGAACATGGATACGCTGTTTACCATTATCAGGGGAGGATCCACAGCAGAATGTAAACTAGGTGGAACTGGACTTCCAAACAAGGTATTATTGTTCACGAGAGAGCCCCTTTTTTGTAGTATTGTTATTATCAGTGCATTCCACCATTGCCATGTTGGACTTTCAGTAGATATTCAAAACTCAAAAACATTTTGGTCTTTCTTTCTTTATATATATATATATATATGGTTATAGCTACGAAAGAGGTGTTGCAAATCTAGAACCTCTAAGGTTTCCTTGTTAATTAAAATTATTATAAGATAAATTTTTACATGTAAAATAAATGTTTTCATAAATGAAAAATAAATTATTTAGAAAATAGAAGCTACTTGGTAAAACATCTGGTTTCTAGCTCATTTCCCTCTATAAATTAATGTTTTTCTTGTTGGTTTCAAACTCCACATAATAGCAAGCAAATATGATTGATGTTATTTGCCTTAATTTTAGGTAGAATCCCATATCCTTGCAGCCTAGCTTTCACTAGTTTCTAGTTTGATGTCCCGTGCTATGTCTACAGTCCACTAAAATTTATTGAATGGATTTAATTTTGTTTTTAGTCAATTCTTTCTTATCATTTCAAATAAGTTTCCTTCATTGAAAACATGATTTATTTTTCTTTATGCATGTATTTTTAAATAAAATTTATAATAATTTAAAGGGGGAGTTTCAATCAAAGAGGGGGGGGGGGGGCTTTCTTGACTAATAATATTAACAAAAACCTAAAAGGTATGGAAAAAACATTGTTTTTACATTCATAAAATATTGTGGATTAAAATATAGTTTTTTCTTTTATTTGTTTTAATCCCTTTCATTTGGTCATTGATTTTTTTTCAATTTTAATAACAGCGTTGATTGAGACTTGGAGTTGATAATTTGTTTTGATTTGTTTTTTTAATTATTATTAAGGTCTCAAAAAAGTCTTGGCTGATACTCAATTTCATGAAATAAAATTTAATTTTATTGTGTTGCAAGAGATTGAAAATGAGGGGATAAAAATTGAAACAAAGAAAAAAATGAGTCTTTTTGTTTTTTTTTTTGTTAAATTATTAGGTCAACTTTGGTCCCCCTCTCTCTCTCTCTTTGTTTGGCCTTCAATCATCATTGTTTTTCAATTTTATTATTTAATATTGTGTTGATTAGGATTTGAGACTGATAATTTGTTTTAATATATTTTTTATATGGTTGTCTTAATCTTAAAAAAAGCATCCTGATATTGGATTAGTGCTTGATTTCATGAAAAATAATTCAATTTTGTTGTTTGAAAAAGATTAAAAATAAGGGTATCAAAATTGAAATAAAAAAAATGAAAGCCCATTTTTTTAAAAAGAAAATGGTGTTAGAGCCATTTTACTTAATTTTAACTTGGGATATTTTCAAAATTTCTTTTTGGTTCTTTTAGTTTTGAAATTAATTGGTTTAGCCTAAAACTTTATTTTGTTCACTTTTCAGTCTTTGAGTTTGAGAGATGTATGTGAGAGAGTTGCTAAAAAATAATACACAAAAAATAAAGAGGCTGGTTGGTCAAATTTCAATGACCAAAACGACCCAATTTGGTGTCAAAGTGTTTATCTTGACTAGATGAGTTATATTGAGGTGTTTTTGGGCTTCTATATTGCCCAAAACATAATATCAGGGTTGCACAAGTTTTTTTTTTAATCCTAGTTTGATTTGTGTATTTAATTGATTTGATTTTTTTTGGTTGAATTAGTTTCTTGAGGTTATGAGAATGTTTTGCAGTTGTTTTTAGGTGAAAATAAGATTTTATGGTCAAAATATACAAAACTCAATTTTTCAACCACCTCTAGGACGGCAAAAAATTAGGTATGCAGGTGATGCGTTGTCCAACTAATTTTTTAAAAAATGCTTAAGCATATAGACTTGGCCTAACAGGCCTATACATTCCGAGCTTTTTTTTTATCTGGGCCATATACCTAGACTTAGCCCTTTTTTATTTTTTGTTTTTGTTTCTTTATATATATATATATATATATATTTAAAGTCGTGCCATTATTTTTTAATTATTATTCATTTTTTTTCCATGATTCTTGATAATATTAGAGGTTTTTATGGGAATGTTAGCAATTTGACTCTTCAAATTTTTATGTGTCTAATATGGAAAAACAAATTCATAAATAATTATTTAAAAAATACTGGTTTCAATCATTTCAAATAGATTTCGAATATGATTTTATTGAATTTACTATTTTTTTTAACCTTCAATTGCATACAAAATATTTAGATATTATTTTAGTTTTTTTTTAATTTTCTTTTAAGATCATAATAGGTTTTTATCTAGAGAATAATGATTGTAATTAAAAAACATTATTTTATCAAAATAATCAAAAGATACATTGATAAGAAAATTAAGTTTAGATTGAAAATATGCATTTTCCCTGCATATCTCAAATGATTGAATTTTCTAAGAAACCTTTTTTAGTGACTTCTATTGAAAAAAACAAGCTCATATTGAAGAAGCATGCCATTACTTTTATGATTATTATGATTTTTTTTTGATGATATTATTATCAATTGTTTTATGAATAATTATATTTGTTCCAATTAATTTTTTTTAATGCCAAAAATACTTTAGAAGCATACGTGCATTTATTTTTTTGCTTAATTTGTTTTTGATCCGATGAAGCGCGGGTCAACTAATTAATATTTTCTATTTTTTCATTAATATCTTTTCAATTAAGAAATAGTGATTTTAAAATAACTATTATTAATAATAAGTGTTATTGTGCTTGTAAGTAATAATATATTTAAGTATGTTTTTTTAAATAGTTTACTAAATTAAAAATAAAAAGATAAACTCAATAATTCAAATACAAATTCTATGCATTTTTATAAATTTTTATCAAAATATTTAATTTTTACTTCCCAATCGAATTTCCTTTTTTAAAAAACATGATTTATTTGTCTTTATATTTTTATTTTTGAATAAAAAAATAATATAATTTCAATAGCAAGTTTCAATTAAAAAAAAGATTGATTAAGAAAAACAAAATTATAGTTAATGTTAAAATATTGTAAAAAAAATATTAAATAAGATTTAATAATTTTAGTCTTTAAATAGTAACGAGACTTAATTCCTTTTGGATTTTAATTGTTTTTTAAAACAATTATACACATTAGATTGATAAATTTACTTTCCTTAATAATCACTAACATTAGTAGTAAAATATCTAATCTTATTTGAAAAATATGGTATTGTTAAATGTTTTAAAATATTGTAATAACTGTTTTAGGAGAAATTAATTTTAGGATATTCGAAAACTAAATAAACTAAATAAAATAAAATAAAGAAACTAAGAAATTTAGGAGCCAATAAATCAATAAATCACGTATGTGTAGATCGATGACCTTCTAAATTTATATATATATATATATAAAATTTAGTTACTCAATATATTGTTTTACAATAAAACAAGAATAATCAAATGCATAAATGATTTGAATCTTATAGAATATTTTAATTGAATTTGTGAACTCAAAATTTACTTAATTCAGGTTTATAATTGATAATTAAGCTTGACACATTAAGCGACCTGCCCAAGACACCAAAACTATAAAATCACAACAAAAATTAATCAATTCTTTGAGAAGTGTAGTTCAATTAAGAACCAAGCAAGAAAAATATATTTTATTCTCTATGTTACAATAGGCGGCAATTAATGTGTATTCCAATATGAAAATCAAGTCTTCCAAAAAAGTATTTATAATTTTAAAAGTAAATCTCTAAGATAATTTAATGGGTTCACTTGATTCAATTTAAATTATACCTAAAATAACCCAAAACACAAACTAATAAATATTCTAAAATTTTATTTTAAGGTGCCACCACTACTTTTTAAAAATTAAACTAGAAAATTCTCTTGTCCCAATAATTCTATTTTGCTGCCACCTTTATTGTCTAAGGTAGAGTAGGATTTTTCTTCCAATTAAATCTCCTTGATAGATTAACTCCTTGATAAATTATACTTTCCTTGCCCAAATAATTCATGATTTCCATGTTGGATTTGGAAACATAAAATACTTGACAAAATAAGTCCAATGATGCCGAATTACTCCCTTGGTCGAAATCCATGGTCTTCAAGCCCATCTTGAATATAAATCAAATTTATTAGGGCTTTTTCTTCTTGGGTTGTTACTCTTTTGTAGTCCACTTTGACATATATATATCTTGCAAAAACCCATTAAAAGCTTTCTTGAACTTCTTTGCCCTAACTTTAGTGATTAGGCCAACTAGAACTACTAATGGATCATTTGGTGTGAGTTGGATTGCATCAATAAATTATAGAAACAAATAAGAAGCCTCAAAACCAACTAAAACTTTTAAAATACTAAAAAATAAAATTCTCCAAAACAAATACAAGATTAAAAAAAAATATCATCTAATAAAAATCTTCAAAACCAATAAAAATCTTCAAAATACTATAATAAATGAATAATTATTTATTTTTAGGTGATCTATACAATAATAGTAAAATGGATATAGTGAGATGTGATGCTTTTAATATTAATATTAGGTTTCTTGAAAGACATGAATGTATAAGAAATAGTATTTCTAAATTTTATTAGGAGTCCTTTGGATCCCTTTAGACAACATAAGGTTGTTTAGGGTTTGTGCGAAGATTATCTAAAGATTAATTCTTTCTTCGAGTGCTTGATCAATTCTTTAAGATTAAGTTGTTGCAAATCATAAACCATTCAATTATCTAGCCTCTAATAGGAATCCACATGAATCACTAGATTATAAATCTCTTAAACCCTTTCAAGAGAGCGATTGTTATGTCATGAGTGCTAGTGTTTTCTTTTTCCTTTTGTTCTCTGCTCTCAAATCTACTCTATTGTATTTCTATGTATATAGTTTGTCGAAAAATATGAGGAATAATATTTCATCTATAAGGAAAAAATCATAACTCTATTAATAACAAAATATCAATTTGCCTAAAAAATATCATATATTTTATTTCATGATAATTATTAAAAGTTTATGCAATCAAGTCCTTGATTTTTATAAGTTTAGAATTATAATCCACTATATTAATTTTCACTCCTAAAAAATGATCAATTCGATTGTTATAAACTTATATGGAATCAAGTCGTGCTTGATTAGTCATATAAGTGTTTAATGTTTTACTAATGATTCTTAATATATGTGACCCATTATATCCCTAATATGTTAGTTCAAATATAAATTATAATCTTAAATAAAATAATTTAACTTATTATTAATTCAACAAATTGATTGATTTATATTTGAAGATCAAGTGAAGCTTTAATCAACATGTCATGATCCTTTAAATAATAAGAAGGTGATATATGGTTTAACTTAACCTTTTAGTGACTAGTTTCTTAGTGTAACTATTATTATTTCATTAAGAATATTTTAATTTAGATATTTAAGCATGAAGTGTGTATGCTTTGCCAAATTATATTTATTCTTAACACCACATTCATTGATTCTTTGAATAATATTTGAAAGCCTTTTCAAATCTCATTCCATCTTGTGCAAGGATTTTGTAATCAATAATATTTGAGAACATATGGAACACATTTCTTAATTTATCTAGGATGATAAATCCTTTTTTGATCACTTAGATATCTTTATAAATTTCACTTTTATCCAATATTTGTCTATTTGTTACCTTTGATTAATGCAACTTGTAGCCAGGATCAAAATATTGCATTCTTTATATAAGATAACTTAATGATTTTAAGGCTAAAATCACATACACAACTGCCACATGAGTCTTTTTATAAACACGAGAAATCTTTTTTATTTAGAATCCTCATATAGTTCAATTCATCGTACAAATTTAACAAACACCTATATATTAATTTCAAGTATCCTACATACCTCAATTTATGAAAATAACTATTTTTTTCATAATAAAAAGAACATAATATATACCAACTTTAACAACTCTAATTAATATTAATCTTACTAAAATAATGACTATGAACATTTGAAAATATTAGTTTGATAGAATAGGATCCCGCATAATTGTAACCACTTTATAATGTCTTTGCAGATATTTTTGTCTCAAGGAATTCATTTTACTCTAGGCTAATTAATCAAACTTAAATTAATATTAAAGATAAAAATTGCCTTTATTAATAATAAAAAATATATGTTTTGCAAAAATAAAGTTTGTGTCACATGTAATAACCCCATGAGCTACAAGACATATAGTTTAATAATCTTCCATTTGTACTAAAGCTAATTACTCATGTATTTAATATCATATTGCTTTATATGACAATCATGCTTATTTTAGGATAGTGTTTTAGTGAGAGGATCTGCAAAATTCTATTCACTAGGTACTCGATCTATCATTGCATCTTTTCTTTTTATGATTTCTCTAACTTAATGGTATTGCCTAAATTTTATGATTTCTCTAACTAAATTATGTTGCCTTAATACATGTTTGGACCATTAATGAGACCTTGGTCATTTTCTTATTAATGGCTCTATTGTTATTATATCAAAGGACTACTAAATCAATAATGTTAAGAACCACTTCTAGTTCTGTGATGAACTTATTAATTCAAGCAACCTCTTTTTTCACTTTAGATGGATAAATATACTTTACTTTATTTATAGAGTATACTGTAGTCCCTTGTTTGAAACTCTTTCAGCTCAGAATATCACCATTTATAGTAAAGATATATCCAAACTAGAACTTGCTATCATTAATAACTTATTAAAAACTAGCATCTGAATATTTACGAACTACCAGTTCATTTCCTTTGTAGATTAGAAAGATATTCTTAGTTATTCTTAAGCACTTAAGAATATTTTTAACTATTTTTTAACAACTATAATATGGATTTGATTGATTTCTACTTGTTATGCTCAAAGCATAAAATATATCTAATTTTGTACAAGGTATCATATATATGATAGATCTTATAACTAAAACATAAGGAATCCTTCCCATCCTATAGCTCACAATTTCTGTCTTAGGATATTTGTCATTGGAGAGATATATCTCATGTGAAATAGGTAATTATCCTTTCTTGAATTATTATATGCTAAACCATTTTAGCATTTCATCAATGTATATGGATTGAGATAATCCAAGCAACCTTCTAGATCTATATCTATAGATAATTATTGCCAATACATAGGTTATTTATCCCATATACTTCATGAATAAATTTTTGGACAACTAAATCTTTAATGACTAAAGTAAAAGTATTTTGTTTTTTTTTTTTTATCAATGATATGTTGTCTACATATAACACTAGAAAAACAACTCCGCTAACACTAACCTTTTTATAAAACAATAATGATTTTTTTTAATGAAATCAAACTATTTTATTATCTCATCAAAACATATATTTCAAATCCTTGAAGCTTACTTAAGTTCATAAATGATTTTTTATAGCTTGAATACTTCATTGAACTTTGTTTTAGATTCAAAACCTTTACTTGTGTCATATACACATCTCCATGAAGGTTTCCATTCAAAAATGCAATCTTGACATCCATTTTTCAAATTTCATAATTATGGTATACAACTATAAGTAGAATTCTTATAGATATTAGCATAACTATTAATGATAAAGTTTAACCAAAGTTAACTCGCTGACATCTTTGTTTATAACACTTGGCATCTAGTTTGATTTTGTATATT
>Ga0325401_1000565_pt1 | contig 27448 bp, 14 predicted proteins | sample PopdelMetagenome_FD_205666 | JGI IMG/M metagenome (GOLD analysis project Ga0325401, IMG submission 205666) | Populus deltoides microbial communities from Bellville, Georgia, United States - Xylem-PdKOR-R2 | ecosystem: Host-associated > Plants > Phyllosphere > Stem > Wood/Secondary xylem | place...
TGTATTAAAGGTGAGCTGTCGTTTTAATTTTCGAGAAAGATCCCCTTTAATAAGAATGTGATGTCTAGCCTCAAGAATCTCAACAGTTCTACATTGAGAAGACAAAATGCAGGAGGAAAGTAAGAAGATTTCTCAATTAAAGAGGATGGTCTGTTTAAGATTTTTGTGCATTAAATACGCTAAGACTTGGAGGCTCCAAATGGATCAATGTATTTCATACTAAAAACCTTTTTTCTCTCTCATAAAACCTGAAAGGGACCAAGAGAAAGAAGATCCATTATCGAAGCTCAACGAAGACCAAGGCCCATGGCAAGAGGATCTGACAAGAAGTCAAACTCAATTTCTCTATGCTCGACTACACGTTAGGCCCAAGGATTTACTCTCTTATAACTTATTCTCATTATTTATCATATATTAACTAAGAATAAACTTTTTTGTTCTTAAAATCTAATGCTCATTTACTGTAACTTCTCATAATAAAGTCACTGACTTTATTATCGGAGAGTCTCTAAAATCCTAAAAAATAAATTGTTTTGCAGGAAATTCAGTCTTTATCACTAACCCTTGGAATCCTCAATTATAGAGAATGAAAGATTGACATGAATATATGATCATCAATCATCCAAACATTACAAAAAATAATTTCCCTAGCATTTTAGATTTTAGAAGCATCATCATATATAAATTACATTTTTCATATCCTTTCAGAAAATTTTCACTTTACACCTCCGGTAATACCATTAAAATATTTTGTTTTTTTTTATTTATAAAATATCAAAACCACTCCTTTTAAGTTTAGCCAAAACACTTTTTTTCCCGTCTCTTCTCCTCCGTCCTTCCATTCTATTGCTACTTTCTCTCTCCCCTCTCCCAATACTTGCCAAAATTTGAACCAGGCACAAATCTTTTCTTCAGTCACCATGGGGATTTTACATGTCCTCAGTCGCCATGGGGATTGACCTAAAAATTAGGTCAGAAGTCCTTTTTGCAATTAGCCTTAAAAAACCATGATTTCTTTCCCAATTGAAGTTTTTCTTTTTTTAACTAATGCTAAACGTTGCTTAAATCACTTCTAAATTTTATATATATATATATATATATATATATTCATTGGTTCAATGCTTTGACGATTAAAACTCTAAAAAATACTTAAAACAAGTTAATAAAAAACAATCATATTAAAATTACATCAAATTAAATCCATAAATTATTTTTTTGGATACTTTCTTACCTTTTTTCTTATATATAGGGAATTCTTAGTTATTGTCTGATGTTACTTTTGATTTCTTTGATAATATATAAGATTATACTATCCCTTTTTATTAACAATGCTGATACGAAAAGAAAAGAGAAATATTTTAAGAAGGATTTATAATCTTTTTTACTCATATAATATCTTGAATAAAATCATGCATCCTATATATCTATGCATTTGATACAGATAGATTTCGTTCAAAATAAAGGAATCCTTTGAATAATTGAGTTTAATTAGAAATATTGTGATATAACAGTACTCATTGTAGTGGAAAAATACACTGCAATTTCATAATATTTAAAATTAAATATTATTATCTGACATCAAATGATCTATATCAAGTTTTATATATTTTCTCTCAGACATTTACAAGATATTTTTTAACAAACATGATCTAAAAAATACTATTTCAATTTCTAACGATCCTTGTAAAGGCGTCAGTACTGCAAATTTCTTACTGATTGTTAAATTTCAAGAACTCCTGTGATGAACATATACAGTCTAGCTATTGAAAGAGAAGCCAAACGAAGTAATTTAATAATCAATTATCAAACTTTATAAGAACGCATGCTCATAGCACATAATTAATGACAGCTGAAATTGTATCAGACACAATATTGCATAGAGGGGATCCCGATTAATTAGTACCGAAAAACCACTCAACGTCCTATATTATAGCTAGTCAAGAAGTTGGCAAAGCTGACTATTGTCTGATATTCTCCTAAGACATCTTGCAAGTCGTACATGAGCTTTCCAACTCTTAAAGATCGCAGCAAAGTGAAACCAAGATCGATGCAATACGTTATCTTTAACAAGTTCATCAATATCAAGCATGCCCGAGGATCTGAAACCATGAGCCAGTGCAACTTCAGTACTTGAGAATTAGGAAAAGCTCTGGTGAGTGTGAATGCCCTCGTAGGTTGTTATTACATATCTTGGATCATCCCTGTCTCTTTCTACTCTCTTCTTCACAGGGCAGCCTTCAACCGAGCACCTGTAGTAATTCCTGGTAACAAACACATGATTTTATAAGGTCATTATGACATTATGCATTGCAGATTAGTACTGATCTTAGCTGCAGTTCTCATTGATCAAGTTATGGCTCGCAATTTCTTAACAGTGGTAAAATATTTAGTATAAATCTCGTTCATCTAGCCTATGATCCGAAGCACAAATATGTAACAAAGCATTGTATGAATATATACCTCGGGTTTGGACTATTCTTCACCATCTTTTTCCCATATTTCCTCCACTTGTACCCATCATCTAGTATTTCAATCTCTGATTTTGTTTTGAAAGCAACCCTTTCTTTGGCTTCCTTCTTCTCTCGCCCTTCTTCACCCTCTCCTAAATAAGACACGAGCAATTAATTAATTACTACCACAAACACGAGGATGCGACAAACATATATGGAATTAATATATAATGAAAACAAAGATATCAGGTTGCTAATTATCAACATCCTTACAGCAATGGCTAAACTGCCAGAATTATCATGGCTTCTCAATATGTATGTGCACGTACATGCTTATTAATTCATGACTTAATTTGCTTACCACCACTTAGCTCTTCATGAGGGCTGCTACTTCCACCTGACTCACCAACGACATGTGCTCTATAAACCGGGTTGCAGGCATAACTGGAAGCTATTGACGATGGAGCATCTTCTAGCGCTATCCATTCATCGAAGGTGAAGAACTCTGAGAGCTCAAAATTGGACAGCTGGTCGTGAGCGTAGTCACTCAGCTCGGGTGTATCCTGCTGTGTGCTAAACTTAGGACTGGACATCTTAGTATAAAAAATCAGATCATAATTCTCTTGATCACCAAAGCAATCAACCTGACTTTTCAGTATTATAGAATTATATATCTAAGTGTCTCTATTTATGGCAACCTAGTGTTGGCTGCTTCGTTACGACCTTCCTGTGACGTTGCAGGAAACTTCAAAGCTAATGCCAAGTGACCGGGAAGTTTGATGGTCAGTCATAGCATTTTAGCTTCTTGACGTTTAAAGGTGGTGGGGCATGCCAAGGATGACTTCGAGGAAGACTCGGGCTTGATTTTTGTGAATTTGATTTTAGGTCTCGTGGTTAGACCAACCCGTTCACCACGGTGAAGATTGCTATAAGTATGACAAAATGATAATGGGGTCATTTGAGTGTGACAGTTCTAAAAGAAAAAAGAGGGTGTAGCAGATTATTTCTCGAAGCATATAAGCTTTCTTTTATTAAGATAATAGTTATTAAACCTCGAGGTTGGATTGTTCAAATTTGAGTAGATGAGTTAACTTCGGATTGTCCTTGAATTAGAATTTTTTTTAAAGATTAAATTAATGTTATTTTAAAAAAAAAATAATTGGTTTGTGATAGGATTGAATAGGTTAAACCAGGTAAATTACTAATTGATTTTTTTATACTCATGTTGAGCTAGTAGCGAGCCAATTGAATCTCAAGTTAACTTATCCGACGGAACATGTATAAATTTGTGGTATCCAAACCTAACTCAATCAAATCTTGAATATTTATCGGGTATTCATAACTGAAACCCAAACTTAAAATCAAAACCCGAATATTTATAATTTACAACTATTCAGTATATAATCAGCTTTGAATGCATGTAAATTTTTGAAACTTTAAAATTGTTTATTTATTTTGAGTTGGGTCGGGTTTTGGCAGACCACTAGCTATATCCAACCCAAAACATGACGTTTTCCATTTAGTTTTTACCCGAACCCAATCCGAAGTGTCCATTGGTCGAGGTAAAATTGGAATCCTATTGGTCAGTGACAAGTACGCACAAAATATATACATCTTATGTGTTCATACAATATGAATACCAGAAGGTCTGAATTCATTTATTGAGTACTAAGTTTGCCGCCTCATTTATTTTCTCCCAAATTTGCCACCTGTGCTGTGAGAGATGAGCTAAAGCTTTCAAAATCATAGATGGAAGACAGTCAGCGAAGAATGCATAAAGCCTTGTCAACGAAGTTTGATATTTAGCTGTGGTGTTTGTTTTTATATTTTAAAAAAAGTTAATTTTTTTATTTTAAATTATTATATTTTTAATATTTTTAAATCATTTTGATATGCTGATGTAAAAATAATTTTAATAAATAACTGTAATTACTGGGAAGGAAAAAAAATAGTTTTTTGTTTTTTAATTTTTTAAAAAATATGTGTGTAATAGCTTTTTGACGTGGTTTTATTTTATAACTTTATGTAAAAAATAAAAAATAAAAGTACATAAGGCTTTTTGGTGTTGAATTATGTTCTTCCGATGTTGACACCTTGAATGTGACCGGATTGTAAAATCTTCAAAATTCCAAGAAAATTCCCGGTTTTTTATTTTTTATTTTTGGGAAAAGTGATTCGGAAATATTTTTCTATGTTATTTCAGGGAAAAAAAAACATTTCATGGGCAATTATTATTATTAATTTTTTTTTATCTATTGAAAGGTCAAATATTAGTCTTGATCTCTCGAAAGGCATAGGCTAGACTAGACAAGTAATACATCGTACGGAGACAGCTGTCAAAGAGCATCCAACTAACATCTTTCGAATCCATACCACGCCGTTTCATGGAATGGCTACGGCAGCTTTTTGCGCGGGGTCTTCTGGAAAACACAGTAAAAATATTTTTTATTGTCTGTATTCTTATAACCAGGCAGAACAGCAAACGCAAACGCAAACGCAACCACAATCTCTCCGAGCTGCATGATTATAGACAGAAGTAGGGGGGATGGCATTCCTACAGTTACCAGCTGATTGTAGCCAATTAGCCACAGTGTAACGCAAAATTCAAACTTATAAAAGGCCGTGTTAAAAAGTCAAGCCCATTCACCAACCAAGGTGAACATTTGGAATCTTCCGACGGTGGAAGGAAGGGCATCGCCATTTTAACCAAGTTTAATATCTTCTTCAATTCAATGTATCGAGAGGAAATCAGACTCTTTGCCTCACTCGGAAGCTTATGAGTAACTTCCAGCTTAATTAGAGTTGTTTTCTTCTGTGCCGCCCGCTGATCCGACCCTGAGCCTTCACCAAGTCTATCTTTCTTAGGGTCTGCCAATTCTTTCAAAGGCCTTTCTTCCAGGAAGCCACTTGCTAGACCTCACCAACGTCAAAAAAGTGTTAAAGAAGCAGTTTGAAGTAAATTTAGGTTATGTTTGGAATGGTTTAAATAATAATAATAATAATTTAAGTTGTTTTTTTACTTTGATTTAAAAAAAAGATTTTAAATTTTTAACTTTTAACTTATTAATTATAGCTTATATAACATTTTTTATCATTAAAAAAAATACTTTGGGTCATTTTTTCCAGTCAAATATATTTCTAATTTAAAATGATTTTAACTCATTTTATTTCAGGTTATTTATGAAAGATAAATTTTAGATTATTACTCAAAATAAAAAATCATAATCCCGGTTGACTTCAGTTTATCTGACTTATTTTCAAATTTTATTACTTCTGGATATCTAATGGAACCAAGTATTCATAAAAATGTGTACTTCCATAAGTCTACAAGTATGATTTGCATTTACATTCCAACAATTTTTTTTTCTTATTTATTATATCTTCATTAAGAATTCAAGATTTGAAGATCAACATAATAATTATTAATTACTATCTTAAATTTTAAATTTTTTTCATATGAGCATTTGTTTTCTCTTTATTTAAGTTGCAAAAACTTCCAAAATTTATTTAGTCAAGTTCTTCAATTATATTTAACCTAAAATATGTATTGACGGAGTTATTAAATTAACATCTTCACCAAATATGCGTGAACTTTTCAATTTATTTCTAATTTTATTTTTTTACTCAATTTTTTTATTTAAGTTTTTGAGCTTTTAAAAAATAACTAATCAAATGTTTTTGTTATAATACTTCTATTAGAGAATAATATAAATCTCATTTAGAATATCAATAATAACTTACGCTTTTAGATTTAAATGATTTTTTTACTATAGTATTAAAGTTTTGTTAATCAAATAGTTACGGGTTTGAATCTCATTATCTATATTATATTTTATAAAATTAAATATAAATAATAATGAGTTAGTGCAAATTTTAAATTAAAAAACTTTTTATTTAAAAAAATATATTAAAAAATAATATAAATTATAAACATAATACTTTAACATTGTTGATATCCACTTAAATATCTAGCTGAAATCATACAAGGGGGTATATTTAACAAGATAAAAAAGTAAAAACATCAAAAATAATTTTGGTTAAAAATAACTAAATCAATCCATCTCAAATAGTTGCTGCGAGTTTGGTTGAAAATAAAGCTTTTATTGGGTTTGATGATTGTGATTTATATATATATATATATATAATAAAGGGTATTTTCGAACTATTCTGAGTTGTGTTTGATGATGCACGGGAGAGAAAGTAACTAATGGGGGCGAGTTGATATTGATGATGGACTGAGTGTGGTGTTGATGATTTCGGTTTTTGTTTAAAATTGTTAAATGTTTAAAAATATTAGATTTTTTAAAATAAAAATGGATTTGAAAATAAAGCTATCTTGTTAACATATATCAAAACGAGTCTTAAAAAAAATACTTAATTAAAAAATATTTGAAAACTCAAGCTTAATTGGAAAAAGTAAATATAAACACTAAAAAAAATAGAAAATATATACTATAATTGTAAAATTTGACTGGAGACAAGGGCAGGTTACAAATCATGAAAATCATTTTTTATTTTTTTAAATGATAAAAAATACATTGTTTTAACAAAAAATAAGTTAAAAAAATCAATGGTTAATATCCAGATCAACCAGTCAAAATAATATTTTAATTAGATTATTTGAGTGTTTTTTTGTTTAATTTAAAACTAATTAAATCCCAGATTGACTCACTAAGTTCAAAAAAAAAAAAATCAATGGTTAATATGTATGATGATTTTGTTAAAAAAGCAAAAGAAGGAAAGTAAAAACATTAATTTTACTTTCAAAATACTTTTCATATTAATTTTACTATTAAATCATTTTTATTTCTGAAATAAGAACTTATTGTTAGAATCGCTTAACAAAAAGTAATAATTTTAATATAAAATGATTTCATTTTTTTACAAGATACAATATCATTTGAATAAAATTATGAAAAAGAAATCTTTAGAATAAAATGAAAGTTCTTAATTGAATTTTTTAGAAAATAAAAGAATAAAATAGATATAAAATAATTGTTTAGTGGTAAGCATAGTTTTAAAACTCCAAACCGGCTCAGCTGGCGGGTTGACTGGGATCCAGTTGGCTCAGGACTTTAACCGAGTCTTAAAAAGCAAAAACCAGAGTCACAGTTGACCCAGTCAAGCTCAGATGACCCGCCAGGTCAACCTCAGACCCAAAAAGAACAAGTACCCAGAATCAAAATCAAGAATCTATGATTGAATCTATATCTAGATGCAAAATCAAGGTAAAAAAGCTAGAAACAATGTGAAGATTGAATCTAGATCAGAAATTTAAGAATACTATAAAGATTGAGTCTTTTAGAAAAATAGTAAGTACCCAGAAGCAAAATCAAGGTCAAGAAACTAAAAGGGCTGTAAAGATTCAGACTTTTCTCATAAGAATTAACATACAGATGGTTAGATTATTAGGCTACAGATAACCACATGAGAGATATAGAGTTTCCTCCGATTGATTGAGTCGGTGGGCAAGCGAACTCTCCAACCCAGTCTCCTAGAGTCTAAGACAGGGAGGGAGCAAGTTTTCAAGGGGAGACGGCAGGTTAACGAGCCAGTTTCTTTCACCAATCATGTGAGCTAGCTTCTATCTTTCTTCCATAAGAGAGGCTAGACAAAGAAGGATTTGCAGTGATTTACTTTAGTGAATGTCAAATATGTATATTTAAAGCAAAGAAAGAATGAATTATGGAGATTTGATTGTTTGGAGGGGTGGATGGTGGGTGAATATAATTTTTATTGAAAGATTCTTATTTTTATTCTTAATTTGTTTTTTATAAAAAAATAAATTAACCCGGGTGAGTTTTAACCAGGGTTAATTACCGGACCAAAATTGTGGTGGTAATATTGAGATTACAAAAGAAAAGAACGCCTCGTCGTCTAGTTGCACTTTTAACTTAGCGCAATTAAGACATCCCTTTCGCTCCCTCACAGTTACTCAGAGCCACCACACTATGGCTCGAAACAAGGCGCCTTCCGTCAAACCCAAACCGAAACCAAAACAAACCACCGATAAATCCGCAAAGCCACGGCTGAACAACGCCGAACGGTCCGCTTACTTCGCTAGAAGAGAAGCAGCCAAGGTCTTACACACGGTTCTTCAAGGAGACGCTAAACGCCAAGCCGTTGCCTCCATTAAATCACTTGTCTACAGCCCTTCCATTAGAAACAAAAAAGCAACTTTCGCTCTTGTTTGCCAAACTCTCAAACGTAAGTCAGCTTTATCAAATTTATAATAGTATTTTTCCAATGCTAACCGAGCAGTGCCGAAGAGAGTGAAATGCTTATAATTCAAGCTAAATGTGTTCTTTTTTTTTGAATTTTCAGATCTAAGAATAATCAAGGATGTTTTGGAGAGTGCGAATATACTTAATAGCAAGTGGAAGGTAAAGAAAAATAAAATATTTTTTCATTTTTTCATTTTATTAAGATTTTTTTTTTGGATTAAATTTGTGTTTATTGTTATGTTATTGCAGAGACAAGAGGAATTGATTTATATTATAGCTTATGACGTTTTATTTGGAAAGGTAATTTATGCTAATTTAATAAAAAAAAATATAATTCTATTATGCGTGGAGTGATATTTGATATTTTTGGTGGTGGTTTGAGTGGAGTGTTAATTTTTCGTAGGAGATTTCATTGGTTGGCGGTGATGCGGAGAAGTTCCTTGCATGTCGAAAAGATGCTATGCAGTCAGCTTTAGCTAAGCTTGTAGTGAGAAAAAAAGCGAAGAACATTGATGACTTTATTGCTCTTTATCAGCCTCCGGGTACATATTCTTGTTAATTTTGAATTTTAGTTGCGCTCCGTGGTAAAGCTGTTAGAGTGAGAAGGGTTACTTGAGGATAGGTTTAGTTTTAAGTTCTACATTCCTTTGCTATAATTGATCTAAGTTGAGACTCTATTATTGTTAGATTTTGGATTTTGTTTTTCCTTGTCCTTGACCTTCTTTGAATTTTTTAAAGGTTAGTTGTCTGCTTTTTTACAATTTTGTGAACATTTGGGTGCTAATTATGGTGCAGATATTACAAAACCCTGTTACGTTCGCGTAAATACCTTGAAATTGGATGTTGATTCTGCCTTGCATGAATTAGGAAAACAATTCAAGGTACTTTCTGAGATTTCTGTGAAGCTTTAGTGAGGGAGTTTGAAATATTTGTGCAAAGTAGCTGTTATCCTTTCACGTGAAAGGAATCTTGAATGTCATGAACTGGAAATAATTTTTTTATGTTTTTTGTTCTTTTGTTAAACAGGTTCAGAAGGACGACATGATACCTCACTTGTTGGTGCTCCCACCACATACTGATTTGCATAATCACTCTCTGGTCTTGAATGGAAGCATCTTTGTGCAAGTAAGAAGTTTTTTGAATTTTACATTGATGCTGTAACTAAAGCTTTTGATATTCAAATTTACACTCAGAAAACATGTCAAGTCCAGTTCTTTTAAATAAGCACGAGATTGGAAAGGTGCGGGGGTTTAATTTAACCAAAAAGGTTTGCAGTGAAAAGGCAACTTTTATGTGTATTTTTTAAGGCCAATAAATGTTCATGGACAGAGTGATTAATAAATATGGAATCAATTCAAGAATCAAAAATCAAAATTTGGGAGCCAATATTGGTGTTTTCCTGGTACTGCAAATCAAATGCATGAAGTTATATTGTGGTTCTTTCTTGTTCTTTTGGAATGAGAAACCAATCTGAATTTTTTGTAATTGTTTTGGAATCTAAGAGATGTGGAACATTCTACCATATGCATTTACGAATTCTGGAAGGCATATCACCTTAGTTTCCATCTGCTTCATACCCAGTGTTAGATTTCCTTCCACAGTTGAAAATTCTAATGATTCTGAATCACTTTGCAAGGAAAGTGGCTGCATAATGAGACATAAAATTGAGAGTCAAACATGAATCCTGACTTTGACCAGGAAAAACCAAAGGAAAATTACTTATCAAAACCAACAAAACACACATACTAGAAGGAAGACCCACCTATTGTAGAAGAACAAGAAATTATTAATACATCCCTTAACTCCTAAAAAATCAACTTAATTAAGGAAAATAAGAACATACTGAAGTATGGAAATTAGCAACATACTGAATTATGGAAACATGAAATTGAGAATTAATGCAACTAAAATACAGATATAAAACACCATAGTGATAAGACCACACTGCATCTTTTACCAATATAGTAGGCTTCTTTGATTCTTGAGACCCACATTGTTCCCATTGAAGCATTTTTTTTTCTTGATAAAAAATTTGTTGACTAAGGTTTGCTGATAAATTCTTATTTAAGTCTTTCTATGTGACTTATAATGGAATCCTCTATTTTCATAGGGAAAGGCAAGTTCAATGGTGGCAGCAGTTCTTGATCCCAAACCAGGATGGGAGGTGAGTTTTGGTAAATGCTAGCTACTTTCTACATTCTTTCTCTGCTTATTGTATTGGTAACTTGTTAAAATCTTTTACTAGTCAGTTTTAGATGTGCCTTTTCTTTTCCCCTCCAGAACCTGGGGCATACCCATTCCCATTTGATTTGATAATTTAACATAGTTTGGTAGCATGTGTTTTACCTGTTTCTTGAAGAAATAAATTTTGGTGCTCAGCATAGTACCCTTTTAGCAACTAATTATTTGCCGACAAGTTATTTTCAATGTATGGTGTATAAACTCTTTTTTGGGCTATTTTATAATGTTTATCAAAATTATTAATTCTTGAACCATAACAATTGAGAATTTTTACTTTGATATGCCTTCTTTCTTTCTGAAACATGACGCATGAAGTACAAAATAATGTTAAAAAATTCCTTGCAACAATTCCTTTACCTTACCATGGATATATTTTTTTGCTTCATGTTGGCAGTGGGGCCCCAGTCCATTGCATTTCTTCTGTAGTTTCCCTCATGCTCACTGTGGTTAATGTTTCATTTTCTGTAAAGGTTCTTGATGCATGTTCAGCTCCAGGGAACAAAACCGTTCACCTTGCTGCCCTTATGAAAGGAAAAGGGAAAATTATTGCTTGTGAGCTGAATAAGGACAGGGCTAAACGTTTAGAAGACACTGTCAGACTCTCTGGTGCTGCTAGTATCCTTTATGCAGTTTTCTGATATTTTCACTTTTGCATGAGATCTCTCTCTCACTTGGCTCCCAGTTTTGTTCATACTAAATTCTCTTTCGTGGTCAATAATTTAATTTATTATTGCTTTTATTCTTAGCTTCTTATTTTTCATCTTACTTAACATCCCATTTAGCCTTAACTGGCTTCTAGACATTGAAGTTCTGCATGGTGATTTTCTAAACATTGACCCAAAAGGTCCTTTTTCCAAGGTAAATAAATGGAAGATGTTATTTAAGATTCCTGATGCCTAACTGTTTGCACACTGTTTGGCTTTTCAGTGCTCAAATTTTTATCACATTGAAAGAATAATTTAAGCTTGAAACATAATCTATTGGAATTCGCTAAGCTCTTTCTTGAACTGCAGCATCCCCACATGCCACCGCTTCTGCAACTGTGGTGACTGATACCTAGTATTTCTGCTCTTTTTTAATGAACATCGAGTTGCTTTTTCCTTGTAATTAGCAAGTTGTTTCCAAAAATTATTTAGCCAGCTAACCCTTAAAAAATGCCCTCGTTTTTTTAATTTTGGTTCACTTTAATAGGTAGGGAAATATTGTTTATTGTAGCCTTACTATGAGGGATCCATCTACTTGGCATATCATGTGCTCTTACTTACGAGCAATACTTTACCACAGGTCTCTGCTATTCTTCTAGACCCTTCTTGCTCTGGATCTGGGACTGCTGCTCAAAGATTAGACCATTTACTCCCGTCTCGTACCACTGATGTTGTTGACACAGAGAGATTGAACAGGCTTGCAGCTTTTCAGAAGAAGGCCCTGGCCCATGCTTTGTCTTGTATGTTCTCCTTTTTAATTGATTCAAACACGTTAATTCTACAGTTACTTTCATGGTATCCTTCCTGCAACTTAAAATTGCTTATATCACCAGAACCATATAACAGCCAAAATGAGAGAGTGCTGCGTGGAAGGGTGTCGAAAAAGTGTGGGATATGAAAATTATTGGCTGCTATTAGTTGTTTACTGTTGTGCACTTCAAAACGTTCTAACTAGCATAGTGTGAAACAAAAACTGTTGCAGTTCCAGCCGTTAAAAGAATTGTCTACAGTACATGCTCCATCAATCAAATTGAAAATGAAGACGTTGTTAATTCAATTCTACCTTTGGCCACATCCAATGGTTTCCAGCTTGCAACTCCCTTTCCTCAATGGCAACGCCGTGGTCTCCCAGTCTTTGAAGGCTGTAAGTGCTTCTGTGAATCATTATTGTATTGCTTTGTGTAAAACTCCTGATTTGACTCAATTGAATGCAATCGCGTGTTACTGAATGAATTGTGCAGTATGAAGTTCAAACCTTTGTAACTATTTCTTGTTTTTTCCCTTGCAGCCGAACATCTGCTTCGAACTGATCCAGTTGAGGACAAAGAAGGCTTCTTCATTGCCCTTTTCGTCAAGAAGGGCTCTGAAAAGAACTCAGAGGAACGAAGTGGAAGCCGGAAACTTGCTGGATCTCTTTCAAATGGTAAAGGCCGGTTAAAAAGATTTTGCCTTGTGAAGAAGAAAAATCTGGCGCTGCCTGTATTCTACAGAGGTATTTTTAAACCATGGTTGCACACCAAGAGCTCGCTGACAAGAAAGACATACAATTCCTCTAATTGAAGAACTATCGAAACCTGAAAGAAGATCGATCAAAGACCTCTCAATTTGATGGGCATACTTAGTTTCGCTCATCGTCCTTTCCTTTTAGATAATTGCCTTTTGTTTTCAGTTTAAACACTGACGAAACCCATTACATGATTGATGAGAAGTTCGAAAGCTTTTGCAGATAAATTTACCCTTGCTCGATAGACTTTCAGGCTCCTGCTACTATCGGGCAAATCAATATGGCGAGCAAATAGGGTTTCAAGTTTATTAGTTTTAGTATAGAGTTTCAAGAACCGCAAGGTATGTCTGCTCCGTTTCTAAGCTAGTAGGATTAATGTGAATCGGCATGTCAATGGTATATGGCTGCGGTGATTAATTAATGTTGCTCTATCATGCAATGATCGTCGAGAATTCCAAATAAACCTCGAAAATATCAGAGATGAAGATGTTCAGGGGAAGAAAATTGGCAGATACCTAAAAATACATTAAAGCAACCAAGTAGAAAGAAAAAGTAATATATAACGCCACTACTACATTCATATATTTCATAACCACGTTTTGAACAGCAATCACCAGTTTCCTAAAGAGAAAACTAATAAGGAACTCATTCAAACGCAAACAAGCCCAAAATCATCCCGCACCCCCAAGCAAAGCACCCAGCAAAACCCTCATTATTTATCATCGCCTTAGCACACAGAACAAGCCACATTATAAATGTAATCAAGCATTCTTCTTCAAGCAATCTTGACCTCGATAGTCTTAGGCTTCTTAGGCTCAGGAGGTGGCAATTTCTCAACAGTAACAGTCAGAACCCCATCTTGACAAACAGCAGAAATAGCGTCAGTGTTAGCATTCTCAGGCAACACAAACTTCCTCATAAACTTACCAACCCTCCTTTCCATTCTCACATACTTGGCCCCTTCTTTCTCCTCTCCGCGCTTCCTCTCTCCACTAATAACCAGCACATTGTCATCCTCCACTTGAACCTTGATGTCCCCTGATTTCAGTCCCGGCATGTCAATGACGAACGCATAAGAGTTTGGATACTCTTTCACATCAGCTGGTGTTGATGCCATTGCCTTGGCATCACGTACGTAAGTGCGTGTTGGCGCATTGAAGGACTTGTCTGCCTCATGATCACTTGCATCCATCATGTGCTGGAGGGTGTTGAAGAGTGGCGCGTCAAGACCCATGATTCTGAAATCCATCTCTCTCTTCTCGCTGGAGTTTTCGCTTGTTGTATTTTTTAGTGTTTCTTCTCTTGCTGGTGTCTGAATTCGTCGAGGGGAGGGTGGTTATTTATAGAGGGATATTGGGGGTGGAGAAATGGGAGTTTCTGGAGAGAAGTAGAAACTGAAGGGACTTTCCAGGGGTTTCTGCTGGGTATACGAGTTGGGTCTAGAATGTTCATAGAAGAAGCAATAGTGCCCGGTCTTTACGAGGAGCCCAAAAAGTAATTGCCAAGACTTACTATTTGAAGTCCCACTCTCTCTCTCTGTTCCTCTACAGAAGAAAAGTCAAGTCATTTCCCTTAGCAAGGATTCCTTCCTCAAGAAAAGAGAGAGAGAGAAAAGAAAAAAAAAGCAAGGATTATTTAGGATAGGTTAAAACGACAATAATATCCAAGAAGGCCAGGAAATTGTGGTTAAAACGTCAAGGGCGGTGTGCTCTATTGCACATTGCGTAATTTTTAATATAGAATTAATTTTTTTTTAAATCTAAAACCCATGTATTACTATAGAAGTAGATTTAGCATACCATGGATTACTATAGTGTAATAATATATTTTTTCTTTATAATAAAAAAAATTGTTTTTCAAGGCAAAATAATCTTTTAAATATAATCCATTTATTATTATGAAATTGATTGGGATGGAATTGTCTATCAACTTTTTTTATATAGTTAAATAACATAATTTCAGTTAAAAACAAATAAAAAAGTAAGGTTTTTATGTTTTTTTTTAAAAAAACAAAATTAATTCATTGTACTTGAAATAAAATAAAAAAAACTTAAAGAAGAAGTCCATAGGTATATTGGTATTTTCATCATGGTTATTTTGTTATAATATACTTGAATTAGGGGCAAATAATTTTTTAACAAATAAAAATATTAATAAAAAAAATTGTTGGCAGTTGTAACACACGCCAACGAGTAGATGTCGTCCGCGCTCTTTAGACGGTGCTTGCAGCAACTTCTAGCAGTCAAAAACACCCAACCATCATGTCTTTCAAAACGTCTAGTAATAACAAGGCTAATAGTATAGCACATGTAGTGAAATTCTCGACAATGGTGGGATTCTTTTCTGCCCCCCTTTTTTTCTTTCATTTCCTTGAGAATTGCGTTAGGTCAACTAAAATTCAGAGTTTTCCTCGTATTTATCTTTCTTTCAATTGTGAATCTCATTTCTTTGATTAGTCCTCATTTGTTTTGGATTCTTTTTTTGATTGATTTTTTTTATTTCATCCCTTACCATTTAGTTTTATTTTATTTTTATTTTAAAAATGATCTTTATTCTTTTGATTTTTGTTTTTCTATTCTTTTTTTAATTTTTTTTTCCACTTTTATCCCTCAATATCTTATTTCATTTAATTATTTTATTTAATTTTAGTTCTCATTCTTTTAATTGTTTTTTTTATTTTCTTAATTTAATTTATTTTTCAATTTAACCCCTTGTTATTTTTTTTTCACGGGTTTTTGTATGAAATTTGATCCTTATTATTTTAATTACTATTTGTTTTTTTTTTTATGATTAAGATTTTTGTTCGTAAGTTTTTTTTTTTACCTTCTATAAGGTCATCTAGGTCTTATGACCAGGGTCATTGATTTTAAGAGTTAGCTCGATTTAACTTTGGTATGTTTTAGTTTTTTTTTTCAATTTTATATCTTAACATTAGACTATTGAGCCTTGAGATTTCTAGTTTTTTCTACTTGCCTTTCTATTAGGGTTATCCTATGTCGCAGGTTAGTAAAGATCACCTGAGTTGACTAGGGTTTTTTTAATTATATCTTTTGACATTAGACTATTGGGCCATGAACTTTCTAATTTTTTATGTTTTTTGTTCTATAAGTTTATCCCCAGTCGCTGGGTAGTCAAGTCAATCTAAGTTGACTTAGTTTTTTTTTAATCTATTATTTTCAATTTCATCTTTTGAAATTAAGCTATTTGGCCTTGAGCTTTCTGAATTTTTTCGTTTTTCTTTTTTTATGGTTATCCCGGGTCTTAGGTTAGTCAAGTTAACCTAGGTTTTTTTCAAAAAAAAATTATTTGTTTAACTTCAATCCTTTTTTCTAGGTCGTTTTTTTTTATATCTCAATTTCATATCACAGGTGGCGGGTTAATAGAGTGAACTCAGGTTGACTGAGTTTTTTTTATCTTTGACATTTCTTTTTTTGAAATTGATTGTTGTTTTCAATTTCATCCTTTAACGTTAAGCTATTGAACCTTGAACTTTGTGATTTGTTTTTCTGCAGGGGTATCTCAATCTCATATCTTGGATCACATGATGGTTAAGTTAACTCAGGTTATCATCGACTGAATATATTTTTTTATATTAGAAAAAAATTGACCTGGCCTGCGACATAGCACGAGCATAAAAATCTAGTCTTCTACTATTACTTCTATTTTTTTTTCTATTTTTGGATTTAGGGTAGGATTACGAAGGATGAAAATACATGATCTAGCAAGAACTTGCTAATTAAGAATTTGAAAAGGGACTCATTACTTTATTGATATGTTCATTTCAAAATACTTAATCACACACCATCACTTACTATAAATTTTTTTGTAAAGCCGTCCTTAAATTTAAACAAGACTAGAAGAAACTCTCATAAAAAAATTGACATTATCACATAAGAAAGTTAAACTTTCATAACTAGACCCTTACAAGTTGTTTATAACTTTATGAATTGAATTCAATTCATATGGTGAAATCAATTCTTGTGTTTGGATTTTTTTAAGGGTATGGATTTGAATTCCAAATAGATTTGAATTCTAAAAATTATGTAAAAATAAATTAGAGGGGAGATCCTATTAGAAACAAAACACACATAAGTATTTGAAACCTCCCAAACTTTGATTGATATTCAACTCTTAACACATACTTTATTTTTCTACATACAAGGCCTTTTGTATTTTTAAAAAAATTATAGGATGGACTCAAACTATCCTAATCCAATAAGGATTCTAAATACTAGTTTACTAAGGATTCTAAATCCTTTTTCTTCTAAGACATTAATTCCTAACTTACATGGAAACTTGGTTTAAATAATTATTAGTAAACCATATGACTTACCACAACAACTTCTCTTAGAATTGATATTAAGAACAATATTTCAAAAATATCCTTAATAACACGAACCTTATTTTTTACAACCCCTGGTGTCTCTATGGACGAGTTATTTCAATAGTGGACTTCTTTTGTCGGTGGTGATATTAAGAGAAAAAATATCATAACCTAATTTTGAGTTCTCCAAAAACTTTATATTTTTCATGTAGAAAATATTTTTCTTTAAAGAAAATAAAGGAAAAGAAAATAAAAAATAATAATGATAATGATACTTCAGATCACAATCAGACATATAATTCATAGTTGGTCAGAACATTAGGTGGATGAACAATTTGGGGTCTTGCTAAAGAAATTTTTGAAGATGGATTGAAAATTGGTTAAAACTGCATAAATTAAAAGTTTGAGGACTAGCATGAACATGATTGCAAATTTTACAGTCCAATTTTGATAGATCAAGGCTTAAATAAGAATAAAGATAAGGGTAAAATTAAAAAAGCCAAGAGCCCAATTGAACTTTAAAAGGGATTAATTAGCTTAATCAAAGGTTAAAATAAAAGAAAAATAAAGTTTGGAAGTCAACTTGACCAAAATTAGAAGAATCATTAAGCCTAAGAACTTAATTGAAGAAAAACATAAGTTTGGAAGTCAATTCAGGTCAATACTACAAGAGTTAAAGATTAAAAGACTAAAATGAATGAGTGTTGAAGATATACGGGGATAATTGATTTAATCAGGGTAAAATCAAAAGAATTAAAAGTTCAAAAAGCTAATTAAAAATGAAATTGAAGAATTTTAAGACTAAGGACCGTGATGTAAAATGTGTCGAAGTATGAAGGCTAAGTTGAGGAATGCCAGTTACACAATTGAAAAGCTTCCCTAAGATTGGAACCAATTGAGGATGTGATTGCAAAATTACAAGAAAAATAAGAAGCAAAATTGACTTGAAAAAAAGGCAAAGAAATCTAATTAACATAAGTTAAAGAAACAGCATAGTTTTATCTTTAATGAAAAGTGTGTTTTGGGGCAAAGTTGTATGTATTATGAAGAAATAACGTTATTTCTATGTGTTCAAATAAAAAAGAAAAAATGAAAAATTAAACGACTTATTATCTGATACCATACATTGTCTTCCTCATTGCTTTATCTCATTTTGAACTAGAAAACTACCCCAGGTAGCCACCTAAACAATCTTCGTTCAACATGATATCCCCACCAAAGTACACCAAATCTTTCCCAAATCACAGCCTAGATGACCTCCTTCAAATCTAAAAAGAGAGGCCCCCCATTGCTACCTTCGCTGCTTTCCTAAGGCTTGTTTCTTTTCTTTTAAAATCAATGGGTATATTGTCTCAAATAGTAATACTGTATTTTCTAAGGTTACATGACACTCAGGTTTAAATTGTTAGTTGGGTTCTCACAGCTTTTGTTCTTGGTGCAATTTGATTGGTTCCATTTATAAAATAATTGAATCATGATATTTAATTGATGTAGACAATCACGACAAGTAAAAATATATTCCAATTTACCCTTTAAAAATATTAGGGCAAGGGCAAAACCAATAGGGTGGTGTGGTCCTATCCTGATGGTGATTTTTGTTTTTTGTTTTTTTTATCATGTCATTGTGCAAATACGACTCCAGTTATTTGCATTGTCTCATTTAGATGGTTTCTGCTTCTATGCAATGAGGCGCAAATACTTTTATTTTTAATAAGGCCTTTCATTGTTTCTTTGTTTTAGTTTTGTTCCCTCATTTTTTATTTCTCTCAAATAATAAAATTAGTTTCTTCTTCGTGACTCAACCCAATAACATTTTTTTTAGATTGAAATAATTATATAAAAAATAGATTAAAAAAAAATTATAAACCCTAAATCCAATGAAAACAACATTGAAGGAACAAATCGACAATAAAAAGAATTTGATTATCAAAAGAAAAACAAAAAAAAGGACTAGGGTTGACACTGTTTAAAAAAAAAACAAAAGGATTGCTATTTTTTATTCTTTTTTCAGTTTTGATCTTCTTATTTTTTATTTTTTGCAAATAACAAAATATGCTTGGCCCTTTTTTTAATTTTTTCTCTTTAATGTCATTCACCCCCTACCCCGCGGTTCTTTAAAAAAAATATAGTAGGTGACATGTCGCTTGTTGTTTCAAATTCTAGCCATCATTGGTGCTCAGAAATTTAGTCACTCAACTTGCTAAAAAACAAATTTCATCAATTTTTTCAATTGAAAACACCTAAAAACACAATAGGAACCTCAATAAACCCGTTTATGGTTTTTAAGAAACATTCAATCATTTTAAAAATAATCAACTCGAATCTAAAAATATTCTCAAGCCCCGATCTTTTTTTTTTAGGCAAGATGAAGAAAATAAATGACCTAAATGGAATTTTAGTCATCAAATAAAATATGCCGACACTAAAAATAACTAGTTTTGTTGTTGAGAAGTAGTTTTTCATAAACTTTCTCTCTCCTTCACCATTTTGTGATAACTCTCTCTTATCTTTCTCAAAATTAGAAACTCAAATGCAAGAAAAATAAAATTTTAGATCAAAATATTTAATTTCCAAACTAAAAGAACCAATTGTTTTTTAACAAAATCTCAAAGCATTGAGGCGCAAAGAATTTTTTTAAAGGCCTTCCATTATTTCTCTATTTCAGTTTTGGTCCCCTCATTTTATATTTTTCTCAACTACTAAAATTGGATTTATTGTGAAACCAAGCCTTAACCCAATTACAAGACTTTTTTTTAGATCAAGATAATCAAAACAAATTATAAATCTTAAATCTCAATAAAAACAATATCAAAGAAACAAATCGACAATAAAAAAAATTAGATGATCGAAAGCAAGACAAAAAAGGACCAAAGTTGATAATATTTTTTTAAAAAAACAAAAGGACTACTATTTTTTATTTTTTTTTCTCAATTTTAGTCCCCTCATTTTTATTTTTTTGCAAATAAAAAAATTGATTTCTGCAGCTGAAATGTTTTTGCAAGACCACGATAACTAGATAAAAAACAAATCGAGATAAATTATCAATCCTAATTTTCAATCAACACAACATTGAATGGTACAATTAAAAAAAAACATATTCAACAATCAAAGTAAAAAAAAAAAGATGAAAAAAAGAAGAAGAAAAACCTTGAAAGTGATTCCTCTCATATGGCTTGAGTGAAAGATTGATGTCTTTTTAGTTTTTTTTATTAAGAATTTTATTTTAATTATAAATTTAACAAATTAATAAATACTATCATTATTCTAAAAAAAACAAAACACTATGTAAATACCTGAAAAATTTTCTCTTTCAATATACTTCTTCTTAAGAATTTTTATAGCTAGGTCCGCTTAATAAAGTTGGAGGCAAGCTACCTCTTTCCTGGGTTAGTTTAGTAGTCAACAAGAATAGATGGGAATTTCAAATTCTGATACACATTTTTGATTGATATATTCAAACATGTCGTCTAAGACTTATTTTATATTTTATGCTGAATATTACGCTTTGAAGTTTTGAGTCTTGACTTCGTAGAAATTTCTGTTCATACAAGAAATAATTTGCTCTCCTATTGTTGAAGTAGAGTCGTAAGACTAATCATCCTCGTAAATCGAGGGAACCGAAGCAAATGCTACTCATAAAGATAGGATTGGAGGGAACTATGGAGGAGATGCAAAGAAGACTTACAGAAGCAGCGGTGGAAGGGAATGTAATTGCCTTGCTGAAATTGCTTGAAGAAGATAAGCTTGTTCTTGATGGATGTGCTACAGATTGTTTTACAGAGACACCTCTGCACATATCTGCCATGCTTGGACACTTGGAATTTACAAGAAAAATCTTATGTCGAAAACCTGAATTCGCAAAAGAACTCGATTTCCTTGGATCATCTCCACTTCACTTGGCAACAGCAAATGGGCACCTTGAAGTGGTGAGAGCACTGCTGTCGGTCAACCCTGACATGTGCTTTGCTCAGAATCGAGATGGCCGGAACCCACTTCATATTGCTGTGATCAAAGGCCGAGTTGATGTCTTGAAAGAATTGGTTCAAAACAAACCCGAAGCTGTTCTTCATCGGACTGCACGAGGTGAGACCGTCCTACATCTCTGTGTCAAACACTTCCAATTGGAGGCATTGAAGCTCCTGGTCGAGACAATCAAAGACTATGGATTTATAAATTCCAAGGACGAGGATGGCTCAACTGTCCTGCACTTAGCGGTAGCCGATAAAGAAATTGAGGTATGAGAATAGATTTCTCCAACTACGAAACACTACGATCCCTTTATGACTTTAGCGTGACATGAAGAGTGTAGATTTTGAATTAAAAAATTAATAAGAACTTGTTAGACACAGGAGTAAGAAGAATTCGGTGTTTCACGCTCCACAAAGAACTTGCATATAACTAGATTAAGGAAGATTAATTAGGGAGTATCTGACACGATTGAAAATGTTAATCGAAAGTTTTTTGGTGCCCATAATAACTTGAAAAGACAAATTTTCAGATCATAAGTTTTCTGATCATGAAAACCGAGATTGAGGTAAACGCGATAAATGCTAGTGGTTTCACAGCGCTAGACATTGCCTTAGCACAGGGTCGAAGAAATTGGAAAGATGTAGACGTCCAGGATTCCCTGCATCAAGTAGGGGCTTCAAGTGCAAAAGACCTCTCTTCAACAGTGCACAGATTGGAAGCTGTTGGGGCCATGAACTTACGATCAGAAGATCATTTTACAAGCTTACAGTCGCGGTTGAAAAGGAATTATCAAAGGAGACAGAGCTATGGGTTGGGAGAAAAGCGAAATGCGTTAATGATAGTGGCATCCCTCAACGCAACCATGGCTTTCCAAGCTGGGATTAGTCCACCAGGTGGTCTTTGGCAAGAGGATTCACAGGGGGCAACATCAAATGAACATGAAGCTGGCCGGTCCATAATGGCTGATAAGTTCCCAGCTGCTTACAATAAATTTGTGATGCACAACTCCATAGCTTTTCTAGCATCTCTCAGTGTGATATTGCTACTGATAAGTGGCTTACCATTTAGGTGGAGGTTTTCAATGTGGATTCTGACGGCAATCATGTGGGTTGCAATCACCGAATCAACATTTACTTACTTGATTTCCATATACTGTCTGTCTAGCCTTCATCAGCGTAGGACTTACATTGTGACCGTGGTTGTACTTAGTGTGGTGATGTTTGGATTGTTGAGCGTTCTTCTTGTGGGGCACTCTGTCCGCTTGATTCCCAAGATTTTCAAGCTTGGAAGAAGGTTAATGGCGCCAAGGGATCGTCGAATTTTGTTTGAGTGAGTCACGCCGATGCTGTATCTGTACACAATCTTCCTATAAAAAATGCTAATTGTTTCTTGTCCTTCAAATCTCAGAAGTTCTTATTAGTCTGTTAATCATATATTATTCTATCCAAATTGAATATTTCTTTTTTGCAAGAAACGATTTCATTTTGTAGTTAATTTTATGTTTTAAGTTAAAAAGTTCTAAATAGGGACCCAGTCGAGAGATACAAATTGTTTGGATTCCAAATCGAGATAATAAAAAACTATATATTAAAAAAAAAAGTTATAATTAAACATTTGGTGTTCTCCATGCAAAAGCTACCACTTTTATATAGGGACAATTATTTTCAGTTCGGTTCGGTCTTTATTAAAAAATAACCAAACTAAAATTTAAAAAAAAAACCGAAACCGGTTCAAACCGACCTGTTTCGGTTTGGTTCTGTTTTTTAGGACAAAAACGGGTTTAAACCAGTTTGACTCTGTTTTTTCCGATTTGGATCTATTTTTTCTGGTTTTTTCGGTTTAGATTCGATTCAGTTTGGTTTTATTTTAAAATTTTAATCGGTTTAATCGGTTTTTTTCACGGTTTAGTTTTTTCGGTTATTTTTTTTTATTTTCTCGCTTTAAATTTTTTTTTTTGCTCACCCCTACAGTTTTTTTTTGTTCGGTTTGGTTTAAAAGTTTTACATGTTAAAAGTTAAAGGACCAAGGAATTGAATAGGAAAAAAAACACATATCTTGTTTAGTGTTAAGGGTCTTGTTTAGTCAAAATTGGAATTTAGATTGATCATAATTACACAATTTTAAGAATCATTAAATGATGAATTTGTAACAATTAATTAAATCTAAAGATCTAAATTGATCCAATTAATGATACAATTGAAAAGAAAAGCAGGATTCAGGATAAATTTAGTTGAAATCGCAAGAATTTAAAAAACAATGACTAAATTAAATAGACTAAATTGAAAAGATTTGATTTAGACATTAAATTGAAAGAAAATACAAGATTTAAAATCGTAATTGAATGAAGCGAGGAACTGTAATGAAAAGGAAGAAATATCTTGGGGACCAGTTAAATCTATTCATATAGCTTCATTTCGGTCCTATTTGTTTCAATCTAGTCAATTCGTACCAATTAAGTCTAATTAAACTGATTTAATTCAATTTAGTCCCAAATCATTTCATACCAGTAGAAACACAGCTACTACCATCTCTCTCACACAAATTCAGCCAAACCTTAATTACTTCCCAACACTACCATCGCCTTCAAACATCCAAAACCCAGCAAACACCTATAAATTCCAGCCCTTAATCCAAGCAACAACTCATTGCAGCATGTTCCTAGCCAGACCTACCCAGAAAAACCAGACCCAAATAACCCAAAATCTAGCAGACCCACTAAAAGCCCAGTTCAAACACCACAGTGACTCTCAGTCTCCAAATCCCACAGCCCTAAGCCACCATATGCATTCTACAACCATCAACCACCGTGTGAACCTCCCTCTCAAAAACCTTAGGAACCACCGTCAGAATCAGTAGGAAGGTCCCCCTTCACGCTGCCACCATCAAACCCCCACAAACCCAAGCGATCCTCTCATCCCCGTCATCGAAAACCACCCAAACCCAGCTCATCTTCTCACCATCGATCTCTCTAAGCCTACCACAACAATCACTATCACCCTCTCGATTTTGCCCATAACACCAACAGGGAGAGAGACCCAAGTGAAATGGAAAAATGTGGGCTACGGATTGATGTTGTGTCTTTAGGTTTTTGCAGGTTATTTAAATTGCGCGTGAGCTACAGGTGCACTCCACTTCAGAAGACTCAAGTTTTGTAGAATCTAGTATCTCTGCTTTGATACCATGTTATAAATATGTGTAAAGGCTTATCTTTTCATTGATACATAGAACTAATTTATATGGAGCAGATAGTAGTATCTAGGTCTTACTTACATACTAATATTTAGGCTAGAATCAAGAAAATATTTCTATGACTCAGTCTCAATGCTGGCCAAGAAAAATAATAGATTAATTCCCTGATACAAAACTGCTTATACAAATTAAATGTTGGCGTGAGTTATGGTTGTTGATCGTGAAAATCTCCTTGCTCTTGACCTTCTTGCAAACGTGACAATTTTGCGTATTAGACGGATGGAATGTCCAATAAGAACAATGCTCATCACTCCATAAAATACAACAGCGGCGCCAGCTTTGGCTGTAGTACTTTCACCCCGACGGCTAGACAAACAAGATATAGAGATGTAGTATGTCCAGATTGTTGCTATAACTGCGATCCACATGATAATCATCAAAATCCACGTGAAAATCCTCCATTTGAATGGTAGCCCACTAATCAATAATATGATCACGCTAATGGATGCTAGAAAACTTGTAGTGTTGTACCCCACAAAAAATGCAAAATCATCTGGCATTTTATCAGCCATTATGGACCGACCAGCTTCATGTGATTGTGATGGTGATTGTTGTCGGTCTTCCTGCCAATTACCATTGGGTGGATTAATTCCAGCTTGGAAAGCCATGGTTGCAATTAGTGATGCAACCACCATTAATGCATTTCTCCTTTCTTCCAGCCAGTTTTTCTTCCTCCAACAATTCCTCTCATTTAGAGTTGTGGAGTTATTGGGCCTGATGGCATCCAATCCGTGCATTGTTGATGGCATATCCTTGGAACTTATAGCTCGACCTTCTCTAAGAGTGTTTTGAATGTCTATATCTTTGATGTTTCTTCTGCCTTGTGCTAACACAATGTCCAAAGCTGTGAAGCCATTTGCGTTCAGTGCGTTTACTTGTATTGGACTTTCGGAGATGAGATAATTTATGACCTGAAAATTGATTTTGCTACCAAGTCAGAAGGAGCAGATAAACAAGTTTTAGCACACAAGAAGAGCATCGGGAAAGATTACATTGTTTCTTAATCAAGCTCCTGTTATTAGAGCTGGTTTAATTAAAAAAAAATGCCAAACAGTTTTCTGGTACAAAACCTTTGTTCGCCTATGATGCCGATTGCGGATCACCGTGCATTCCAATTTGGCAAACAGAACAGGACTGGAAGACAAGTAATCTTAAACAATTCCTAATTGGAGGTGAAACTATAATGGGTCATGGTTCAAGGTGCTGAGAAAATAAGAGGTCAAAGCATTTGAGCCTAAATGCTACGGCAGTTCGACGAAAAGTTATTCTTTCTCATACCTCAATTTCTCTATCAGCTACTGCTTGGTGTAGGATAGTGAAGCCATCATCATCCTCTGAATTTACAAATTCAGTGTCAGCAATTGTGATCCCTACCAAGAATTTCAATGCCTCCAATTGGTAGTGTTTGACACAGAGATGCAGGATGGTTTCGCCTCGCTGACCTCTGGTTCGAATGGCATCAGGTTTGGCTTGAACCAGCTCTTTTAAGACATCAATTCGGCCTTTGATCACTGCAACATGAAGAGGGTTCCATCCATTTCGATCTTTAACAAGGCATAGATCCGCGTCCACCAATAACAAGACTTTTACTACTTCAAGGTGACCATTTGCTGAAGCGAAATGAAGCGGAGATGATCTATGCAAGTCTAGCTCTTTGACCAAATCAGGCTTTCGACAAAGAATCTCTCTCGTGAATTCCAAGTGTCCAAGCATGGCAGCTATGTGCAGAGGCGTCTCTGCTGGACATGTAACAGCACATCTATCAAGAACAAGTTTATCTTCCTGAAGCAATATAAGCAAGGAAGTTACATTTCCTTCAACAGCCGCTTCTAGAAGCTTTCTTTGCACCTCCTCCATTCTCTCCATTGTCCATTCTATCTTAACGCGCACCATTTGTCTCAGTGGCCTAGATTTATCAAAGAGACCTTGAGCCTTCCTTAAAGCATGGACACAAAATTTCCACCCGGTCATAACTTCAAGCTCGCATCAAGTCACATCGACCTCATTGTCTAAAATTAGGACTCAAATTTTCGTCTTGACTACGAGGTGGAATTTTCTTATTGGACTTTGTCTAAGTTCATACATGTTATGACGTGTAACTACATTCACACATAAGCCAATCTGAGATCGTGCCATCATCAACACATTGGAGTCCTAATCAAAGAACCTACTCCTAAGAATTTGAAGAAAACATGGAGAAGTTATGAAGCGGTTGTTGAATATTCAATGCCTGAAAGTAGCCTTCTCCAGAAAGCAAGTAATAACAGGTCAAAGGTTGTTGTCATAAACATAAATATTCCGGGGTTGATGTAAAACCAATGCACCTAATTCTTTTCTTTCTTGAAATTTTTTTTATTGAACAGTTTTTTATTAATTGGTAAATCATCATCCTTACTTGTTCATCTATACTGCTCTAGGTCAACTCGTTATCCCTCTATAACTACCATCGTAAAATAATGTTTGCATCACACACAAAATAAATCTTCTTCAGGAAAAATGTTTTTGAATAATCTTGTGCTAAAAATCAATGAAGATATAAAGTTATATATTTTTTTTAAAAAAATGACATTTCATCCTTTAATTCCCTCAAATAAATTTTCTACAAGCTTTTCTTTCATATATATTTTTTTAATTTAGAGCTTTTAGATGTTAGTTAGTTAAGGTAAATAATATTTGTATATAAAGATAATGTAAAGAATATATTATGACACCCATATTAAATTAAGTATTTAATCCCATACCAAGGGAGTGTTTTATTAATTTATTTAGTATTATATATATAT
>Ga0325401_1000566_pt1 | contig 27442 bp, 27 predicted proteins | sample PopdelMetagenome_FD_205666 | JGI IMG/M metagenome (GOLD analysis project Ga0325401, IMG submission 205666) | Populus deltoides microbial communities from Bellville, Georgia, United States - Xylem-PdKOR-R2 | ecosystem: Host-associated > Plants > Phyllosphere > Stem > Wood/Secondary xylem | place...
ACTTCGCCCGCCGGCTCAAGACGCTCAGCGGCCTTACGCCCTACGAATACATCGCCAAGATCTGGACGTCAGAGCCGGACCGGTTCATCGTAAACCCGATCCACCAGATGCCGGGACTAAACACCTAACGCCGGAGCGGCTGCCATTCGAGGCGTGAGAGGCTGCGCCACAGCCATTCGAGCGGGCCGGTGCGGTAGCGGCGGAGCCACACGGCCGGCCACCAGAGCATGACGCCCCAGGCAGGCAGCAGCAGCGCGTAGAGCGTCGCCCGGTGCAGCCGGTCGAACAGCCCCAGCCCCCAGCCGCCGAACGCGAAGCCCATCACTAGGCTGGTGCCCAGGTAGTTGCTGAACGCCGCGCGACCCGCCCGCGCCAGTAGGCGACCGACGCCCCCCGGCAGCAGCAGCAGCGCGCACGCATAGGCGGGTATCATCGCGGCGCGGAGCGGCACGGTGAGCGCGTAGGACAGGAACAGCGTCCAGCGCGCGTCGAACCCGTGGGCGACGATGCCCCGCGCCAGCAGCGCGTAGGCCGGCAGGCCCGCCCCCAGGCCGATCATCGCCCAGCGCCGCATCCGCGCGGCCGGCCAGCCGCCCGCCAGCAGCCCGGAACGATAGCCAGCCATGCCCAGCAGCATATAGCCCAGCGTCTCCGCGCCGCCCGCGGGCAGGAACGCGATCGGCGAGGCGGCGGTGCGCCAGCGCCAGGCCACGCCGTCGCCCCAGGACCCGCGCATCGCCGCCACCTCGGCCGCCAGGTCGCGCGCGGGGGGCGTGCCGAAGCCGCTTTGCAGCGCGGCCCAGCCCCCGCTGCCCGGCGTCGCCGCGAAGGCGAGGCGCGCGGCGTCGAGGGCGAGTGCGAACTGCACCGCGACCAGCGCCGCGCCGGTCGCCACCAGCGCGCGCGGCCCCAGCCGCCGGAAGGGAAAGGCCAGGCACCCGACCAGCGCGTAGTGGGCGAGGATGTCGCCCCACCACAGCAGGTAAAGGTGGGCGAGCCCGAACAGGTAGAGCCACGCCATGCGCGAATAATGCCGGCCCGCCGCGTCGTCGCCCGCCCGCTCCGCCATCAGCAGCATGGACGCGCCGAACAGGAACGAGAACAGCCCGCGCATCCGCCCCTCGACCAGGACGAAGTTGAGCGTCCAGGCCCATAGGTCGGCGCCGGTGCGCCCGCCCGCGGCCGCGGGCGAGAAGGCGGCCGCCTGGGGCAGGCCGAAGCCCGGCAGGTTGGCGGCCAATATCCCCAGCACCGCCGCCCCGCGCAGCACGTCCAGCGCCTGAACGCGGGTGGGGGCGGGCATGGTCGGCACCGGTGGCCCATAGGGGCGGACGGGCGGGGATTGAACCGGCGCATCGCGCAGGGTCCGGGAAGAGACGGAGGCGTGTTATCTCCGACTTCGGGCCCCCCCCGGGACATCCCATGCTTTCGTCATCCCCGCGCAGGCGGGGATTCATAAACTCCGCCGTTCGCCAGTCTGGATTCCCGCCTGCGCGGGAATGACGGGGGGGGGTGAGGGTTCGACGGGAACGACCGTCGACCTGTTCCGGGATAACGACGCGGTCCGATCGCCCGGAACCCCGGCCGCCCCCATCGGCGTTCGAACGGCGAAGGAGTTTGCCCATGCCCCAGTCCATCCTCGTCACCGGGGCCAGCGTCGCCGGATGCACCGCCGCCTGGTGGCTGGGGCGGCACGGGTTCGACGTCGAAGTGGTGGAGCGCGCGCCGGCGTTCCGCGACGGGGGCCAGAACGTCGACGTGCGTGGAGTCGGGCGCGAGGTGCTGCGCCGCATGGGGCTGGAGGCGGCGGCGCTGGCGAAAGGCACGGGCGAGGAGGGCACGGCCTGGGTCGACGGCCGGGGCCGGACGATGGCCGAGTTCGCGGTCGGCGACGAGACGAACGACGGCCCCACCGCCGAGATGGAGATATTGCGCGGCGACCTGGCGCGGCTGCTCTACGAACCGGCGGCGGAGCGGGCGCGGTTCCGCTTCGGTGATTCGGTGGCGGGCGTGGCGCAGGATGCGGACGGCGTCGACGTGACCTTTCGGAGCGGCGCCACCGCCCGCTACGACGCGGTGATCGTGGCGGAAGGCGTGGGATCGGCGACGCGCGAGCTGGTGTTCGGCCAGGAGAACGATCCGCGCTGGATGGACCTGACCATCGCCTATTTCACCATCCCCCGCAGCCCCGACGACGACCGGCGCTGGCGGTGGTACAACGCGACGGGCGGGCGCAGCGCGTCGATCCGCCCCGACGCCCACGGCACCGCGCGCGCCATGCTGTCGGTCCACGGGCGGGCCGCGGGCGAGGAGAAATGGTCGGTCGAGCGGCAGAAGGCGTGGCTGGCGGAGCGGTTCGCCGATGCCGGCTGGCAGAGCCCGCGCATATTGGCGGGGCTGGCGGAAACGGACGATTTCTACTTCGACGCGCTGCGTCAGGTGCGGATGCCGCGCTGGTCGGCGGGCCGCGTGGTGCTGACGGGCGACGCCGCCTGGTGCGCGACGCCGCTGGCGGGGATCGGCACCACGCTGGCGGTGACGGGGGCCTATGTATTGGCGGGGGAACTGGCGCGGGCTGGGGGCGACGTGGCGGCCGCGTTCGGGGCCTATGAGGCGGCGATGCGGCCGATGGTGAAGGACGGCCAGGGCGTGCCCAAGATCGGCCCCAGGCTGATGCATCCACGCAGCCGCACGGGTATCCGCCTGCTCCACGCCGCGCTCGGCTTCGCCGCCCGCCCGGCGGTGCGCGGCGCTGCGGCCAAACTGTTCGCGCGGGCTCCGAAGCAGCCCGACCTGTCGCGGTACGAGGGGGCGATGGACGGGAGCCGGGGCTGATCGATGTTCGGCAGCCGGGATCGTACGCGTCGAGCCCCTTCCCTTCAGGGGGGCGGAGCCCTTCGCGCTTGCGTTTATCCCCGCGTCACCCTGATGCTTCGCATCCGCCGTTGCACGCGCATCGAGGCGGAATCGTGCGTGCCGCGGTGTACCCCGAAACAGGTCAGGGGTGACGAACGGTCATCCCGCGGCGTCCGCCCCTACGCCGTCTCCAACAGCCGTTCCGCCTGGGCACGCGCCTCGTCGGTCACGGTCGCGCCCGACAGCATCCGCGCGATCTCCTCTCGCCGCTCCGCCTCGGTGAGCGGGCGGACCCCCGTACGGGTGACGGTGCCGACGCTGGATTTCGCGATCAGCAGGTGCTTGGCGCCGCGTGCCGCCACCTGGGGACTGTGGGTGACGACCAGAAGCTGCGTTCCTTGCGCCAGCCGGGCCAGCCGCTCGCCGATCGCCGACGCCACCGCGCCGCCGACGCCGCGATCGATCTCGTCGAAGATCATGGTCGCGGCCCCGCCGCGTTCGGCCAGCGCCACCTTGAGCGCCAGAATGAAGCGCGACAGCTCGCCCCCGCTGGCGATCTTGGCCAGCGGCGCGAAGGGGGCGCCGGGGTTGGTGGCGATCAGGAACTCCACCCGGTCGCGCCCGCCCGGCCCCTCCGCGTCGTCGGCCACGTCGGTGCGGAAGCGCGCGGCGTCGAGCTTGAGCGGGGCCAGTTCGCCCGCCACGGCGCGGTCGAGCTTGGCGGAGGCGGCGCGGCGTTTCTTGGACAGCGCGTCGGCGGCGTCGCGGTAATCCTGGCGCGCCTCGCGCGCGGCGCGGTCCAGCCTGGCGATCCCCGTCTCGCCCGCCTCCAGCCGTTCGAGCCGGCCGCGCAGTTCGTCGGCCAGCGCCGCCAGATCGTCGGGCTGGACGCGATGCTTGCGCGCCATGCCGCGCAGCTCGAACAACCGGGCCTCGTCCTCCTCCAGCGCGCGGGGGTCATAGGCGAGCGCGGTTCGCGCCTCGCGCAGCTGGTCCTCGGCCGCGTCCGCCTCCGCGCTGGCGCGGTCGACGGCGGCCAGCGCCTGGCCCAGCGCCGGGTGCGTTTCGGCGATACGTTCCAGCACGCGCGCCGCTTGGCGCAGTGCGGCGCAGGCGCCGCCCGATCCTTGCAGGAAATCCTCGGCGGCCGTCAGGTCCACCGCCACCTTTTCCGACCGCTGCATCGACCGGCGGCGGTCGGACAAGGCTTCCTCCTCGCCGGCCTCCGGGGCAAGGCGGGTGAGTTCGTCGACCGCGTGTTCCAGCCATTCGCGGTCGCGCTGCGCCGCCTCAATCTCCGCGCGCGCTGCGGTCAGCGCTTCCTCGGCGGCGCGCAGCCTGGTCCAGGCACGGCCGGCGGGGCGCGCGTCGACGCGGCCGAACGCGTCCAGCAGCGCGCGGTGGCCGCGGGGATTGAGCAGGCCGCGGTCGTCGTGCTGGCCGTGGATCTCGACCAGATGCGGCGCCAGTTCGCGCAGCAGCCCGGCCGACGCCGGCTGCGAATTGACGAAGCCGCGGCTGCCGCCGTCCGCCTTGACCAGCCGGCGCACGATCAAGGGCTCGCCCGGCTCCACCTCGACGCCGTTCTCCTCCAGCAGCCGGGCCACGGGGGGCGAGGGGGGATCGAAGGTGGCGGTGACGGCGGCCTGGGGGGCGCCGTGGCGTACCAGCCCGCTGTCGCCGCGCGCGCCCAGCGCCAGCCCCAGCGCGTCGAGCAGGATCGACTTGCCCGCCCCCGTCTCGCCGGTCAGCACGTCGAGCCCGGCGCCGAAGTCGAGGTCCAACGCCTCGATCAACACCACGTCGCGGATGGAAAGCTGAGTCAGCATGGATGCGCCGGGATAGACGATCCGGCGGCCGATGCGATCCCCTAATGTTCTGGGGGACGGCCGACTCTAGCGTGGGACCGTGCCGGTGGTCGGCACGGGGTCGGCCGCGGTGCCGGCGCCGCCGCCCGAGCTGATCGCGTCCGACACCGTGCCGCCGGTCGCGGTCGCGCCGCCCGTCGTGGGGGTGCCGGCGGGCGAGGACGGCGGCGCGGTACGGCCCGTCGCCTCGCCGGGGATGCCGGTGTTGCCCAGCGTTCCGGGCGTGCCCGGCGCCACGTTCTGCTGGCCGAAGGCGATGGGGGCGACGGGCTGGGGCGGATGCTCGCGCATCAGCTTGAAGGCGCGGTCGTACCACTTGGTCTGGGGATAGTTGCGGCCCAGCACGGCCGCGGACTTCTGCGCCTCCAGCGGCGTGCCCAGCGCCAGGTACGTTTCGGTCAGCCGCATCAGCGCCTCCGGCGCGTGGGTGGTGGTCTGATAGTCGTCCACCACCTTGCGAAAGCGCATGGACGCCGCCAGCCATTGCCCGCGCGTCTCGTAGAAGCGGCCGACCTCCATCTCCTTGCCCGCCAGGTGATCGGCGACCAGGTCGAGCTTCAGCCGCGCGTCGGCGGCGTAGCGGGTGTTGGGATAGCGGCGCGTCAGCTCGCCCAGCGCGTCCTGCGCCTGGCGGGTGATCTTCTGGTCGCGCGTCACGTCGCTGATCTGCTCGTAATAGCTGAGCGCGATCAGGTAATAGGCGTAGGGCGCGTCGCGGTTGCCGGGGTGCACCGACAGGAAGCGCTGCGACGCCTGGATTGATTCGGCATAGTCGCGGTTGAGGTAGTAGCTGAAAGCGCTCATCAGCTGTGCCCGGCGGGCCCAGATCGAATAGGGGTGCTGGCGCTCCACCTCGTCGAACAGCAGCGCGGCTTCCTTGTAGCGGCCCTGGTCCAGCCGCTTGCGCGCGGCCGAATACAGCGTGCCCACGTCGCGCGCGACGTAGGGCACGTCGGCGCGGCCCCCCTGGGTGCGGCCGGCGCATCCCGCGACGGGAAGGGCGGCGATAGGCAGGAGGGGGAGCAGCAGGGACAGGCCACGGGACGGGGTACGCATGGCTGCGCGCCTTACCCCATGGCGCGATGGGCGGGAAGTCCCGGCCGAACCCCCGCAACCCGGACCGACGGTCGTGCGTTGCGCGGTGTTCAACAGGGAGTTCTTCATGCCCGCCACCAAGCTGCACACCCACCGCGTCGAGAAACCCTGGGGGCGGACCAGCCTGTTCCCCGGCTTTCCCGATCCGGGCGCGCACGAGGGTAAGGTGGGCGAGGTGTGGTTCCAGGAGCCCGGCGATACCAAGCCCGACCTGCTGATAAAATACCTGTTCCCCGGCGAAAAGCTGTCGGTCCAGGTCCATCCCGACGACGTCGAGGCGCACAAGCGCGGGTTGCCGCGCGGCAAGGACGAGTGCTGGACCATCCTGGCCGCCGAACCCGATTCGACCATCGCGCTCGGCACCAAGGCCCCCATGGACCGCGACAAGCTGCGCGCGGACGCGCAGGACGGCAGCATCGAGGACGATCTGGACTGGAAGCCGGTCAAGGCCGGCGACTTCTACTACTGCCCGTCGGGCACCATCCACGCGATCGGCGGCGGGCTGACGCTGATCGAGGTGCAGCAGAATTCCGAAACCACCTATCGCTTGTACGATTACGGTTCGGACCGCGAACTGCACCTGGAAGACGGGATGGCGGTCGCCGATCCCAACCCGTACGTCGCGCTCCCCGCGCCGCCGGCGGCCGACGAACCCGGCCGCCGCGTGATGGTGGAAGGGCCGAAGTTCGTGCTGGAACGCTGGACCGGCGGCGAACGGACGCTGGCGCTGGCCGAGGGTCAGACCGCGTGGCTGGTGCCGATCAAGGGCGGTGGATCGGTCGCGGGCGTCGATTTCCGGGCGGGGGAGTGCGTCACGGTGACGGGCCGGGAAACGGTGACCGCGGCCGAGGACATGATCTGCGCCTATCCGGGCACGCGCCGGCTCTAGGGGCGGGGCGGCACTCCGCGGACGGTCGCGCGTTCCCTCACCGCCCCGCCGTTTCGCGGGACGCGTATGATTGAGAGGATCGTGAAGCTCTTCCTGTTCGCCGCCGCGGCCGCCCTGGGCCTGTCCGCGACTGTTCCCGCCGCCCCCGCCGACGCGCGCCAAGGGTGCGGCCCCCGCGCCCATCGCGGACCCGGCGGCTATTGCCGGCCCGATCGCGGACCCCGCGGCTATCGGGTGGCGCCCCGTGGCCCCCGCTACGCCGCCGGCCGTTACTATCCCGGACGCGGATACTGGCACCGCGAGCGCTTCTATCGTCAGCGCTATCGCTACGGCGGCGGCTGGCGTTACCGCTGAACGTATGATGCGTCAGCGCCGCCCGCGGGGTGTCGGCGCGCCGCGCCACGCGGCGGCCTGCGTCCCCGCCAGCCGCACCAGGTCGCCCATCGCGACGGGCACGTCGATCAGGTGCAGGCCCCATTCGGGTAACGCCCGGCCGTTCGCCACGACCGCGCCCGACACCGTGTCGGTGCGCGCGTCGGCGGGGTCGGCATTCACGCCGACCGCCAGGTAGCCGGCGCCGTCCCGCCGGACGCACTCGGCCGAGATCAGCCCCGGCACGCGCACGAAGGGCGTGGAGATGGTGACGCCGCGCCCCCAGTCGGCTTGCGGCGCCCCCGACGCGCCGGGCCCCGCGGCGGCGAACACCGCGTCGGTCGTGGCCCGCCCGCCGGCCAGCGCCGCCGGGTTGGTGCACAAAGCGGGGCCGCCGTCCGCCGCGCGCCCGAATCGGCCGCCGGGCGGGGGCGGCGGCCCGTCCGCGGCGAAGCTGACATAGCTGACGACGCACCCGTACTGACGATCGGCGCGGCACGGCGGTGAACGCAGTTCGGTCGCACCGACGTTGGTGCCGATCAGCATGGCGGAGACGATGTTGCGCCGCGCCGCCGACGGCTCGATCGTGTGCGCCATCAGTTCCTTCAGCAGGCCCGCGCCCTGGCTGTGGCCGACCAGCACCACGCCGCGACCGCCATTGTCGCGGGCCAGATAGTCCTGCCAGGCCGCGGTCACGTCGGCCAGGGCCATCGCCCGGTCCGCCGCCGTCGGCCGGCCCGCCATGGCGGCGCGCAACGCGGCCAGCGTCACCTGACGATAAACGGGCGCGAACACGCGGCATTCCGATCCGAACCGCGCCGCCTGGGCGGTGACGACGGCGCGTTCCTCGGGCCCGGGCGTCAGGTCGGAATTGGGCGACGGGTCGAGGGAGACGGTGGGATAGACATAGAAGCAGTCGAAGGCGGGCGACTTGGCCCGGCGGAACCGCTCCGGACGCGTCCGCCCGTCCGAGCGCACGACGGTCCAGTCCAGGTTTCCCGCGCAAGCGTCGTCGCGGCCCGGCCGGCACAGCCACGCGGCCCCGTCGGCGTAATCAGGTGCGGCGGCGGGCGAGGCGGGCGGTGCGACGGGGATGGACGGCGTGGCCGGCGGGCCTCGCCGCTCGCCCCGCCCGGATCGGGGGGCAGCCCGGCGTGCGGAACGTTCGGCCAGAATCGGGAGCGGGGCGATCGAAGGCGGGGCGGCCGGCAGGGCTACGGCCGTGGCCAGGACGAGCGGCATCATGGTCTGTCACTCCGGATCGGCGTTCGCGTCGGTCCCGCAGGATAGGCGCCGCGCGGCGCGGGGCCAAGCGGAACAGACAACAGGTTTATTCTGGCTCGCCACCGGCTATGATCCGCCGCAACATAACGATTTGCTTATGGTGCGACACGATGCCCCGGTTCCTGGAGGGCCAGTCCTTGATCGTCGAGAAAGGGCCCCTGGGGGCCGGACGGCTGTCGCCCGTGCAGGCCGCGGCCTTTGCTCGCCAGGACGTGGAGGAACGTCGGCACCAGGCGGTCCGCGGCATGGTGCTCGGCCTGTGCTGTTACCTGGGGTTGCTGGCGATCGACTGGTGGCTGGTGCCCGACGTGGCGCGGCTGAACGCGATGCTTCGGCTGTATGTCGGGATGCCGGTGGGCGCGGCGGCGACGCGGCTGCTGACCCGGCCCGGCCTGTCGCCCGCCGCCTATCAGCTCCTGCCCATCGCCTTCGGGCTGACGTGCGCGGTCACCATCGCGTTCGCCATGAGCCGCTCGGCGGAACCGGCGGCGCTGACCTATGTCTGCGCGGGGCTGGTGGTGATCAGCTTCACCATCAATCTGGTGGGGTTGACGCCGGGCTACGCGGCCGGCGTGAACGTCGCGATCGCGGTGGTCATGGCGGCGTTCACCGCCCAGTCGCGCTACGGATCGGCGTCGGTGTCGGCGACCTACCTGGTGTTCGGGCTGATGGTGGGGGGCGTCGCCACCTATGCCAACTGGTCGCTCCTGAACCAGCGGCGGCGCGCGTTCCTGTTGCGCGAGCGCGACCGCGAGCGGCTGGCGGAGATCGCGCGCCAGCGCGACCTCTTGGAACGGCTGGCGATGATCGACCCGTTGACGGGCCTGCCCAACCGGCGCGGCTTCGACGCGGTGGTGGCGGCCGACCTGTCGCGGACCGGCCCGGACACGGCGGTCGCTGCGATGATGGTCGACGTGGACTGTTTCAAGGCGTTCAACGACGCCTACGGCCATCCCAGCGGCGACGAGGCGTTGCGCAGCGTGGCGCAGGTGCTGGCGGCCGCGTTGGCGGAAGATTGCACCGACGCGCGGCTGGCGCGCGTGGGGGGAGAGGAGTTCGCCGCCGTGCTGGTGGGGCGGGACCCGGGCCGCGCCGTCGCCGTCGCCGAACGCCTGCGCCGCGCCGTGGAGGACGTCGCGCTCACCCACGCCCATGGCAGCGTCGGCCCGGTGGTGACGGTCAGCATCGGCGTCGCACACGGGCGGACGGGCATGGGGCAGGGCGATTGCGCGGCGCTGCTGGCGGCGGCGGACGGCGCCCTCTACGAGGCGAAACGACGGGGCCGCAACCGCGTCGCCGCGGCGGAAAGGCACGGGCCCGCGCCGGGGGCGGCGGCCCCGCGGGTCGGCATGGGCATGGCCTATAAGGGGTAGAGCGCGGCCGCGATGCGCCGCCCCTCGGAGCGGAGCACGCCCCAGGCGCGCGCGGCCGCGCGGCTGTCCATCGCCTCCAGCCCCACGTCCGCCGCCTCCAGCGCCCGGACCAGCGCGGGCGGCGGCCGGCGCAGCGACGGCCCCGTGCCCAGCAGCACGAATTCCGGCCGCGTCTCCAACAGGCCGGTCAGCGCGTCCGCGGTCAGATCCGTCAGCGGCGGCGGCGACCAGGCGTCCGCCCGCTCCGGCGTCAGTAGCAGCGCTTCGTAGTGCCGGTCCTCCACCCGGAAACCGCCGGCGCCGAAGCCTGCGACCACCGGCCCCGGCGACGCCCGGTCGGGGCGCATGTGCAGGTCGGCCACGCGTCCTCCGCCCTCAGTCGCGGCCGGGCCTGGGGGTGACGCGCTCGGCTCCGACCCGTTCCGCCTTGTCGGTGGTGCCCGGTCGCTCGCGATTGGGCTCGGCGCGCAGGCCAAGCGTGATGAGCAGCGAGGACGAGACGTAGATGGACGAATAGGTGCCGACCACGATGCCCAGGATCATCGCGGCGGTGAAGCCGCGCAGCACGTGCCCGCCCAGGAACAGCAGCGCGAACAACGCCAGCAGGATGGTGACGGAGGTCATGACGGTGCGGGGCAGCGTCTCGTTGACCGACAGGTTGATGATCTCGCGCATGTCCATGCGGCGGTAACGGCGCATGTTCTCGCGGATGCGGTCGTCGATCACGATCTTGTCGTTGATCGAATAGCCGATGATGGTCAGGAACGCGGCGACGATGTTCAGGTCCACCTCGAACCAGGTCAGCGCGAAGAAGCCGGCCGTCATCAGCAGGTCGTGGACGATGGCGACGACGGTGGAAACGCCGAACTGCCATTCGAAGCGCACGATCGCGAACAGGCCGATGCCCAGCACCGCCAGCGCCACGGCGAGCAGTCCGTTGCGGATCAGCTCGTTCGACACCTTGCCCGTCACCGTCGAGTAGCGGCGGAAGGTCGCGCCGGGGAACTCGCGCGCCAGCGCGGTCTCCACTTGGCGCACGACGCGGTTGGTGGCGCCCTCGTCGGTGCTGGCCTGGGCGGGCAGGCGGATGGTGAGCGTGTTGGCGTTGCCGAACTGCTGCAACTGCGCCTCGCCAACGCCCAGGCGGTCGACCACCTGGCGCACGCGCTCCTGCGACGGCGGCGTCGGGAAACGCTCCTCGATCATCAGCCCGCCGACGAAGTCGACGCCCCAGTTGACGCCGCGCACCGCGACCAGTCCGGCCGCCAGGATCGACAGGATCAGCGTCAGGCCGAACGCCCAGCCCCGCAGCCGGACGAAGTCGATGTTGGTGTTGTCGGGGACGATCTTCAGCAGGCGCATGGGGTCTCTCGTGCCGCGGGGTGGATGGGCGCGATCATATGTTGATCTCGCGCGGCTTTTCGCGGCGCAGCCACTGGGCCACCAGCATCCGGGTGAATGTGACGGCGGTGAACACGGAGGTGACGATGCCGATCAGCAGCACCACCGCGAAACCGCGCACCGGGCCCGATCCCAGCACGAACATGATGACGCCCGATATGGCGTGGGTCATGTTGGCCTCGAAGATGGTGCGGCTGGCCTCCTTGTAGCCCAGCTCGACCGCCTGGACGATCGATCGGCCGCGGCGGCGTTCCTCGCGGATGCGCTCGTTGATGAGTACGTTGGCGTCGACCGCGGTGCCGATGGTCAGCACGAAGCCCGCGATGCCCGGCAGCGTCAGCGTGCCCTTCAGCATCGCCAGCACGCCCAGGATCACGAACACGTTGATGACGACCGCCAGGTTCGCGTACGCCCCGAACCGGCCATAGGTCACGAACATGAAGGCGACGACCAGCGCGACGGCCACCGCCGACGCCAGCACGCCCGCGCGGATCGAGTCGATGCCGAGGTCCGGGCCGACCGTCGATTCCTCGATCACCTTGAGGTCGATCGGCAGCTTGCCCGAGCGCAGCGTGATCGCCAGTTCGTTGGCGCTGTCGGTGGTGAAATTACCCTCGATATAGCCGGCGCCGCCCAGGATGGCGGTGTTGATGCGCGGCGCGGAGATCACCTGGCCGTCCAGGATGATCGCGAACAGCTTGCCCGTGTTCTCCTGCGTCACGCGCGCGAAGCGGCGGCCGCCCTCACCGTTCAGCTCGAAATTGACGATGGGGGCGTTGCTCTGCTGGTCGAACGCCTGGCGGGCGTCGGTCAACTGGTCGCCGGTTATCAGCGACGATCGCTTGACCGCGATGCGCCCGCCCCCGGCCGGATTGGCGGGATAGGGCAGGACCTGGCTGCCCGGGGGGGCGCGGCCGGCAGCGACCTCGGCCGGGTCGGCGGTGTCGTCGACCAGCTTGAACTCCAGCTTGGCGGTCTTGCCGACCAGGTCGACCAGCGCCCTGGGATCGCCGAAGCCCGGCACCTGGACCGAGATGCGGTTCTCGCCCTGGCGGACGATGGTGGGCTCGCGCGTGCCGAGCGCGTCGATGCGGCGGCGCACCACCTCGGTCGCCGTCTCCATCGCGGCGTCGACCGCCTGGCGCAGCCCCGCGGGCGTCGGCTTCAGGACGAAGCGGCTGGTGTCGACGACCTGGATGTCCCATTCGCGCTGGCCCGTCAGCCCGGCGCCCGAGCCGGTGATCGCCAACAGCCGCTCGCGCGCGGCGTCGACCTGGGACGGGTCGCGCAACAGGAAGCTCAGCTGGCCGTCGCGCGTCGAGATGTCGCCGATCTGGATGCGCGGATTGTCGCGGCGCATGGCGTTGGCGACCTGGTCGCGCATCTGTTCCAGCCGGACGGCGGCCAGGTCGGCCGTGTCCGCCTCCAGCAACAGGTAGCTGCCGCCCGCCAGGTCCAGCCCCAGGTTGATCTGGGGATGCGGTATCCGCCCCAGCCCGGCCGTGAACCGGGCCGGCAGCACGCTCATGGCCCCCAACAGGCACAGCGCCGCCAGCACCGCCCAGATGCCGGCGACCTTCCAGCGCGGAAAGTCCAGCATCAGTCGTTGGCCGGCTTGGCGGCGGGCGCGCCGACGCTGGCCAGCGTCGACTTCACCACGCGCACGCGGGTGTTGGGGGCGATCTCGACCTCCACCTGATCGGGGTCGACGCGGGTGACGCGGCCGATCAGCCCGCCGGCCGTCACCACCTGATCGCCCTTCTTAACCGCGGCGACCGCATCCGCCAGCAGCTTGGCGCGGCGTTGTTGCGGGCGGATCATCAGGAAATAAAAGACCACGAAGACCAGGAACAGCGGCGCCAGGCTGAGGAACTGCGCGGCGGCGCCGCCCGCTGCTGGGCTCGCGGCTTGGGCATGGGCTGGGGTGACGAACATCGGAGTCCCGGAAAAAAGGTGGCGCGCCGGTTCGACGCCGTATGCCCGGCCCCGCACGCGCGAATGGCCCGCCCGCTACCATCGCGCGCGACGGATCGCAAACGGGGCCGGGCGCCGCGCGCCCGGCCCGGCCGGCGGGGTCGAGCCCCGTCCGACGGCGGGGCAGTGGCGTGACGTCGGGGGGGCGTGACGTCGGGGGGCGCGACATGGGGCGGGGGTGCCTGGCCGCCGCGACGTCGGACGGGGGGCGGGCCGGGGCGCGACGCCCGCTGGCCGGCCGGGCGGGCATGGGATGCGGGCGCGGCGCGCTTGCATCCCATGCCCGCCGCGCGTAGAGGCGCGCGCTCGGTCGGGGCGTAGCGCAGCCTGGTAGCGCATCACACTGGGGGTGTGGGGGTCGCAGGTTCGAATCCTGTCGCCCCGACCAACATGATCCACACCCGGATGGTCCGCAGCGATATGGAAACAGGCGACGGCCATGGCCGGGCGCTCCGTTCGCGCGCCCGTCCCCGCCGGGGGGCGGCGGCGCGACGGCGGCACCAGCGTGATTCGATATCCGTTCCGATGCGGGACGCCGGTCGGCGGGTATCGTGACGGTCGCGGCGACGCGTTAACCAGCGAAGCCCGCGGAAAATGTCGGGGGAACGTCCGCAAGTTCCCTTTTCCTGTCGATCGCATCCGCGCGGAACAGGTCAAAGTAACCATTCCACTTCACCATCGGCCGTCGTTACCGTCGCAAATACCGCCACGTACCTGGCGTCCCACACCTTGAGGGGTGCAGGGGATGACGGGACGACCGGTCGCCCTCTTTTCAGTTTCGGACCAGAGTTGGAAAAGGGAAACTACCATGAAGATCGTCGCTCTGCTGGCGTCCGCCGCCGCCGTCATCGCCGCCCCCGCGTCCGCCGCGACCGTTGAACTGGTCAAGAACGGCAATTTCAGCGCCGTCGGCGGTACCAATTCGTCCACCACCAACTTCCAGTTCGGCGACGATCCCCTCGCCACCGGCACCGTGACCGACTGGAACATGACCTCGACCGCCGCGACGCGCGCCGCCGGCAACTACGCCTACAATCTGCTGGTCAACGAGAACCGCGCCCAGCAGAACGCGACCGGCCGATACAACTATACCGGTGCGGAATATCTGTCGTCCGTGCCGCGCGGCACTGCGGGCCACGGCAACTTCGTGGTGCTGGACGGCGACAGCAGCGTCAGCGGCTATCTGTGGCAGACGATCAACAACCTCGTGGTCGGCCAGGACTATCGCCTGACCTTCGACTGGGCGGCGGGCCAGCTGGCGAGCCGTACCGGCGCCACCACCGACTCGGTCACCTACGGCTTCGGCAGCCAGATCTTCTCCACGCCCACCGTCGCCGTCGCGTCGGGCGGGTCGGCCCCGTGGCAGACGGTGAGCCAGATGTTCCGCGCCACCTCCACCTCGCAGGCGCTGGGCTTCCTGGCCAACGGCACGCCCAACGGCCTGCCGCCGGTGGTGCTGCTCGACAATGTGTCGCTGTCGGCGGTGCCCGAGCCCGCGACCTGGGGCCTGATGCTGGTGGGCTTCGGTCTGGTCGGCGCCGGGATGCGCACGCGCCGCCGCTCGGTCGCCTTCGCCGGCTGATCGCGAACCGTTCCGGCCGCGCCGCGCGACGGTCGAGGGCCGCCGCTCCCGAGGGAGCGGCGGCTTTTTTTTACGGTGTAGTTCAGCGATTAAGCATGAAACGTCGGCAGTTTTTACAACTCCGGAAGCATTAACCAGCGCAACCCGCGGTAATCGTCAGTTGGCACAGGTGTTGCGATGTAAAAGACATGCATCAAGGTCGATGCCCCTGGAAAGGAAGACCATGAACACCCTTCGCCTTGCCGCCGTTTCCCTTTTGGCGATTTGCGCCGCCCCTGCATCGGCGGCCCTGGTGGTTAATTCGTCCACCATCGGTCAGCGCGTCATCGTCCAGAACACGGGCAACGTCATCGCCACCTTCGAGACGGCGGACGCCGAGCTGGCCAGCAGCCTGTACCTCCAAGGCCGCGACGGCGTGATCTTCCGCAACGGCTCCTCGCCGGTCGGGGGCACCGTCGACCTGGGTCGCTTCACGGCCGGCACGGAGCTGGTCTTCCGCCTGGACGTGCCCTTTTCGAGCTATTACGGCCCCGCAGCCTCCTATTACACCGGTTCCTTCCTGCGGAACCCCGACCTGATGGCGCATGCCGCGGTCAGCAGCAGCAGCGGCGGCCGCTCCTATGTCGGTTTCGAGGACCTGAGCCTGCTGCGCACGGATCGCGACTATAACGACCTGATCTTCTCGTTCACCAACACCGCCGCGGCCGCCGCGGTGCCCGAGCCCGCGACCTGGGGCCTGATGCTGGCGGGCTTCGGCCTGGTCGGCGGGGCGGCACGTTATCGCAATCGCAAGAGCTCCGTCGCCATCGCTTGAGCGCGTAACGGCGGGCGGCGGCTCCCCCGCGGGGCCGCCGCCCGCTTTTGATTCGAGGGAACGGCCGATGACGATGCTGGTGGACGTGGCGCGGCTGACCGCGTGGCTCGCGATCCTGGCGCTGGCGTTCGCGCCGCTGGAGCATCTGTTCGGGCATCGGCGCGACCGACCCCGCCCGCGCCGGCTGATGGCCGACCTGGGCTATTTCTACCTGAACGGCCTCGCGCCCGCGCTGTTGCTGGCGGCGCCGCTGGCGGCGGTGGCGGCGCTGGTCCGGCGCGTCACGCCCGCGGGCTACGCGGACGCGGTGGCCGGCCTGCCTGTCGGGGCGGCGATCGCGATCGGGCTGGTCGTGACGGAGCTGGGGTCGTACTGGGCGCATCGCTGGTGCCACCGCTCGGTCTGGCTGTGGCAGTTCCACGCGGTCCACCACACGCCCGAACATATGGACTGGCTGGTCAACACGCGCGCCCACCCGGTCGACGTGGTGTTCACGCGGCTGGGCGGGCTGGTGCCGCTGTACCTCTTGGGGCTGGACCGGGCGGGGACCGCGGGGCTGGTGCCGGTGGTGATCGCGCTGGTCGGCACCTTCTGGTCGTTCCTGGTCCACGCCGATGTGCGCTGGCGGTTCGGATGGCTGGAACAGCTGGTGGCGACGCCCGCCTTTCACCACTGGCACCACACCAACGACGAGCATCGCGATCGTAATTTCGCCGCGACGCTGCCCGTGGTCGACCGGTTGTTCGGGACCCTGCACCTGCCGGACCATTACCCGACCGTGTACGGCGTCGACCGCCCGGTGCCGCCGACGCTGGAGGACGAGCTGCTGCGCCCCTTCGTGCCGCCGGCCCGCCCAGAGCCGCCCCGCCCAGAGCCGGCCCCGACCCCGAGCTCGACCCCGGCGCCCCGCGAGCCGGTCAGTAGCGGAAGCTGACCGTCCCCAGGATCGCCCGCGGCGCACCGTAATAGCCCTGGTCGAAGGTCAGCGCCGTCAGATACTTGGCGTTGGTGACGTTGCGCAGATTGGCGCTCAGCGCCACGCGCTCGGTCAGGTCGAACCGCGCCAGCAGGTCCACCAGCACGTATCCCCCCTGCGTGATCCGCACCTGGCGGCCGGCCGCGTCGGTGCGGCCGTCCGGCTCCAGATAGGTGCGGCTCTGATACTGGATCGACGTACCCAGCTTCAGGCGGGGCAGGGCGGGGGCGGCGTAGGTGACGTTCAGGCGCCCGGTGTTGCGCGGCACGAAGGTGCGCACGGCCTCGTCCTCCTCACCGCGCACGCGCAGGAGCGTGTAGCCGCCCGTCACCTGCAACCCGTCGACCGGCTGGCCCGACACCTCCAGCTCGATCCCCTGCGATTTCGCGTCCACCTCGCGGAACAGGCTGCGGCCCAGCACCGCGTCGAAGCCCGCCGCCTCGGCCGTGTTGTTCTGGCGCGCCTGGAACACCGCCGCGCTGGCGTTGAAGCGGCCGCCGAACCATTCGCCCTTCAGCCCCGCTTCCAGATTGTCGCCGCTGATCGGCTGGAGCAGCGTGTTGGCGGCGTTGAACTGCGTCTGCGGATTGAAGATGGTGGCATAGCTGGCGTAGGCGCTGAGGTTGGCGGTCAGGTCGAACGTTGCGCCGACTAAGGGCAGGAACCGTTCGCGATCGTAATCGGTCGGCGCGCCGTAGGACTGGCCCTCGCTCTTGGCGCGGGTGAAGTTGGCGCCCAGGATCACCTTCAGCGGGTCGGCTAGATTGAGCCGGACGAGGCCGTACACCGTCTCGCGCCGGGTATGCGTGTCCAGTTCGTGCACCGCGTCGAAGGCGGGGAAGTTGGGCCGCGGGAAGCTGCCGTCGAACAGGCGTGCCACGGGGATGCCGACGTTGATCGCGGATTCGTCATAGGCAGCGTCCTGGAAATAGCTTTCCGCGCCGCGGTTGACGCCGATCATAACGTCGTGCGCGCGCCCGCCGATCGTGACGGGGCCGGTGACGTAGGCGTCCAGCGTCAGGTTGCGCGTTTCCGCCTGGAACGCACCCGGATAGGTCGAGATCTGGTTCCGGAACGTGTCGGTGAACAGGTAGAACAGCTGATTGTTCTCGTCGATCGCGCGGCGCAACACGGTGGCCTTGGCGGTCCAGCCGCCGCCGAAGTCGTGGGTCAGGTCGCCGAACACCTGCCGATCGATCACGCCCCAGCCGGCCCAGGACGGCGCCACGCTGTCCGACCGGCGAAAGTCGATGCGCGCGCCGTCGACGTCGAGCAGCGGGTTGGCTCCCCATAGCGCGCCGCGGCTCTGATGGTCCTGGTGCCCGTAGCCGGCGCTCAGCACCGTGTTCGCGCCCAGGTCCGCCTCGACGATGCCGTAGCCGGTCCAGCGCCTCAGGCGATAGCGGTCGAGATAGCTGTCGGTGTCCAGGTACGCGCCCACGCCACGCGCCCTGACGCTGCCGTCGACGGTCAGCGGCATGCTGAGGTCCGCGTCCAGCCGCAGATTGTCGAACGACCCGTATTGCGCGGCGGCGTTGCCGCGCAGCTCGCGATAGGGGCGCTTGCGGATATAGTTGATGAGCGCGGACGGGTTGCCGGTCGGCGACAACAGGCCGGGTGCGCCGCGCACCACCTCCACCCGGTCGTAGATGGCGGTGTCGATCGACCCGGTCTGGATGCCGAACGAGAAGGGCAGGCCCACCCCGTCGATCTGGAACGTCAGGATGTCGAAGCCGCGTGCGGTATAGGTGAAGCGGTCGGTCTCGTTGGCCTGCACGTTGACGCCCGGCACCGTCGCCAACAGCTGGTTGACGTCGTTCAGCTGGAAATCCTGAATCTGCGCGCGCGTGACGGTGCTGACCGACTGCGGCGTCTCGCGCGGGGTGAGGGCGATCCGGCTGGTGGAGCGTTGATCCCGGGCGGCATAGTCGTCGCTGCCTTCCGAACGGCGGCCCGTCACCACCACGTCCCCGCGCTGGGCCGCGGCCTGGTCGACCGGCGGATCGGCGGGTCGGGAATCGTCGGCGCCGTCCACGGAATTGTCGGCGATGGGCGCGGGATCGGCCGCCGCGACGGCCGGGGCGGCGGGGGTCGCCGCGGCGAGGGCCAGCAGCGCGGTCAAGGCGGTCATGTTTCTACTCCCTTTCCGGCGGGCCAATACGCCTAGCGGCCGTTATTGCAAGTCATTATCCTTCGCATCAGCGGCGTGGCCGCCGTCGTATCGCTGGAAAGCCGCGCGCCTGACTGTAAGAGGCGCGGCGATGACGACGCGAACGACGGGGGAGGGGGCGGTCGCCGCCCAGCGGGCGGCGCTGGCGGACCTGTACGCGCGGGAAGCGCCGCCGCCCGGCCGCGCCTACGCGCTGCTGGATTTCCCCGACCATCCCAACGTCGGCGACAGCGCGATCTGGCTGGGCGAGGTGGCGATGCTGACCGCGGCGGCGGGGCAAGGGCCGTCCTACACGTGCAGCTGGGACCGGTTCGACGCGGGCGCGCTGCGCGCCGCGGTGCCGGACGGGCCGCTGTTCCTGCACGGCGGCGGCAACCTGGGCGACCTGTGGCCGCACCACCAGCGCTTCCGCGAACGGGTGCTGGTCGAGTTCCGCGACCGGCGCGTGGTACAGCTGCCCCAGTCGATCCATTATCGCGATCCCGCCGGCGCCGCCGTGTTCGGGCGCGTGGTGGGCGCGCACCCCGACTTCCACCTCTACGTCCGCGACCGTCCCAGCCTGGCGTTCGCGCGGGCGTTCGATTGTCCCGTCACGCTGGCGCCCGACAGCGCCTGGGCGCTCGACCTGGCCCCTGCGGCGCCCCCCAGCCACGACGTGCTGATGCTGCTGCGCACCGACCCCGAGCAGGTGGGCCACGACCGTGCGGCGCTGTCGACGGTGCGCGACGCGGTGGAGGCGGACTGGCTGGAGGAGGACGCGTGCCCTGGCGGCGCGCTGGACGACGTGGCCCGCGCGCGGGTCGACCGCGGCGTACGCCTGCTGTCGCGGGGCCGGACGATCCTGACCGACCGGCTGCACGCGCACGTGATGGCCACGCTGATGGGGCTGCCCCAGCTGCTGCTCGACAACGAATACGGAAAGCTCGCCGCCTATCGCGATGCCTGGACCGCCGACGTCGCCGACGTCCGCGTCGTCGCCGACGCCGCCCGGGCCGCGGCCCTGCTGGCATGAGCGAACCGCACGTCACGCTGATGGTCTGCACCCGCGACCGTCGCGAACGGCTGGCGGAAACGCTGGCCTCGGTGTCGCGCGCCGTCGCCGCCGCGCCCGGCATCGCCGCCGACGCGGTGCTGGTCGACAACGGCTCGACGGACGGCACGCCCGCGCTGCTGGCGGACTGGGCGGCGCGCCAGCCCTTTCCCGTAGCACTGGTGTCGGAACCGCGTCCGGGCCTGGCGCGCGCGCGCAACGCCGGGCTGGCGCGCGCGCGGGGGCGGCTGATCGCGCTGACGGACGACGACTGCACGCTGGCGACCGACTATCTGCCGCAATTGCTGGCCGCCTTCGCCGCCGGCCCCCACGCGGGCGTGATCGGCGGGCGCGTGCTGGCGGGCGACCCGGACGACCTGCCCATCACCTTGAAGCTGGAGGACCACCCGATGGAGGCGCCGCCGCGCGGCTTTCCGGGCGGCTTCGTGATCGGCGCCAACCTGGCCTTCACGGCCCGGGCGCTGGCGGCGGTGGGCCCGTTCGACGAGCGGTTCGGCGCCGGCGCGCGCTTCCGCTCGGCCGAGGATACCGACTTCCTGTTCCGCGCGCTGGGCCGCGGGATCGCGGTCCGCTACGACCCGCGCTTCGTCGTCTGGCACCATCACGGCCGCCGCCGGTTCGACGAGGCGCGCCGCCTGTTGGCGGGCTACGCGCACGGCGACGGCGCGCTCTACGCCAAGCACCTGTTCCGCGACCGGCGGGCGGCGGCGGCACTCTGGGCCGATCTGCGGCTGGCGGCGACGCAGGGAGCGGGCGTCGACACCCCGCACCCCGACATCCGCCGCTTCGCGCTGTTCCGGCTGCGCCACGGACTGGCGGGCTTCCTGGCCTACGCGCTGCGGGGCCGCGCGGTCGCGTGACCCCGCTCGACCTGTCCCCGGAACAGGCGCGCCGCGTAACGCTGGCGGCGCAGGGCTTCGCACGGCCCCGACCCGCGCGCCCGGGCCCCGCCGCGCTGGCGGCGACGCTGGACCGGCTGGCGCTGCACCAGATCGACAGCGTCAACGTGCTGGCGCGCGCGCACTATCTCCCCGCCTTCTCGCGCCTCGGCCCCTACGATCGCGCGCGCCTCGACGCCGCCGCCTGGGGGGCGCCGGCCAAACGCACCTCGTGGGAATATTGGGCGCATGAGGCGTCGCTGCTGCCGCTCGACCTCCACCCGCTGCTGCGCTGGCGCATGGCGCGCGCCGACCGGGGACAGGCGGGGTACAAGTCCATGCGCGATTTCGCCGGTCCCCGCCGTGCGGAGGCGGCGGCGATCCTGGACCGGGTGCGCGGGGAGGGGCCGTTGGCCGCGTCGGACCTCGCGACCGGCAGCACCGGCTGGTGGGAATGGTCCGAGCCCAAGCGCGCGCTGGAATGGCTTTTCTTCGCCGGCCACCTGACGACGCGCACCCGGCGGCGCGGCTTCGAGCGCGTCTACGACCTGCCCGAGCGCGTGTTGCCCGCGGCCGTGTTGGCGCTGCCCACCCCGGCGGAGGCGGACGCGCACGCCCGGCTGGTGGAACGTGCCGCCCGTGCGCTGGGCGTGGCGACGACGGGCGAGCTGCGCGACTATTTCCGCCTGGGGCCGGCCGACGGCGCCGCCGCGGTCGCGCGACTGGCGGAGGAGGGCGCGCTGATCCCCGTCCGCGTCTCCGGCTGGCCCGCCGCCTGGATGCACCGCGACGCGTGTGTGCCCCGCCGCGTCGCCGCCCGCGCGCTGGTCGCCCCCTTCGACCCCCTGGTCTGGGAACGCGCGCGCACCGAGCGGCTGTTCGGTTTCCGCTATCGCATCGAAATCTACGTGCCGGCGGCCAAGCGCGTCCACGGCTATTACGTGCTGCCCTTCCTGCTCGGCGACCGGCTGGTCGCGCGCGTCGACCTGAAGGCGGATCGGGTCGCGCGCCGCCTGCTGGCGCGGTCCGTCCATTTGGAACCCGGCGCCCCGCCCGACACGCGCGACGCGCTGGCCGCGGAACTGGCGGACATGGCCCGCTGGCTTGACCTGGAACCGCCCGCGATCGCCTGAAGCCCTTGGCGAAAGCGCCTGGGAACGCTAACGGCGGACTGGGCGTGGGGAACGCCCCAACACATTCATCGGGGCTGAAAATCTTGCGCTATTCCAGCGTCCTCGTGCTCACCTACGGCCGCACCGGCTCCACGCTGTTGACCGGCGTGCTCAACGCCATGCCCGGCGTGCTGGTGCGCGGCGAGAACCAGAACATGTTCGCCGGCCTGTACCAGGGTTATCGCCGGCTGCTGTCCACGCGCGAAACCTATGGCGAGAACGCGCACAGCCCCACCAGCCCCTTCTTCGGCACGCACCGTTTGTGCGAGGGGCGCTACCTGGCCCACGCCCGCGCGCTGGCCCGCGACCAGCTGGTCACCGGCTCGCCGCGCCAGGTCAGCGTCTACGGCTTCAAGGAAACGCGCTACACGCGGCAATTGCTGGAGGAGGACGGCGTCGGCCAGCTCGGCCCCTATCTCGACTTCCTGGCCGAGCTGTTCCCGAACCCCGCCTTCGTGGTGCTGACCCGCGCGCACGCGGCGGCGGCGGCCAGCAGCTTTTGGCGCCGCCTGGGCGAGGACGAGGCGATGCGCCAGATGCGCTGGTTCGAGGAGGACGCGCGCGCCTGGGGCGGCGGCCGCGACGACGTGCTGTGGCTCGACTACGACGCGGCCATCGCCGGCGACCGGCCCTATGGCGAACTGTTCGACTTCCTGGGCGCCGCCTACGACGCGCCAGCGGTGCGCGGCGTGCTGGGTACGCAGCACAGCTTCGACAATCGCCGGCCCGAGGTGGTGGACCTGCCCTGGCCCGAGGAGGCCGTCGCCGCCTGAGGGCATGGGGGCGGGGTGACCTCCATCCGGTCTTTCCGTCATTCCCGCGCAGGCGGGAAATGCTTAAACGCCGACGCTCGACCGTGCCCAAATGCCGCAGCGCGTCTGGATCCCCCCTTCGCCAGGGTAACGGGGGATGCGGTGTTGCCCGGCATAGGCTATTGATTTCGCTCCAATAATAAACCGCTGTCCTACACGCGGCAATTGTGTTCCTGTTTCGTTCCACAATCGGGGGCGGAACATGAATATCGAGGAAATGATCGACGCGGTGATCGACCGCGAGGGCGGCTACGTGGCCCACCCGGCCGACCGCGGCGGCCCGACGCGCTGGGGCGTGACGGAGGCGGTGGCGCGCGCGGACGGCTATGCCGGCGCGATGGCGCTCTTTCCGCGGGCGCGGGCGCGCTCGCTCTACCGCCGCCGCTACTGGCTGGCGCCCGGCTTCGACCGGGTGGGGGCCCGCGCGCCGCGGCTGGCGGCCGAATTGTTCGACACCGGCGTAAACATGGGCCCCGCGGTGGCGGCGGGTTTCCTGCAACGCGCTCTGAACGCGCTCAACCGCGGGGCGAGCGACTATCCCGACCTGGAACGCGACGGCGCGGTCGGCCCCGCCACGCTGGCGGCGCTCGACCGTTTCATCGCCACCCGGGGTCCGCGCGCGGAGGCGGTGCTGCTCCGCGCGGTCGAGGCGCTGCAGGGCGAACGTTACGTGGCGCTGGCCGAGCGGCGCCCGGCCAACGAGGCGTTCCTCTACGGCTGGCTGGCCAACCGGGTGGGCGCGTGAGCCCCGGTCGCGAGGGCGAAGTTGAGGGTGCGGGCAACCCTCAACTTCCTCAACTTAGCGTGGGAGGGCACGGGGCGGCCCAGGGCCCCGACCCCTGGGTCGCCCGCGCCCGACCGGCCTTTCTCTACGTCATGTACGCGCTGCTGCTCTGGTCGGTGCCGCTGGGTCTGATTGCGGCGGTGCGCCCGGCCGCGGCCGACGCGATGGTGCGCGCGGCCACCGCCTACCTCGCCGGCATCCCCGAACCGCTCTACGCGCTCTTCGGCACCGGCTATCTGGGCTACACTTTGGCCAGGGAATGGGGAAAGCGTAGCGGCAGATAGCGACGGGCCGGGGGCCCGTCGCGCCGCGAAGCTGGGCTCGCGTAAGCGGGCCGCCGGACGCAACCGCTAGCGCCCCGAAAGGGAAGGGGCGTTGCGGGGGCGGGGCCCCTTCCCATATGCGGGGGCCTATGAGTTCCCCGCATTCCGCCGCGCCCGTCTGGCACGGCACCACCATCTGCTCGGTGCGACGCAACGGGCGGGTGGTCATCGCTGGCGACGGTCAGGTGTCGATGGGCAACACCGTTATGAAGCCCAACGCGCGCAAGGTCCGCACGCTGGGCGCCGACGGCCCAAATGGCAAAAAGGGGGTGATCGCCGGCTTCGCGGGCGCCACCGCCGACGCCTTCACCCTGTTCGAGCGGCTAGAGGCGAAGCTGGAACGCCACAACGGCCAGCTGATGCGCGCGGCCGTCGAACTGGCCAAGGATTGGCGCACCGACAAGTATCTCCGCAACCTGGAGGCGATGATGATCGTCGCCGACGCGCACGTCACGCTGATCCTGACGGGCAACGGCGACGTGCTGGAGCCGGACGGCGCCACCTGCGCGATCGGGTCGGGCGGCAACTACGCGCTCGCCGCCGCCCGCGCGCTGTCGGACTATGAACAGGACGCCGAGGTGATCGCGCGCAAGGCTATGGCGGTCGCGGCCGAGGTCTGCGTCTTCACCAACGATCGGCTGACCGTCGAAAGCCTGCCGACGACCGATCGGGACGCCGCCTGATGCTCTACGCCAATCTGGGCCGTACCGGCCTCGTCGTCTCGCGCCTGTGCTTCGGCACCATGAGCTTCGGCGCAGGTTCGGGCAACGCCGCGGTCGCGCGCACCCGCTACGACGAGGCGGAGCGGCTGGTCGGCCGCGCGCTCGACGCCGGGGTCAACTTCTTCGACACCGCCGACGTCTATGCCGCGGGCGAGTCGGAGGAAATGCTGGGCCGCGCGCTGGGGGCGCGGCGCGACGAGGTGGCGATCGCGACCAAGGCGGGCTGGCGCACCGGCGTGGCCCTCAACCGGTCGGGCCTGTCCGCCGGCCACCTCCACTGGTCGATCGACCAAAGCCTGAAACGGCTCGGCACCGATCACGTCGACGTCTACCTCGCTCATCGCCACGACGCGCACACGCCGTTGGAGGAAACGCTGGCCGCGCTCGACGCGATCGTGCGGGCGGGCAAGGCGCGCTACCTGGGCGTGTCCAACTGGCCCGCCTGGAAGGTGTCGGCCGCGCTGGAGCTCCAGCGCGCCAACGGCTGGGCGCCCTTCACCCATGTCCAGACCATGTACCACCTGCTCGGCCGCCAGGCCGAACACCAGCTGGTGCCGATGGCCGCGCATTACGGGCTGGGGCTGACCGGCTGGAGCCCGCTGGCCGGCGGCTTCCTGTCGGGCAAGTACACGCGAGAGAACCTGTCCGATCCCGACAACCGCCTGTCGGGCTTCGACGCGCTGCCGATCGATAAGGATCGCGGCTTCGACCTGGTCGAGCGGATGCGGATGATCGCCGACGCGCACGGCGCCAGCGTGGCGCAGGTCGCGCTGGCGTGGCTGCTGTCGAAACCGTTCGTCTCGTCCGTGCTGATCGGCGCGTCGAAGCTGTCGCAGCTCGACGACAATCTCGGCAGCGTCGACCTCGCGCTGGACGCGGAGGAGCTGGCCGGGCTGGACGCCTTCACCGCGGTCGAGCCCGATTTCACCGTCGGCGTGGCGAACGTGCCCGACGCCCCAATCGTCCGCGCCCTCGCCACCCGCCCCGGCCATCGGCCCGACGTGCAGGAAGCCCCCATGATATGAACGACGCCCTTACTCCCAAGCAGATCGTCGCCGCGCTCGACGCGCACATCATCGGCCAGGCGGACGCCAAGCGCGCGGTCGCGGTGGCACTTCGCAACCGCTGGCGGCGCCAGCGCCTGTCGCCCGACCTGCGCGACGAGGTGACGCCCAAGAATATCCTGATGATCGGCCCCACCGGCTGCGGCAAGACCGAGATCAGCCGCCGGCTGGCCAAGCTGGCCGACGCGCCCTTCGTCAAGGTGGAGGCGACCAAGTTCACCGAGGTCGGTTACGTCGGCCGCGACGTCGAGCAGATAGCCCGCGACCTGGTGGAGGAAGCGATCCGCCTGGAGCGCGAGCGCCGCCGCGTCGCCGTCCGCGACAAGGCAGAGGAGGCGGCGATGGCCCGCCTGCTCGACGCGCTGGTCGGCCGCGATTCGAGCCAGGCGACGCGGGAGAGCTTTCGCCAGCGCTTCCGCGACGGCCATCTGAACGCGACGGAGGTGGAGCTGGAACTGACGGCCGCGCCCGCCATGCCCTTCGACCTGCCCGGCGCCGGCGGCCAGATGGGCATGATCAACCTGACCGAGATGATGGGCAAGGCGTTCGGCCAGGGGCAACAAAAGCGCCGCAAGCTGCTCGTGCCTGCCGCCTGGGAGAAGCTGGTCGAGGAGGAAGCGGACAAGCGCCTCGATTCGGACGACGTCAATCGCGCGGCGCTGGCGGATGCGGAGGCCAACGGCATCGTCTTCCTGGACGAGATCGACAAGATCGCCGTCAGCGACGTGCGCGGCGGCTCCGTCAGCCGCGAGGGCGTCCAGCGCGACCTGCTGCCGCTGATCGAGGGCACCACGGTCGCCACCAAATACGGGCCGATGAAGACCGACCACGTGCTGTTCATCGCCAGCGGCGCGTTCCACGTCGCCAAGCCCTCCGATCTGCTGCCCGAGCTTCAGGGCCGCCTGCCGATCCGCGTGGAGCTGAAAGGCCTGACGGAGGAGGATTTCGTCTCCATCCTGTCCGACACCAAGGCGTCGCTGCCCGCCCAGTACAAGGCGCTGATCGCGACGGAGGGGGTCGACATCGACATCACGCCGGACGGCGTGCGCGCGGTCGCCCGCATCGCCGCGGAAGTGAACGGGCAGGTGGAGAATATCGGCGCCCGCCGCCTACAGACGGTGATGGAGAAGCTGCTGGAGGAGGTCAGCTTCGACGCCGAGGATCGCCGAGGCCAGGCGGTGACGGTGGATGCGGCCTATGTCGACCGACAGCTGTCCTCCATCGCGCGCAACACCGACCTCAGCCGGTTCGTGCTGTGAGGGCGGGGATGGTCTTCGCGGCCGCCGCGGCGGTGCTTGTGCCCGGCGCGGCGCACGCCGACGCGTTGCAGAACCGCGTGCTCGCCGCTGCCAGGGCGACGCCCGCCGACGGCGTTTCGTTCCGCCGCTCCACCCGCATCGAACAATCGGGCAAGCCGGCGAAAACGGTGGTTGAGAGCTACGATCCCCGCCGCGCCGCCGACGCGCGCTGGGTGCTGGAAACGGTTGACGGCCGCGCGCCCACCCAGAAGGAACTGGCCGACGCGCGCAAGCTGAAGCGGGGCGACACGCCGTCTTATGCCGAGATCGCGCGCTGGTTCGGCTCGCCCGCCACCGTCGTGCCGCAAGCCCGCGGCCGCGTCCTCTACCGCTTCGCGCGGCTTCCCAAAGGGGTGCTCAAGATCGGCAGCTTCGACGCGTCCGCCAACGTCGCCGCCGAGGCGGTGGTCAATAACTCGGTCCGCAATCCGTACGTCGAGAGCGTTCGCTTTCGCTCGGCCAAGGGCTTCCGCATCATGCTGGTCGCCAAGGTGGACCAGTTCGCCGCCACCGGCCGCTATCGTCCACTGGCGAACGGGCTGGTCGTGCCGGAGGGCGGGACCAGCGACATGACCGGCTCCATCGTCGGCCGCTCGGGCACGCTGAAGGTGACGGTGGACTATTCCGAACAGCGCGCCGTTCGGTGAGGGGGCGGGCGCGGTCATAACGGCGGCCCGCTTCATC
>Ga0325401_1000568_pt1 | contig 27424 bp, 16 predicted proteins | sample PopdelMetagenome_FD_205666 | JGI IMG/M metagenome (GOLD analysis project Ga0325401, IMG submission 205666) | Populus deltoides microbial communities from Bellville, Georgia, United States - Xylem-PdKOR-R2 | ecosystem: Host-associated > Plants > Phyllosphere > Stem > Wood/Secondary xylem | place...
TTTTTTTTTTAAATAAAATCTTTTTTATTTTAAACATTAAAACGATGTATTATAGAAGATCATGTCAAGCTCAGCTAGGTTATCAAATTTGTGATCTAAGTTATGGACTCTAATAGGTCAAATAAGATTTGTTTATTTAATTATATGATAAAAATAAAGACTAATTAAAAAATAATCAACTATTAAAAGGTAAAATTAAAAAAAATAAAAAAAATTCAACAAAAACTCAATGTTAAAGAATGAAATTGAAAAAAAAAACAGGTCAAACCAAGTGTACAGGCCTTAAAAAGAGTCAGGTTCGCATGCCTAACCGAACTAGCTTACCAAACCTGTGATCTAAGTTATGGATTCTAATGGGTTCATTGAGATTTTTTTTTATTTAATTATATGATAAAAAAATAAAAATCAATTAAAAAACAATCAAATATTAAATAATAAAAAAATTTAACAAAAACCCAATGCTAAAAAAAAAATCAAGCCAGGCAAGCGAATTTTAAATAAAATCCATGCGCAGCTGGGCCATATTTATTTATTTATCTTTTATAAGGGGCATATGACATTTAACACGCCTCTTGTTTTTAAAAAAGAAAATAAAAGAACAGGCTACACATTATGTGTTGCCTGTTGTTGCCCTGCCAAAAAATCAATAATCATTGTGATGACTAAAAAATCTAGGGTGTGATGTTTTTGGTTGAAAATTCATTGTTCAACCCGTTTTCACCCAAAAAAACATTATGAAAATCTCCACAAACCACCCAGCAACCCAAAAACACCCAAAAAAACACATAAAAATCAGCTTGATAAAAAAAAATCAAAACTAAACTCAATCTCTCGTTAATGTTTATACAAAAAAATCCATCATTGTTAACCTCTTATTGAATGGAACCCGTTAACACCAATAATTGTGAGTTTCGTCATTAAAAAATGATCAAATTGACAATTTTCTATCTTCTTACCATTTTTGGATAGGCTTTCTCTCTCATATCTCATAGACCAAAATAAAAACTATCAAGAATTTAAGATTAGACACATATTTTATTTGTCAGTTTTTTTTTAATTTAGCAGTTGTATCACAATTCAAAATTAGTTTCATCTAATTATGCTATGAAAAGGTTAAATTAAAGGGGAAAAAGGAAAAAAAAAAACTTTTACCTTGCGTCTTTGATTTATGAGTGTTTTGGTTTTTTTCTCTTGCTCAGTAGTTATTGAAAGATTTCTTTGAGTGGTTATTAAAAGATTTGTTTGAGATGTATGCATCTTTTTAAATTTTTTTAACATAATACAAATATTTTTTTACCTTAAAATTAACAAAATTTAAAATTATTAACCAAGGGCTTCATTGACCTTTCATAATATTTGTAACAGTAAAAATATTTCTTTGCTTCAATGATTTAAAAAAAGATAGACAGCTGAAAAAAGGGTATACCAGGTTTTTTCTAATTTTGATGTACAATAAATAATGTTTTCAGCCTTAGAAAAAATATATATATAAAAAATCATCTTTAAAGGTATTTTGATATTTTTCACATAAATATTTTGTATGATTAAAAGAATTATAAAGGTGTTTTGATATTTTGACATTTTATTTTTTATTTTTTAATTGATAAGTTATTGATACATATTCCACACCATGGCTAGCTAGGTAACATGCATAGTTCAAAGTTAAACTCAAACTCATTCATAACTATTATCCATAACTATATTCATAAAAATATGAAAATTTTAAGAGTTCTCGAGTGATTATTATAAACTTGATAAAATAATATAATGTACTGATAAATTCAACCGTGCCATAATGGGATTGACCTATTTCTAGCACCCATTCTAAAAATTACTCTGTTTTTTTAGGAATATCATTCTCGTTTTTTCATTGATTTCTTATTTATAGAAAATATAAAACATAAAATAAGCCACTTAAATCACTGATAAACTATATATTATTTTGATTATTAAAACTTAAAAAAAGTCTTAAAAGTATGCTGATAAAATAATTAAAATCCAAAAATAATTGAATTATTTCATAAATTTATTAAATTAAATTCTTAGATTTGTTAAATTAAATCCTGAGTTCATTTGTTTTATAGTTTCCTGTCTTGCATGATTATTTTAAACTTTTTTGGAAAAAAACACTTATAATATTAGAAAGGTAAGATTGATTTTGAGAAATTATTTGTAATTTTTAATTGTTGCTTGTATTGATAATTTAAATTCATATCATATATAATTAAAAAATGTTTAAATTAAAAAAAAGATTCATAATATTGAAAATTTAAGTGAAAATTATCTAGTAATTATTATTTTAAAGAGTTAAGTGTATCTAAATTTTAAAATCTTATTCAATTTATGTCACTGATACCTACTCTAGTCCAGTTAAAGATTATTTTATATTGTTAAAAAATTAATTAAAATTATAAAAACTTAATAAAAATTATTTAAATTCAAACATATTTATTTAATAACTCTAAACAATATATTAAAATGTTAATAAATAAGCCAAGAAATCAGTGATCCCAAAAGCCCAAAGCATTCTCATATCTCTCTTACTGGGCCCTATTAGATTTGTATTTAGAGGGTTTAAGCGTTTGACATACGAAGTTACAAAAACCCCAAGCTGATTCATCGTCTCAATCCAAACAAAACCCTAGCTAGCTAGGATCAGAAAGCAGTGGCCGCCATGGCGGAAGAGAAGCACAACAGATCAGCAGAAGAGGAAGAGATGAAGAAGAAGAGAAAGCGTAAGAGAAACAAAAATAAAAAGGAAGGAAAAGAAGCAGAAGAGAAGAACTCCAATGAAATCGAAGGAGGAGAAGAGGAGGAGGAGGAGGAGCATAGGCAAATTGAGGAGGTAAAAGGGAAGAAGAAGAAAAAGAAGAAGAGTAAGAAGGAAGGTGAAGACATGAGTGAAGAGGAAGATAAAGAGAAAGAGACGGTGAAGAAGGTGAAAAGTGGAGGTGGGATTATGAGCACAGAGTCTTTTGATTCTTTGGGATTATCTGAACCCACTCGTAAGGCTATTCAAGAGATAGGGTTTGAGTATATGACTCAGGTATATTGTTTTTTTTTTTTCCGGTTTTTGCCAAGGAACCTGATAGTTTTTATTGCTTTTGTCTGTATCAATGTCCTATGCATTAGTTTTTTTTAGAATTTGAAGCTTTCTAAATTCCTGGCGAGATTTTTTTCTAACTTTGCAATGTTGCTGTCTTGTTGGGAACTCCTACATAAAAAAAAGTTCATATAGCTCTGCCTAGAGGAAGACCATAATGTCCACAGTAATTTCTATACAATGTAGGATAGCATACCTATTTTCTCCTTTTTATGCGATAAATGTTTCCTATAACTGATGTATCATTGCAAATACAGATTCAAGCCAGGGCAATCCCGCCACTTCTAGTAGGAAAAAATGTTCTTGGTGCTGCAAGGACGGGTTCTGGGAAAACTCTTGCATTTCTAATACCAGCTGTAGAGTTACTATATAATGTTCGTTTTGCCCCTCGCAATGGAACAGGCGTGGTTGTTATTTGCCCGACAAGAGAACTTGCTATACAGGTAAAGGAATCCTTGCACTGCAGATGTATCCTTGTGAAGCGGCATATCAATCCTCTTTTAGATAGTGTTAGACAAACCTGACTTCATCTTCAATTAGGAAGCCTATAGAAATTATCTGTGAGCCAGCAGTAGGGTTTCATGGACTAGTAGTTGTTACCTCTTTTCTCCCCATGTAATTATGAGATGATGCCAAGAAAAAAAGGAATTTATTCATGTACTTTCCTTCTTGTAAATTGATTTCCTCCCTTTGTACGACTTATAAATTATGCTTGCTGATAAATTCTAATTTTGATGGTTGAGTTGAAGCTTCTGTGATATTTTGAAGTTAGATGCTAAGTGTTTGATGTTTTTGACATGGAAATTTGTGATTTAATCCTGTACTTTGTGTTGACATACCCATGCTTCTTACCGTGTGTGATTACCATCTTATATTTGAATTGTAAATTAGTTGGCAGTATGTCACTTTGCTAATGGACTTTGCTTTGATGGCTTTTGCATTTTGCATTTTGAATTTACTTTTTTTAGCTTTAGAGGAAAGTGATGTGATTTTATATTGTTTGTGTGCTATAATTTGTTATCAACTTGCCACAGATTGAAAAGAGAAAAAAAATGTTTTTGTAAAAGAGAAAATTTCATGGCTCTGGATAGTTCACTTGCTGTTTTCCTTGACTAATTCAACAATCAACTCTGCAGACTCATGCTGTGGCAAAAGACCTTCTCAAGTATCACTCCCAGACTCTTGGCTTGGTTATTGGTGGTTCCGCAAGAAGAGGAGAAGCAGAACGCATTGTTAAAGGGGTAAATTTACTGGTGGCAACACCTGGTCGACTTCTTGATCATCTTCAAAATACAAAGGGATTTATTTATAAGAACCTAAAGGTAACTTCTAATAAGCTTTAACCGTGTTATAGAAGATGTTTTACTCGTTTTATTTTCAAACTAATTACATTGGTCGAATATCTTATGACTATATTAGCTATAATGTTTAGCAGATGCAGTATAAGACTCAAGTCAAATCTTAGTAATCAAATGCTGCTCCCTGTAGCTAAATTAGTTGCTTGGCGCTTAGAAGTCTGACCTAATTTGTAAACAACCTTTCAAACTTGTAGTGCCTCGTGATTGATGAAGCAGACAGGATATTGGAGGCAAACTTTGAGGAAGAAATGAAGCAAATTATCAAGCTTTTACCAAAGGTAAATTAAGTTGTGGTAATTATATGATTTTTTTATTTAAAAGTAAAAAAGATATGTTCATAATGCAGAGCCATCTCTGAAAGTTGTGTAAAACTGGCAAAATCTACTTTCTTGGGATAAAATCTAGTTCATGAAACAATGTATGTTAACCATGCTGATCCAACCTGTGTTTTCCAAACAGTATTAACAGCAGCACTTTGAAGTTAGTTGATTGGCTGCTCTTACAGTATTTGGTAGATTTGCACTAAATAAGTCTCATCAATCTCTTCTTGTTTTCAGTGCTGATTGTTATCCTGAATTTTCTTGATTATGTTCCTTTGCTAAAACTTGAGCTCAAATGCTGATATTTGATAATATTCAGTGATATGGTCACTTTCAATGAGCCATGCTCGCTCCCATCTGTGGCTGTAATGGCATTTTTTATTTCTTTTTGGCAATAGTTAATGCTTTTTAGCTGATGTGGTTTACTAATCAATGTGCAGGCTAGGCAAACTGCCCTATTTTCGGCTACCCAAACTAAAAAGGTATGTTTCCCAAGGCATCGCATTTTGATGTTGGTTTTGGTTCTGTTTACTCATGCTTGTCCTTTCAGTATTTGAACCAGTTTTTTCTCTTTAACCAGAATTTCAATGATTAAGCTTGAAACACAAATTCAGCCTTTTTTCCTTTTTTGATAGTGAAATTCAGTATTTTGTTTTCTGGTTGATCCAACTAATGCTGGATTTCAATCTCAGGTGGAGGACCTTGCTCGCTTGTCATTTCAGACAGCTCCTGTCTATATTGACGTGGATGATGGTAGAACCAAGGTAGACATGCTGTTGCTTCTATGTCTCTAAATGTTTTCATACATATAAACATATGTACATACTATCAAAAGTTACCTGCCTTTAAACCTGACAAGATGTCGGGTATTGTAGGTCACAAATGAAGGTCTGCAGCAAGGCTATTGTGTAGTGCCAAGTGCCAAGAGATTTATTCTCTTGTACTCCTTTTTGAAGAGAAATTTGTCAAAGAAAGTGATGGTTTTCTTCTCTTCATGTAACTCTGTTAAGTTCCATTCTGACCTTCTGAGGTACATCCATGTGGAATGCTTTGATATCCATGGAAAACAAAAGCAACAGAAAAGAACTTCTACCTTTTTTGATTTCTGCAAAGCCGAGAAGGGAATCTTGCTTTGTACTGATGTTGCTGCTCGTGGACTTGATATTCCTGCTGTGGTATGTTTCTTGCTTAAAGTGACTTGCTAATATTTACCAGGATCTTACCCCTAGAAGTGTGTTGTGTTTGTGGGTGAGGGACACTGAAAATTTGAAAATGACTCCTGGACATCTGGGAGTATAGTTAGAATTCTGTTTTGCTTGAGATATTATATTTTGGTTGGCCTATCACAAGAACTAAATGATCTTCTTAGAAAAAAAAGAAAGTGAAAAATAATTTGGGTCATTAACACGGTCAACTATTAGAGATGTTATACATTTGGATTTGTTTGAACTCGCCATGGTTTTTTGGGATTTTTGAAAGTCAAAATTTGAAAATTGCTCACTTAAAGGCTTCCACATAAAATAACAGTTTATCATACAGACCATGGAAGCTGCATTTTCTTTTTAAGTCAGCTGATATTTGTTCCTTCTTTGTTTTTTTTCTGCTTCTAGGACTGGATTGTGCAGTTTGATCCTCCTGATGAACCTAAGGTGCTCATATTTTTTGGCTAGCATGTTTCAGTTAAGAGCTCAGTGTTCTTGTTCATGCATGCTTAGTAACATGTGCCCTGAAATTACTGCTTTCAGGAATACGTTCACAGGGTTGGTCGAACAGCCCGAGGGGAAGGTGCAAAAGGAAATGCCTTGCTTTTCCTGATTCCGGAAGAGCTGCAATTTTTGCGCTATCTGAAGGTATATAGCAAATTCATCATGGCTGCTTATCTTACACATCCCCAATTCTTTTGTTTTATGAAGAGGGCACCACCTTAATGCAATAAATAGTTGGTTTCATTTCATCACGCAGTAGGATGTGCAGCATTAGGGTTTTGAAAAGCAAGAAAACTTGAAAGAGTATGAATTTGCCTTTTGTGCCCTCTAAAACTTATTGTCTCTTTTATAGGCAGCAAAAGTCCCTGTCAAAGAGTATGAATTTGATCAGAAGAAGTTGGCAAATGTTCAATCACATCTGGTACTTTCCTACTTCCTCGCTGTTGGATGTTTCATCCTAGTAACTAAAGTTACAATGAACTTAAAGAGAACTACTGGATTGTTTCAGGAGAAGTTGGTGGCCAACAACTACTATTTGAACCAGTCAGCTAAAGATGCATATAGATCATACATATTGGCCTATAATTCACATTCTATGAAGGACATCTTTAATGTCCACCGACTAGATCTGCAGGTACCATTGTTGTTGCTTGCATTCTAGAAGGCGATCACATGTGAATGAATGTATTTATTTTTTGAGCAATGAAATGGCTAATATTGGATATATGTAGGCTGTTGCTGCGTCATTTTGCTTTTCTTCTCCACCAAAGATGAATCTGAATATGGACAGCAGTGCTTCCAAGTTTAGGAAGAAAGCAAATCAAGGAAGCCGAAATGGTTTCAGTGAGATCAATCCGTATGGAAGGCAGAGTGATGGAGATGAAAAGCGACAATTTGTAAGGTATTAGCCAAGATCAATACCAGCATCTGACACAAATTTTGGTGGAGCGAAATGTAATATCAGCAATCTTATGATTTTGTTTATTGACTTGTGGCCTCGTCCAAAAGTTTTGCTTAAATGTTTCTATATCTGCTTCCAGTTTATGCAAACTCCGAGGTGTAATGTTAAAGGAATACTTGGTATCAATTCAGAGCTCTGAAGTCAGATTTTTTGTAATCTTTTACGGTAGGTCAGATCGCCACACCAGTGTGGTCTAGGTCGAATCCCTTCACGGGCCATCTTCTAAACACTTCCTCTGCCCACCATGGCAACGTTACTAACCATCAATAACATTCCGCTTTGCAAGGAAAGAAAGTATACGGTGCAACACAGTTGATATCATACATGCCTTTTTTCGCAGAAAAAAACATGATCCACAGAGAATTTAAGCGAGATGAAATTGACTGCATATTTCGGATATCAAGCCATTTTGGCCGAATTGGAGCGGTAGCGTCCAGTGTCTGGACTCAGGAAGCATGCACATGGCGCGGCTGATTGATTGTCAAGTAATAGGTAGGTAGGTGCTTGGGAAAGTTTTGGCAGAGCTAACTATTTACAGCAAAAAGAACATGCCAGTTCTCTCTCTCTTAAAGAAGGAACAACAAATTAATGGGAAAGGAATCAACGAGCAGAAATACGAGAATTCACCAGAAAGAAAAAGATAAAAAACCAAACCAAAGCGCCAATGATACAGTGGAGAAATGCAGTTGAATCATGAATGATTTCGACCTTGGATAGGCATATAGTCTGCGTAGAAGCGAGGATGGTTCTCTTCCGGATGCGTAGCATAGGCATAGCCTCCATGGCTAGAGATATCAAGGCCTGCTACTTCTTCATCAATTGATATTCTCAACATCTTAAGCTTATCAAGTGCGAAGAAAACCGGTCCCATTGTTATGCTAACCCAGGCTACTATTGCCAACAACTCAACCACTTGGCATCCGATCAGACCCCATCCACCACCCAGTAAAAGGCCATAGGGTCTCACCACTCCCGCCTCACCTGAATTATAAACTTGGATCACAAAATCCTTTTTGGCAAACAATCCAGTGAATATCAAACCCCAAGCACCACACCCACCATGCAGCTGAGTTGCCTCTAATGGGTCATCAAATTGCAGCTTTAGAGCCAAGACGTTTAGCCCAATCAAGACCCAAGCTGCACAAAACCCACATACAATCGCGGCCCATGGCTCCACGACAGAACATCCTGAAGTAATGGCCACAAAACCACCAAGCAATCCATTGCAAGCATCTAATGCATCCCAGTGGCCTCCTAGTAATCGCCGGCCAAATAGGGTTGTGAGTCCGGCGGTCGAACCAGCCAATGTAGTTGTTACTGCAGTCCGGCCAATACCGGTCCAGTTCCCTTGATCGGTTGTATTGGGGTAGGCGACAAGAATCTTACCAAATGAACCAGGATTAAACCCAAACCAGCCAAACCACAACAAGAATGTCCCAAGCACCACAAGAGTTGCATTGTGCCCACGCATAGGCACGGGCTTGCCAAATGCATCAAACCTGCCCACTCGAGGACCTTGTATGAAAGAGCCCCAAAGTCCAGCAATCCCTCCCACCAAATGAACCACGCCACTGCCAGCAAAGTCAATAGCACCAGAGCCGAACAACGTATCAGAACTAGGAGATAGCCAACCATTTGATGACCAAACCCAGTGAACCACAATTGGGTACACAAATCCAGAAAGGAAAAATGAGAAAACAAGATAAGCACTGAACTGGGTTCTTTCGGCTATTGAGCCACTGGTGATTCCAGCAACTGCTATAGCAAAAGCCCATTGGTAAAGAAAGTAACTATAGTCATAAGAGGTGTTGGGAATATCTTTGAGAGCAAAGAAGGTTGTACCTATGAAAGGGTTAGAATTGGTGCCATCACCAAATGCAAAAGCAAAGCCGAAGAGGTAATAAGAGATGCTCCCAACAACAGCATCAACAACATTTGTAAGCATAATGTTCATGGCATTCTTGGCCCTGACTGAGCCAGCACATAGCATGGCAAAGCCAAGTTGCATCACAAAGACCAAGTAAGCTGAGAAGAGCAAGTAAATGGTATTGATAGAGTCTGTCACACTTTGTTCCCATGAGACCTCCATTCGTATCGTAGGAGAGAGGGTTGGTTGTTGCAAGCGGGAGAAGGGAGATACAGACTGGTTTGCTACAACTTCCTATTGTGTCTAGATAGTACGTTGAATGGTAGGTGCACCTGTGGCCAGTTATTCATTTGGATTTTTGGTAGGACCATCTAGAGGAGATTGTTGACTGGCTGCTCGTTCTCCTTCAAAGACTCGTCTACAGAGTAGATAGGCCTAAAACTTGGTCGTTTTAACTTTTAATTCAGCTACATGGATGTTGAATAATATGAGATGACGCAAATCCGTTGATGGAGGAAATTGAAGCGACGATATAATATGATGCTCTATTTCCGTAACACAAGTTATTTTGGTAGCTCGCCATCACCTCAGTTGTAAATACCACATGATAAGGCTAAACCACTGGCAATTTTTCCAACAGCAACTCAGTATAAAATGGCTACGAGGTCTCTTATTTCTGTGGTTCTCGCAAGAACAAGATGCAAGGTACACAATCTCCACTCTTGAGAATCTGACAATCAGATTAACTACTGCACATACCTGATAATACAAGCACCACTTGCACATGTAAATAAGAACAGTACTAGTATTCATTGTAACAAATAGCAGATTCATTTGCAATTTTACATTATATATTTACGGACACGGTAATTTTATATTTGTATTTAAATTCATATCTAAACTGGTGGTTTTGTGAGGAATCAATAGGCTTTCTGGTAGTTACCAGGACCCCCCACTGGAATTCGGCTAGTGAGTGAAGGTCGCATTGTAACAATAGCTGATTCATTTGCTCCAGCTCTTAGAGCAGCCCTGCCGGCTTCAAGGAACCTCCTAACAGCATCCTCGGCATATCTGTTGGCTTCACCCACTGTCATCCTTTTGCCAATATCTGGGTAAGCATTCAGTACATAATCACCATTGAGCTGTGACGCAAGCTGGATCATCTCAACCTGGAATTCTGAGAGGCTTGCATCTTCTTTTGGTCCCCATGGCCTCATTAATGTTGTCACCTCTGGCAGGGTTTCTGTATACAGATTTCAGGATGAATTTCAAATCATATGGTGTGGGACAACATATCAATATTTCTAAATAATGTTTGGTCAGAAGAGATTTATGTATGAACCAACAGTTCCTGCAATGCACATGTGTGAACATATATCATGCACGACATCCGTGGACCATCTAAAGGAAAGCTACCTGATTCACATAGATTGAACAAAAAATAGGGTCTCCTCACTCTTGACTGGCTTCTACATCTAAATTTCCAGATGCAGATAACTTAAAGGCTTAAATCTTGTCTCCAATCTCCATTATGGCTATAGACATACACGTTCAAAGGAAGAGCATAAAAAGATGAAGAAAACAACGGACAAATTAATTATGTCTTCCTGCTCTTCTACCAGCAAAGAGACCGACAAGAAAATACCAATAAAGGTTTGGCATGTTGCCACAGAAATCAGCACCCAGGGCATAACATGCAGAAGACTCAATGTGCTCCCACATTTTGCACAGATTGAAGTCTCTGTCAGTTAGAAAAATATTACCTATGGATTTGAAGGCAGGTAACTTATTGGCGGATGCAATAAATTTTTCAAAGATGCAAGTCTCTGTCAGTTAGAAAAATGTTACCTACGAATTTGAAGGCAGGCAACCAATTGGCGGATGCAATAAAATCTATCTCGGGACAAGAAGGTGATCCCATTAAAGGTTGAAATTATAGGTAAATCAAACAAGAGCATTATAGGTCGAAATCAAATATAAATACCACCCAATTAAACAGGGGTCCCTGTGCACGACCATATCCTACTTTAATCCTCAAGCAATCAACAAAGTTCAGTAACATTTCAGAAACTACAAGACAACGTAACTTAGTTGTTCAAAAGAAAAGCTAAACATAACTTAATATTTATGGTTGATGATCAGGATATTGATGCCAAACCTGGACAATCATCACGAGGAGTGTCACGTAGGTAAAAGTAATTCTCAAAACTACCAGCCCATGCATCCCTCCTTGTCAAGAAATTCGATTTCAAGTTAAAGAGCTTCTTCACCGTTGCAGGGATTGAAGAGTGCTCAAATTGAGAAGATGGTCTTGGCCCAGCTGGCTCATGTATCACTGCGGTGCAACACACATTCACATCCACAATCATTTCCTAATCAATCCACTTCCACACCACCCCCTCCTATTTACTTGTGCAAAAACGTTTTCTACACAGCGTGATCCTTAAGCAACCAAATAAACACTTACAAAACAACAAAGATTCAAACACTTACCAGTACCCTTGTCAATCCAAGGAGAGATCAAAAGAGTAGGAACCCGAACACCCAACCGGTTAAACTGGAAATAGTACGGGTCACGTCCAACAATCCCATCAGGATTCGGCACCCCGCGCACGGGTGTAGGCACGTGATCATAAAACCCGCCATGTTCATCATAAGTAATCAAAAGCGCCATTTCTTTCCACTGCGGACTACTCCTCAGTGTCTCGTACACCTCCTTCACAAACCTCTGTCCTCTCGCCATGTCATGTGATGGGTGATCATCATTGGCTGGAAATAACTCCACATCGAAATACCTCTGCTCCACCACCACATAATTAGGTAACTTCCCTAGCTTCGCGTGCAATTTGAACTTCAATTCGTAGCTGTGAAACTTCATTGCGTGCTTTAATTTCCTCAACGACTTTAAGAAAAGGGTCGCGGGGATGTTTTGGTAATAAACTCCAAAACTGAGGCCGTTCTCGTCAAGTGAGTCGAAGATCGTTTTTTGAGGGAATCCATGGATGAGGTCTTTCCGCACGTTACTCATGGCTCCGTGTGAGGTTGCTGAGTGAACATAGAGCCGGTTCGGCTGAGTTGACGCGGGAACCGACGCGAACCACCGGTCAAAAACGGCGAACTCGTTCGCTAACTCGGTGTACACCGGTACCCGACTCGGTTTGAAACCGCTCATGACGATTTTCGACATGGTTTCACTCATGCTGTTCGCTTGTTGCGCAAACCCGCTCATTGGAGCCGGGTCAGCGAGGCTATCGTTTGAACCGAATATCTGTTCTCGGATAGCTTGGAATGAGTGGCCAGGGTCCGAGTCGATGAAGACCGCGTCGTCGGAGACGAAGATTTCATCGGCGTTGGGGTCGGAGACAGAGATTCGATTCGATTCGGATCCAGTCAAGCCGTCGATGTCGGGTCGGGTTGATTTGAGCCAGCCGAGGACGTGATCGAAAGAGCGATTCTCCATGACTAGAATCACTAGGGTTTTGATGGGACCTTTGATTTTGGATTTGTGCTTTTTGTGTAAATTATCAAAGTCCAGGGAGTGAGAGGAAATTACCAAATATAGAAAGAGCAAAAAGGCGAGCGGGAGTCGACGACAAGTCATTTCCGGTGACCGAGAACTGGGAAATTGCAGTGATTCGTTTGGGAAGGGAAAGGGTGGTATAATAATGGAGTAGCCGACGACAGGAAAGTAAAGTGCTCCTTGATTTTATTTATAAATAAATGTGGAAGCAAGGAGGGTATGTATCTTGGAAGAAAGAGTATTAAAATGCTTGACTTGACTTTTATTTATAATTATTATCAGGAAGGCGGGATTTAATTAACTTAAATTGAAGTAAAGTGGGTGTTTATGTGGTGCCGGGTTTTCTAAATTTAAACTCGTGACGCCGATAATAAAAGCCTAGCCCTCTCTACTTTCTTTCCGCGACGTGACACTGCGATAGAGATAGAAGATGGTAGAGGTAGAGATCACAGGATTTTTTGGGGGCGGTGGAGAGGCAAATATTGTACTCAAATCACGAAAGGATGGTTTCATATTCCAATAATTGAAGTAAAAACATTAATTTCGTCAGTTTTTTTAATAATTCATGGGAAATAAACAAATTGATTTTGTTTTCTGTGAATAGTTCTCAAGGTCTGAACGTTTGATTTACAAGTCAGGCCGTCATGATCCTTGCTTCTTGTAAAGATCAAGCTTGCTGCACCGGTAAAAAGCAATGGAAACGCAAGAATTGCAGTTTATTCACATATTGCTCAGCTTAGCCCTCAAGTGATTGCTCCGTGATGCGTTCGTGACAAGAATATTATTCTGAGCTTAGCGCTCAAGTGATTGCTTTGCTTGCTCGCTCCCAGAGCGGGCAGGCGGGCGGGCATCGGTCAGTCCTGTCCTCGTGCCCGAATCCAATTATCCATTAGAAAACAATCATGAGCTTGATGAGCAGAAGTATTTAAAATTATAGTTAGTCAACCAACATCCCCTCCGCATGACCCTTCGATCAGTCTTGAGACCCACATGATTTTCAGCCGGCTACGCCTTGCATCAACCATTTGGCAATATTAAAATTTTATTATCTTGGTATGGTTATTAACCGGTTGTTTTGATTTTTTTTCATTAAAATAAATTTTCTTATTAATATATTTCTTATATATTTTAGTAAACTCGAGTTTTTTTAACTAAATTATTGTTTATATTAAAAAACATAAATATAAGATATGATATTATTGTTTATATTAAAAAACATAAATATAAAACAACTTTCATTTGATAAAAATAATTTCACAAAAAAGTTTTTAAACCTTTAACTGGCTTGAAAATATAGATCAGGGTCGAATTTTTTCTAATTTAATTTTTTGTTTTTAAAGCAATTTAAAGAAGTTTTGACTTAAAGAGAGTGGTTTATTTATACGCTAAGAATGTTTTGGTGGCTAGAATGTGAGTGCAATCAAACAACACGCTTCACTCTTTTTTAAAAGAAAAGGGGTAGATGAAAGGGGGGGTCGGGGGGTTGCAGTAAAGGTCCAAGTGCGCTTATCCACTTAAATTCATGTTTTATTTTTTTTAATATTTATTTTATTTTAAGTTTATTTTTTTCTATAACATTATTTTTAATTTTATAAATATTTATTTTTATTATCATATAATTAAATAAAAAATAAAAATTAAACTTTATAAAATTCATGAACTAAATCACCAATTTAGTAAGCCAGGTCACAAAACTTGAGTTTTTTTTAAAATATCCATTTTGAATATTTTTAAAGACAAATTATTTTTTTGTTGGTTTCTTTAAACCTATCAAGTCATCATTAAATCACATTAATACAATTTTTATATTATTTAATTTAAAATTCTGGGTTAAATAAAAAATCAAGACAAGAAATTACAAGGTTAACTTCTAGATTGAGATTAATAACATTATTAAAAAGTTCTAACCTTGGTAGTATTTTTTATACTAAAATTTTTTGCTGTCCCACAAGATATCAAACATCGATCATCTAGTACATTACTAATAATTATTTCATTAGAAGACACGTCGATTAGAATGGGTGACCAAGGCACTTTATGCCAGCTCTACTTCAGCAAAAGTTGATTCAAGTAACTGACTAAAAAATCGGTTTCAACTACAAGAAAAGAAAACATGACTTAGAACAGGTACCTCGGAGGATCTTTTTAACATATAACATTTCTCCATGCATAATGATTATGCTCTGAGGATGGATAGTAGTCAATATAGCAGATTCAAGAAACCCTAGATGCCCCATCAATGCCCAAAACCTGTTAATAAGAAGAAAAGATTTCACTTTTCTAAGATGGAAAGATGATATTTCTGTACCTCTGATCTCCCTTAAAAAAGATGAAGAGATATCTTCAGCTTGTTCTGTCTCCATTTTGGAAGCTCATAAAATGCTTTTTTCCGCATTCCAAACTTCTCTTGAAACTCCTCGTCGCATAAGTATCCCTAAATTCAGAAACTGTAATTAGCTGCTGAATAGAGCTGATATTCAATTGCACCACAGCAATGCAATGGCAAACACAGCAGAATCAAATCCTAAAAAATAGCCACTTAAAATCTTAATTTGGTATTATCATTGAACAAAAAATCTTCGAAATTTTTACACAGCATTCTCAATATAGCCAAAATGTCCCTGAAGTGAATTAAAATTGTAGCAGCTAGTTTTATAGTCAAATGGTGTACTGAAACGATAAATGGAGAAGGTTTAGATGAAAACAAAATGGCTACCTCTCTTTTGGTTACATCTATGTCCGTTACTGGATCACTTGAATTCACTTTCAATCGCTCATAAGGATAGATCACTGAGTTCTCACTAGCATCATTGCCATCAACCTGAGCTAAAACTGCAGCCTGAGAAGGGGATTCTGCCTCTGCTTTTGGAGAACCTGAAATGACCAACAATGAAGTTTTAATGAAAATTTCAATCAGAACATGTCATCAAGCTTGCAAGAGTAAAAAGCTAGCATCCAGCAGGATTGTATCCATCTCCATGTTCCATTCATACTTAAGTTCGTCATTCTTCCAACAGGTCATGCAATAGGATGACCAGGTCAAAATCCACAAAATTTTGTATGGTAATCATGTCAAATTTCCATTCTGTCATAAACATTTGGTGGCATAATCTATTCAATCTGATATGCATTTAATTAGCAATTATCCTATATTGATAGTTATTTGTTCCAATGACTACAATTGTGCATGCCAAGTTTTCACTATTATTACATAAAATCATGGGGGGGAAACTAAAATTTTGTTCGCTGCATTCCATATTAACAAATTGAATGATTCTTTATTACCAGCACTGTCATGAAAGGGGGACCCAGGAAAGAGCTTTCTTGCTGTTGGAGCTGGGGTGGAGATTTGGCAGTTGGTTGAAGAATTAAAGTGCGTGACTGAAGCACTGGATACTGGAGATGTACTATTTCTCCCATTTGAACTAACAGACTTGCTTCTCAAACCATCTGGAGTTGTCTCCTTAGAGGATGCTTTCCATGATTTACTTGTATGAACCTGCGCAACAAATAAAATGAAGCATGAATAAATTCAACCTTATATCACAAACAAAGAGGCCAAATGTTGTCCAGAACCTAATGTGCAAAAACAAATCTGATATCTATAAATACAAGGTTAAAAACTTCACTATCTTTTTCAACAACATCATCAACATTGCCTTCATCATCTCAAGCTAATAATAATGCATCCCACATGAGATGAAATGAGATTACATTGGGATAAAACAGTATGGCCGGATTGAGCCTGAAGCAAGAATCAGTTAAATGCATGCCATATCAATCCACATTGAAATTCTTAGGCTATACATTCCACTGAAAAATTATTGAGCAATGCTCATTGGTCATTACTGATAAAGGAATATTTGGGCCAGTGACATTCTTTGGCTACTTCAGCATTTTACTAGAGCTTTCAGAGCCAGGAGATGCACCCATCCAAAGGCACAAGACAAGTATTGCAAAGTAAGATACCACACTTACTTCAAGATTTTGCTTCTTTCCTTTTAGAATAGCGAGCCTTCGTTCAAAGGAGTTTCCATGCATCTACAAGGTCCACAACCATGTTAAAATTGTTAACTAAAGTTCATTATGAATACACCACAAGGAAATTTCATCGCTATCTTCTAGTTTCCTTGAAGTTCACCATGTACTTCAAAATGTGAGCATGTCTAGTCATAAAGTAATAAAAAAAGAGACCGGGAAGAAACTGGGGGTGTATGTTTCTTTGTTTATGGAGAACGTTTATTGGCTGCAGTTTTGACAGTGATTTATTGAATCCCCACCACTACACAAATGCATCACCTTAACTGCAGAAGACAATTTATATTTCCCACTACCATTTTCGAGTTATGATACTTCCCATATAACACCATTAATGTTAGGAAAATTGTATTTGCTAGAACATCAGGAATTATCCACGCATTCAGTTGTCATCTGCAACATATGCCACATTTAGATCCACTTACATTTGCCTTTGATGAATCCCACTCAAAGAAGCGAGTGAAGAAAAGTGGCTCCCGCCCCTCTGTAATGACATAAATAGGAGTCTCGGAAGATAGTCCTTCAACCAGCGGGTCTGTCTGAAGGAATTTCTGCCAGTTTCAAGTGAAACTATGAGAAGAAATACACACACAAATGCAGATAGAGGTGAAAACTGAAGAACCTTAAGTGTATTCTTAGCTAATCAATGCACTTGAACAATGTCATGTATTGGACTATAAGTGGCATATAAAAAGCCATCACACATGAGACCATTAAACAATAACTGGAACCTTAAAACAATTCATGCCATATGAACCATCAGATTTTCTCACACATCATTCAAATAGTTGAATGGAAGTGTTAAGGTCCATGTTTCATAAAGTGATTCAGAAAATGAGCAACTCATACTGTTAAATAAAGATACTTGTGTCCAAGAAAATAACTTGAAACAAGTTAAAACAAATAAGTTACCATGCCAAGCAAGATGGCTTGCTGCTTTGATTTGACATTTGAATGGCTTCCAATCCAGACATGTATTTCCTCGTGGCAGTCGAGTATTAACACATCTTCAGTGGTTAAATCATCCTGCGCAAAGTTGTATATCTCTTTCACCTGAAATAAAGGGAACTTGCTTAACACAATTTTTGCAGTGACAGATAAAAATAAGAATCATCTCCTAAATGTACCACACAGGAGTAATTTGCTAAAGTAGTTGACATGTTTATAATCACCAAAATGTACCAAAATCATGACCCAGCTATTGGCCTTTGAACTTAAAATTTGTGGAGGGAATTTGCAAACTACTTGAATTTACTAAGGCAGACTCCGCGTGACTTCTATTTGTATCCTATTTGTATCCGAAGCTTCTAATTTATGAACAACAATGCTTGAAGCAGGCATTCAAAACCATTGTATACGAAGCTTATATAATATATCATAAAGATCCACCAGCTTCTAATTGCATATGTGCCTGTGAAACCACATTTAATTATACCTTGAAATCGCCTGCAACAAAATTCAACCAAGCAGCATAAGATCCAAAACCCACCATCAGAAAAAATTTGACAGCAATTAACACCTGTAATAATTCAGAACCAAGGCAGAGCACATCATCTCTAGAATGAATGAAATTTGAAAGTGTATTTTGCATACCATCAGCGCATGTAAGCGTAAATAGATGTGGATCTTCAACATGTTGTTTTAACTCCTTTTGCCTTGGATACTCAGTTTTTCCACCAAGGGCATTCCAAAAAATATCAGGTTCACTCCCTTCCCGCACTGATATAGGTTGCCATGTTGGCTGCAAATGACCAGATAAAATATAATTCTCTTTGCTCTTTTGGAAAGTTAAGAAGAGAATTCAATTCAAATAACTATGAGCTGAGTCATCAATCAGAGGGAAAATAAGAGAGGGATAGAGAAGATTTACAATGTGTTTGGTTTAAAAATTGAAGGGAAAGCAAGTGTAACAGAAGGGAAATTTTGTAAAAATTTCTTCTGCTGTATGTGTGTTTTTCGGAGAAGCAAGCACTACCATGACATTTTAGCTGGGATGCAAGGCTTGCAAGCTACTCTTGACTTAATGTCCAGCTTTTACTGTAACATACTAAACCTTGGAATAAAACCTAAAATATTTAATTTTAATGCTAAACTTTTACCGTGAAATCAAAGAACTTTACTGTAAAATCTAAAACCGTTTAGAAATTAACATCAAATTTTCCCACTTATCCTCCTAAAAGCTAAACCAAATGCATATAACCATTAACATATGTCCACCTAGTGATGGCTCAACAGAGTACATACATTAATCAATTCCAGCATTCTGTCAAGAAGAGAATGGTCTACAGTAGAAGAGAGATTCCCTATCCATGTGAAGATGGATGTTCCAGTTTGCAAGATGTAACAATACGAGGAGTTCAAGGAATTTGAAACCTGCATGAGTTGCACAGCTCATAATCAATTAACGATCAAATTGCAACAGCATTTAAGAAGCAAATACAAACACTCTCTGTTTTGGCATATTATGTTATTCATTGATTCCATCCTACAGACCACATAATGGAATTAAAACCATGGAATTAAAACAGAGAATACTTTTGTGTATTGAAAAGATTTATGGCATGATCAATATAGGCACACAACTGTTCATATCTGTGTTAAAAATATTATTGGTGTGATGGAGTCAATTACATGGTTTTGGTGTCAAAAGTTGACACTTGCATTTACACAGTGATTTTGTAGCATTACAATCACAAGGATTATTATTGTGCAAAAGAATGTCCTGCAAGACAACTCTAAGAGAGCAAGAGTGACAATAATTGTGTGGATTCCACTGTGCTAACTTACCTGGTCAACTTGGATGGCTTGCATGTTCTCTGGACTGATCCCTTGAACTCGAAAAAGTGCGGTCTTTTGTTCATCATAAGTTTCATCCAAAATTCCTTTCTCCGCAATCAAGTTCTTGTACCGTTTACTTAAACCTCCCTGAAGGAAATGACAAAAAAAGTAAGAAAAAAAAAAAGCACTGGGCATGTTTAACAGGACATTAACTTAGGAAATGAAGGGCAAAATACAAATGACAGAAAAGGAAAATAAAAAGAAAGAGCATAAAAGTTTACTAAGTAGAGACCTTGAAAATAATTACTGTCTGAAAAATTGAGAAAAATAGAAGTGGCTCCTTGTCTTGAATAACTTGAACCTAAATACAGAATATTAGTTCAGTCAGTAGTAAATCAGTTTCTTGAATAACTGGATGCAAGGTTTCCAATATAATGCATATTGCGAGAAAAAAGAACAAACCAAGACTGGATCCCTTTTGCTTGAGTCTGCTATAGCATTCATGTGGGAGATAGCATCTGCTCTATCATCCTGCACGCAGTAAAGGATTGTTAGCGCATCAGATAGACACCATGATTATAAGTTTTTAAGGGGGTCTTTTCACTTTATATTGATTTTATAACATTAAATTAGAAAGTTCAAAGAAAAAGGAAAACCATTAACTGTTTCAGAAGGACAGCAAGCATAAAATTCCAATACCAAATGTTTTTGCTTTTCCAGGCAAATATGACTTGTTTGTAACTCAAGTAGAAACAATGTGCAATGAAAAGAAAACTACAGTTTTCATTTTCCTTTTTTTTAATTTTAATTTGAAGAAAGATTATTTCAAATGAAAAACAAAAACACTGATTTTTTTCCTCTCATCTTCTTCCTCTCTACCCTTAAGACCTCACAACCCACCAGTCAAAACTTTTAGAATTCCCAGTGAAGAAAATATAAAAGCTTTTTTATTTCAAAATATACAAATATATAGTGAATCATACATGATCTTATAAGAACAAAAGAATTTCCACCTAAATCTTGCCCCAAGTTCCACTATCATGTGTGAGCAGTTTTGGTAACATGTGCAGATACCAGTCAAAATATTATTCCTATGGTTGATCCCTGTCTTTGAAGTCTATCATAATTTTCTACACTTACCGGAACACTGTCACGACCAAGCCATGCATAAAACAAATGTTCATCCCTCCCATTGCCAGGATATGTATACTGAACAATGTAGCAATCTCCACTGAAGAGCTTTGTCTGCTCTGGATCAGGAATAAGGGTCGGCTGTTCACCATTTATCCGCCAAACCTGAATTATTAACATTGCATCAGACAGGAACCTAGGATAATATTTGGCTGTGATCAAAACTCAAAAAAAAAAAATTGACAAACTACCTTCAGTTTTCCTCGGCAATTTATATATGGCTGGCAGTCTTCTTCATCAGGCAGTTCCTTCACATCATAGCCCTGTTGCTTAAATATTGCTGGAACAAAAAAAGGGGAACTAAATAGTTAGCATTGAAGCAACTAAATTAGTAAAACCACCCATTCTGCTATCGCCCTTTCTAATCTTTCCTATAATTTATCTGCACAGGTAACAAACCTGCTACTTTTCCACGACCTTCTTCATACAACTTTGGCTCCACCACCTGAGGCCAATTCTTAAAATACGACCTAAATATGGAAGTCTCTAATCCTTCAGTTAGAAAAGTTAAATGGGTTGCCATTGATCTTCCCTGATTTCTCAGTAGATCCTGAAAAGGAGTAGCCAGTAAAAAAGGTAAGAATAATGCTCGTAAGAATCCCTATGGGCTAGCACGAGAAGAAAATTTGAAAGGGTGGTCATTTTTTTACCTCGGTAACTGAAATTGATTTCTTCCTTTCTGTAATTGAGGTATTTCTTCCCATCCATACAAAAATCTCAGCACCACAGTCAAGCATATAGCACTTGTTTGTCTCTAGCATTTCTTTGTTCAACGAACTACCTTCACAAGGACACAGCTTAGCCTGTGCTGTTATCCTGTTAATAAGGAATCTTAAGTATTTTCAGAAAAAGAAGCAAGAGGTGTTATTTCAATGAAAGGAAAATTTTGGGGAAACAGTAACCACATACAAAGCATGCAGGCACATACTGGTAGACATGCACACACAACTACATCCAAAATCCGAAAAAAGTGAATCCTCTATGAAATTAGGCAGGCTAAGGGCAAAGCATAATTATTTGTATTTGTAAGAACACAATACAGTATCCTTTTGGTGGCCAAATACAAGATGACTTCAATAGTTGAATGTTACCAATCCTAATCCTAGGCAAACTAGCCGAGCTTTTGAATGGCAACCTTGGACTTGGCAATATGCAGGAGTGACCATGTGTCCAAAACAGCAGAGAATGCCTGTAGATGAAGAAAAAACTCACCAGAACAATTGTGAGAATGGAGAATCAGATTGTTTCTCAACACAAGGTGAATCCCTAGGAATAGGAGCATATCCTCCAAAAAAACTCCAGAACTCACCAACTTCAGGATCGCCAACAAGTTTCCCATCCTCTGCAGCACCAGAATAATTAATCGCAGATTCTTTTTTTCTTTAGATAGAGAGAGAAAGAGGAGGGGGGAAAGGAGTCTGACCTACAGTGGCCACTTCACATTTTCCACCATGCTTGTTCTCCTTGATATACTGAACAACCTCCAAAGCTTTAGCCCTTTCTTGAGTGCTAGAGTTGCACCCACTAAAGAGGAAAATTTTGGATGCAGTGTCAAGTATGAATACATCATTATGGTTCAAGGATGACCGAGAAAAAGGCACCTGCTCAGAATGCTCACCTTTATAACCATATTCACCAAAATCCAAACAGGACTAGGACATATGCAGGTGCATATTTATTGATAAATAAATCTTAAAAAAAAATCAATATCGATAATCATTCTGCTTGTAAAAGTTGGTCTAAATTAACCAACAAAGAAAGAAGTGTGTAAACAAATGCTGACTAAAATTATGTTAGCTACACTTTTATAAGTATTAATTTCAGGCTCCATCTAGAAGAATCCATGCAATGGCATCAAAAATAGCTATATGCACCTATCTGAAATAACTGAGGGTTTTAACAGTAAATGAGTGGCAAATCTTCAGCATCTCTCAAGTCATGGATGGCTAATTCAGTTTCCACAGAAGTTTATAGAGTTGTTCGTGACTTACTTCTTTCACAGAAACAACATGCTCCCCTTTGCATGTTAACAAGCTAATTTTGTATGATTCACCATTTAACTGTCCAGAATCTGAAGAAAACACTCCTTCAATGGGTATAACACATGGCTTAAAGTATGACAAGAACTTCTCTGTTTCTTGGCCCTGAACTTCCCTATACTGTACAGTACAAGACCCTAGAGCTGAATCTAATTCTAGTGCTTTGTCTGATGCTAGTGTCGATTCCACCTGCAAATACCATTAAGCAACCTTAGAACATGTTGTACTAATGCAAGCTATCAAATGTAAAATTTTGCGCTCTACAAACCATTACAGTCAGAGAAGATAGGAAGACAAGTGTCTATGAATAATTTAAGATGGACGAGGCCTGCAGTCAACTAACTCAACAATTTTTCATCAATCTCCTAGATCAAATGCCACAGTATGGTAACAACAATAAATTGAGTCAACAAAATGTTTTGACTCGGAAAGTTTCTTCGTTTAAAGATCTTGTGCTCAATTGATTGCTTTCTTTGATGCATTCATTCGGTTGCATATATTTCACATAATTCATTTGATCTTTATAATATAAGCTGGCAATTCGAAATTTAGTGGTTCCCATATCAATGCAGGTCGACTAAATCCCAAGTAACTAAGATAAGAAGGCAAGATTAAAAAAAAAGACCTCATTTGCATCTTTTCCCAACCAGTAATGTATGTCGTGCTGAGGAGGGCCGCTTCTTGGCAAAACCGTCTGTCGCACAGCACAAACAAGAAACGAAGCTCAATATTATCCAAAAAAAAATGGAATTTCTATATTAACAGTGAAATGTGAGAAGCAACAACTTACACTCAAAACTACATATGAATTCCCAGAATAAAACTTTCCATGCAGAGATTTTGGGACTGGAACCAACCGGAGCTGCTTCTCCACACACCATATTTCCAAGCCACTAAACACAGGACGGGTGCCGTTAAGGAAGAAGAAGAAGCAATTAATAACCTCAAAAAACATTACATTAATTAACCGCGCCTATTTCGGAGACAATATCGAGTACGAAAACAAGCACAAATAAGGATACGGTTTGGCTCCTGCGCCATCGAATACAGAGTCAATCTGCTTTGACATTGCTGCTCATTCTCTTCTCTGATTTTCTGCCATCCAAAGGCAAAAAAAGAAGTAAGAAAAAAATAATAAACAATGTTCGTCATCAATCAAATCTAACTGCCATAGTAAAAGCCTCACCAGATTTGATGAATTTCGGCAGGTTTTATTTATTTTTAACTTTTAAAGTGTGAGTGATTGGTGAGGAAGAGTAAAAACAAACTAAAGATTGTTGAAGATGTTAGGGAGGAAGTGAAAGAGAGGGGAAAATGGAGAAGGGTAGGCAAGTTTGGCTTTATCGTCCAGCTAATTGAGGGGCCCACTCTGTGTCTGATGGAATGTAAAAGATGAAAAGGACAAGGCGGTGCCTCATGCCTTTCCCGCTCCTTTGACTTCAATCATGGACGGTTGGATTAGTGCGTTCATGGGCCCATTTGTGATTTTTTAAGCCGTTGATTGCTCAGTCGAGTCAGGAATGATTACCTGGGCCAACCAAGAGTTTTCTTTTTTATCTTTTTTTAGAGAGATGATGGTTAAACACCAAATGCGTGCGTTTTAGGAAAACAATAGATGACCAGAGGGGTGATGATTTTAGGCAGTTTTACACTCTTTATTTTAATATTTTTTATTTTAATTTTTATTTAATATCAACCTTATATTTTAGAATCTTGTCATTTTTACAACATTTTTTTTATAGATTTAAATAGGTGTTCCATTTAAAAAATATTTGTTTCCCCTGTCATCTACACATTGCCAAAATTTTCTTTTCTTTCCTCTTTTTTCTTTTAATTCATTTTATTTTTTAAAACCTAAAAAAATAAAAATTAAGAATGGAAGAAATTCTCATGCTGCATGTATGATATGAGAATTTTTCTTAACTTATTTTATTTTTATTAATTTAAATAAATATCCTTATTTTAATCTAATCAACTTTTACTCTATCCATCGATTCATTTTAATTATTGTCTGAGTTTATAATTTGATAGGTAAATAATTATTTAAAAAAAGTCATCCTGGGACTAAAATATATATGAGTACAAAATATGACAAACAAAAAACTTTTAATCAAGGATTTATTTATATAGAAATATATAGGGATCAAAATAGATTTTAAAAAATTGTAGGGACCAAAACATACATTAGTGAAAAAAATCATGTTATGAGTGTGCGATAAGTATCAATTTTTAACGGCGTTAGTGAATCCATTGATGGAAAATGTAAAAAATAAAAAAACGTGAAGCATAAGGTTTGTATTAAATTAAAAACAAATACACTAACGAGAGAGGGAAAAAATAAGCACAGAGAGTGGAAGAAGCAAGAAGCAACATGTCATTTACAACTACTTAGCTCAAATTTTAGACATCATTGTAGTTGCTAAAAAAATAATAAGTGATATTTTTTGGGTTAAAAATTTATTTTTTTTAACTCATTTACCAAATATTATAAAAATCTTTATGAACCACCGACTAGTATTAAAACACTCTAAAATCACTAGAAAAACTAAAATCAATCGGTAAAAAAATCAAAATGAAATTCATTATTTTTTTTAAATATGTTTATAGAGAAAATTCACCGATATTATAACAACTATGGTTTATTTATATGATATTCTATATATACATGTTATATTATCTTTGAAGGTACAAGAATTTTCTTTTTACTAAAATTTTGACAAAGTTTTCTTTAATTTTTCAATACCAAATTATTGATTTATTACAAATTAAACACAAAAAATCTATTTCTTTTCAACTCACTCTTCACATTTCAACACATGCTATAATAAGTACATACAAACAACATGCGTTGTTTTAGTTGGTAATTGGATCATATTTACAATGCCAAATTCATATATTTAAGGCATTGATTGATGTTGTCAAAGAAAACCATTTTAATGTGAAGTAAATATGAATAATTAACTTAAATTACAAAAAAAATCACTTTACATGTTTATGTCATATTATTTAGTTTTTATTTTTTTATAAATAAAATATTTATATTTTATACTTTTTTATTGATTTACTTTTCTAATTTTATTTAGTATTGTTTATAAATGAAAAAAATAATATCCTTTTAATGTCCCATGTATAAATATATAAATAATAATGTAATTCTTTGTGGATTGTTCTAACCATATAAGTAAATAGTTTATTATTTCAACATGAAGTGATAAATTCAAATAATTATTAATGTTACAAAACTAAATCATTTTATATTATACTGTTTATTTTATCGTGCAAATAAAATAATAACTGGTTATTTTTTACTGTGTTAATTCATGTTTAAAATAAAACCATATCAAGTCATGCTATTTATTTTTTCCTATACAAGATAATTACTTACTATATTTTTATTTGATTATTTATTTAATCTAACTTGGTAGTTTCCATTAATAAATAATTATTTATTTTCAATTAAAAATTAACTAGTTTATTAATCTATTAAAAAATCACTTTCATAAATAAGTGTTTATTTTGTTAATTTTTAAAAACGATCAATTATTTTATTAGTTTTATTTTCTTTCATAAATAAAATACATGAAAAAATCCGGCATAAAAAAAGAGGGAAAGATATTTTCAAAATTTAGAAAAGGAGTTTGGATAGTTTAAAAGGAATGCCCATGCAAGTCTGACCCCGTGGGCCAAGCATGAGCTTGTCCTAGGACGGTGGTGAGTCATGACAAAAATAGGGATGGGTACTACATCCATATCAAAGTCAAATATTTATATCTTATCAATTAGTTAGGTTTTTTTTTTTTGGATATTTATACCCAACTCATACGGATTTTAAATATTTATAATATTGAATATAGATTAAAAATAATACACACACATTAAATATAAAAATAACATGTTTACATTATCTAATTAATAACTAAAAAATCTACTTTTGATTAAAAACAAGAAAATAAATACTGGATCGATTAATAATGTTGATGGTTTTATATCACCCATTCTTAATGTTTTTCATATTCATGAATCTTAAAATAAATAAACAATTAAAAGTTAAAATAAAGAACAATCGATATAAAATCAAAATATTGATAACAAATTAAAAGTTTAAAATAATATATATAATTTTTTATTAATGTTGTTGTTTGGATTAGTTTACGTGTATCTTAATTAATATTATAAATTTTAAAATTAAAAATCATATAAATTTCTATTAAACTCAAGATTTAAGAGGTAATGTTTTTTTGAAGTTTGTAATAGAAGTTGAAAATTTTATGAATTATAAGTAAAATAACTTTACCTTTCTTCATTTTTATTTTGGTTACAATAATCAGCCTCTCCCAATCATCTACTTTATAATAAATCATCAATATTCTTTGATTATTTCCCTTTTCACATCATAAAAGTGATATTAAACACCAAAATTACCTAAAAAAACCCATTTTTATACGAGCAAGTACCCTAATAATCTCTTTTATTGGTTGTTATTCAGGAAAAACAAAAACCCTTGTATTGGAACTTTGGAACCACGCGGGCGGGCTAGACAAGT
>Ga0325401_1000569_pt1 | contig 27420 bp, 20 predicted proteins | sample PopdelMetagenome_FD_205666 | JGI IMG/M metagenome (GOLD analysis project Ga0325401, IMG submission 205666) | Populus deltoides microbial communities from Bellville, Georgia, United States - Xylem-PdKOR-R2 | ecosystem: Host-associated > Plants > Phyllosphere > Stem > Wood/Secondary xylem | place...
CACTTCCCTTAATTTCTTATGGCAGGCTACAAGACACGCAGAGATGGAAGCAATTGATGTTCTTCTTGAACAGTGGCAAAAAAGTGGACTTTCAGTGTCAGAAGTTGCTGAAAAATTTTCAACATGCAGTCTCTATGTTACATGTGAACCATGTATAATGTGTGCTGCAGCTTTGTCGATACTTGGTATGTTGGTTCTCCTTTAATGGCAAGACTCCAATCATTGCTATCTTTCTTATTTACAGCTAGTCTGATCAGTTACTGCTTAATCTGTTCCCCTGACTTAGGTATAAAAGAAGTATATTATGGATGCGCAAATGATAAATTTGGAGGTTGTGGATCAATATTGTCATTGCATTGTAGCAGCTCTAAACTACCTAATAGGTACATATCTATGTACCATATTTCAGTTAGTTCATGATCATTCATAAGTGGATAATGCATACCAGACCTCAAAAATATGCCTTATTTGTGCATTTTGCACAAATGAATAATGTGATGAAATGGAGGATACAAATTCATATACCAAAGAGAAAGTAGCCAATATGAATATGATGATGGAATATGAACCTTACTGCCACTTGACATCATGAAAAATTAAAAGAGAGTTTTCATTCTGAATAGTTCAGATGGTGGAATATGATGCTTAGGGTCACTTGGGTGTTTTATGGTTTGGATTTAAATATCAAACCTCTGCTTTCAGATTGTTATTACAAACAAAAAGTATAACTTGTTATGGACTACTCATGGTAGAAGTTTTAGGTTATTGCTATGTGATACCCTGCTTGTCTGGTTCCCAGTGCAAGGTCCTTAAATTATTTGGTAGAAATTCTCTTTTAGAAATATCTTCCATTTATTAGGGAATTGTGCAATTGAATTCATGCACAATATGTTCCACATTTTGTCAGTGGGGACATTGCACAAAGGAAAGATTTCAAATGTACTGGAGGAATAATGGCACTTGAAGCAGTCTCTCTTCTACGACGTTTCTATGAACAAGGGAACCCCAATGGTATGAACTTGATTGCCCAGCTACAGCCATACATGATGCATATGGGCACATGAACTGGAATTTTGTGAAATGAATGGAAGGCAATTTTTTTTGAATGTCTTCTAGTAATTATTATGACAAAACCAACTTTGGAGTCTGAAATGACTAGCACTTTGCACACCCTCTTAGCAATTATTATTTGATTATATGATGCGTATTGCAGTCATGATCTCTTGCATGCTTTGATGTTGGCGATTCCCTGAACCATGAAGATCTGTAAGAAATTATTAAAAATGATGTACTTTCAAGAGAGAGAACCACTGGGACACCCACCCACCCACCCATGCACCATTATTATATTGAGGTCAGCTTTAGCATTATGCAATGCACATTCATCAATCCAACATGTCGCATGGGTGGGGATGCATCTACCTTGTTTGCTTATGTATACAGTCCTACGAGTATTATATGCTAAGCACTGAAAAGTTTAGACAGTAACATCATATCTTTAATTGAATTTGTCTTCACTGGACCCTCGATAATAACTTCTTTTTTTCAGCTCCAAAACCTCACAGGCCACTGGTTCAACATGCAACAAACAACTAGACTACCAAAACAATATTTCATACTTTCTTGCTTCAGTTGTCTTGATGTTAGACTTGCGAGATAATCAAGTACCTTCATCATCTGTGGGAATTCAGGCAGAGGAACGTGCTTGGTTCATCAGCATTGCTTCAACACTTTATGAGGGATCTAGGAGCAAAGCTTTCATGATTAGTAGATTTGATTTTACACTTTCGACTGTACAATCTCTTCTCATCAGTTTCTTTCAAAACCCAGATAAAATCTAAGACGTGTAATAAGAAGTATTTTAGATAGAAGCTGTATACGGTGGACCAGAAATTGGAATTTGTGTTATGGTCAATGAATGTAGCAAATATACTATGATTTTTTTTCTTTCGGCAATAAGAGAATTTGTTACGATGGATCATCGATGTACACGAAGTTTGGATTCTTCGAATGGAAATTTTGTAACAGATAACATTTCAGGTAAAGAAGAAGAGTAGCATTACAAAATCTTGAAACCTTTAATCAATGGTCACATGAGTACTCATTTCTGTGCTTCTGCTAAAAGAATTGGTGATGGTAGTGGTAGTGGTAGTGGTAGTGATAGCAGTAGTTCTTGGAAAAAATGTTTTCATGCAGAATCCTTAGTAAAGATTCTAATTTGTGATAATTGTGAAGATTCATTTCATGTATCTTGCTTCTGTCCTCGTGTAAAAAGAATACCAGTTGATGAATGGTTGTGTCGTTCATGTTTGAATAATAAAGAAAAAATTCCGAAGGAGACAATTATTAGAAAACCTCTCAATATGATTCATGACATGGGCAGATGTAGAAATGCTTCATATGCAGATAGAAAACCTCTCAATATAATTCATGACATGGTCAGAAGTAGAAATGCTTCGTCTGCAGGTGAATCAAATACTGTAGCATTGATGTTGAGAGATACTGAGCCATGTACAGGTGGTGTTCGAGTTGTTAAAAGGTTTTCAAGTAGAAGTTCCAGATTGGTAAGTTCCAATTATCTGACATGTGAGAGTTGATTCCCTCTTTCTTCAATGCATAAATTCCATCTAAGCTACTGGATTTCATTATTATTATTACGAAAAAAACTTAATGACGTGGGAAAGCATTATAGCTTTTTAAACCAGATACGTGAATTTTTACACTGTTTTTTTTTAATATATGGTTTTTTTGTTGTTTTATTATAATATTATTTTAAAAAATTATTTTTATTGATTTTTTTTAATATTAAGCTGGTTAAGAATTCAACTTTGTAATTTTTTTTTATCTTTATATGAGATTAATGTGATTTGCAGATTTGTTGAGTAACTCAGATTGCCTAATTTATGGATTTGGTGAGTTTTTTTAAAAAAAAATTTAACTTGATTTTTTTATAGTCTATTTTTTTTATATTGTTGAAAAAATAGTTTTAAAGAAAAATCATTGTATTAAACTTATAAAATAACAAAAATTAAAGGATGCGGGGAAAATTACCGTTCACCTAACATTCATTGCAATATGGATTACAATAGTAACCCACAGTGTTTTGCTTTTTTTTTTTGTTATGATTTTTTAAAAAATTTATTTCATGAGATTAACGTGGTTTATAGATTTACCAAAATAATTTAGGTTGTTCTAATTTCTAAGTTTGGTGGTTTGCCTTTCTAAATCTTTTTGTTAGGTTTGTAGTGACATTAGGGAATTCTAATGTTTTCAATTGAAGAATAGAATTAAGGCTGGATAATTTTATTCATATCACCAAGGGGTATTTATATTGGACAAATACCAATCATTTAGGTAAGTAAACTATACAATTGAATAGGCTACAATCCTGGAGCTAAAAGTTAGGCTAAAAATCACCCACTTAATTGACAACAATCAGCTAACCAATTGATAGTTGTATACAACTACTATACTTTAACTCTCTCCCTTAAATCACACATGCTCAACTTCGATAGTGATATATGAAAAAGACCACTAGTAATAACATGAGTTATTATACTAACAAGCTCTCTTAGTAACAAGAAATCTTAACCAGACACCAAAATCTAGATTATCTTTGATGTTGAACTTGAACTCTTGTTAAGTTTAATATGCTTGATTGATCATGCCAAACTGGATCTTTTTTTTTAGATTAACATGGATGTCCGGAGTAATTTGCATGCATCTCGACTAATTTTATGGGCCCTAAAATTAACAAACGTGTATGTCTTCAGTGGTCTTAAGGTTTGTAAGACTCGTGATCTTAAAGTTTGTGAGACTCGAACTAGTGACTTTTAAAGAGCAAATTCAAAACCTGACCAATTAAGCTACAACCTCAATATTGCTAAACTGGATTATTGGTAAACTTGATAGTTGCTGTGTTTTCACAAAAAAAACACCAGAGGGAATTTTGAGCCAAGTAAGCTTTGCAATATGATGTGTTTTTTTTTGTATCGTACCCAATTCACCAGAGGGAATTTTGAGCCAAGTAAGCTTTGTAATATGATGGAGGGCACTGTATTCTGCTTTCGCACTAGATAGTGATACAACATCCTGTTTTTACTCTGAGTTACTTAGATACCTCCAACAAATGACACATACCCTAAGATAGATTTTCCATCTAATTTGGATCCAGCAAAATCAAAATCAGTATATTCCACAATATCCAGGTGGTTATGTCAAGAGAACATAACACCTTTACATGGAGAGGATTTCAAGTAAACCAAGATACAATTTACATGGATGAATTGGCTTACAACACTAACAGCATTGATCTCTACAACCTTTGATACCTCTCGTTATTCGTTGGAACCTGATCCAGCTAGAAAGCAAGACCATGGTTCATCTTAATAAGAGTATCCACAGGTTTACATGCAGAGTTATCAATTTCAGTCAGGAGATCTAATATGTATTTGTGTTGTGAGAGAAAGAGTCTTTGGTTGAATTGAGACACTTCAATGCCCAAGAAATATTTTAAAGTTCAAGTCCTTACCTCAAATTTCTTGGCCAAGTAGTTTTGAAGTTTCTCTAGCTCACTTATGTCACTGCCTGCAACAATATGTCATCAATATAAATAAATAAGCAATATAATATCATCACCTTCCTTTTTATAGAACACAGTGTGATCTGCCAAGACTTGTTTGAAACCATTCTTCTTCATCGAGTGACTCAACCAGCTGAACCAAGCCCTCGACATTTGCTTCAGTCCAAACAGTGCCTTTTTTAGCTTGCATGCTTTACCTCCTTTAGGCATAAAGTTTGGAGGAGGGCCCATATACACTTAACAGGCGTATATATCAATGTTTGTTCTTTCAATTAGTCATTGATAATTGATAACTAGATATTTTCTACTGGATTTAAAAAGTATACCATATATATATGTTGACATTGCATTAATTATTAATGAGAAAAAAGGAAGAATTCAGTCTGGGGATCGAGATATACCAAAGAGAAAGTAACTGATAAAAAAACCTTACTGTTGCTTGACATTGAAAAAAACTATAAGAATTCCCCTTGGAGATTTTGTTATGAATAGTTCAGTGATAGCATATGATGCCTCGGATCTGTTGGGGTGTTTTTTTGTCTGGATATAAATATCCAACCTCTGCTGTAATTCGTAATGTACTTCCCAATGCAAGGTCCTTTGATTGTTTGATAGAGAATCTAGAGATTTTGTTTTAGATACATCTTGCATTCAGGGAATTGTGCACATGAATTCATCTATAATATGGTACTTATTTTGTTACAGGGGAAATTTCACATAGGAAGGATCTCAAATGTCTTCAGTGGCTCTAGAAGAAGTCGCTCTTCTACGAAGTTTCAATGAACAAGGGAACCCTAATGATATGTAGTTTGATTACTCAGCTACAGCCATTTATGATGCACAAGAGCTCATGAACTGGCATTTTGTGAATTGCTTTGTCTAGAAAGCAAATTTTTGAATGTCTTTTGGTAATTATTACGACAAAACCAAGTTTGGAGTCTGGAATGACTTCCTTTTTGCACACGCATGAACACGTAGGCAATTATTATGTGATGACATTATGCTTATTTCATCATAATCTTTCTATGCTTGAATGTTAACGATTCCCTGAACTGTGTGGAGATCTTTATGAAATCATTAGAGATGATATTACTTACACCTCTCTTCTCTCCTTGGGAAAGAATTAACCACGGGGACGAACACACACAGCCTCGTTAGGATTTAAGATATTGAGGTCAGTTTTAGCATTCTGCAATGCACCTTCATCAATCCTAATATGTTGCGGGGGTTTGGATGCAGCTACCTTGATTTCTCATCTTATCAGACCTATGAGTATTATATTTGCTATGCACTAAAAAGTGTAGACAGCAACATAATTTCTGCTAATTGAATTTATTTTTTGTTCACATGACACTCAATACTCAGTTTTTTTTTTTCCAGCTCCAAAGCTTCACATACCACTGGTTCAACAGACAACACACGACTAGGAATTTCATAATTAAGCACCTTCATCATCCGCAAGATTCAGGCAGAGGAATGCGCTGATTCATCGGTATTGTTTCAACTGTTTATGAGGATCTAGGAGCAAAGCTTTCAGAATTACTAGTAGTTTTGATTCTGCATATGATGCTACAGTATTGTACAAACTCTTCATCAGTAGCTTTTAAAACCCAGATAAAATCTGGGCTTGAAATAAGAATTCTTTCATATAGAAACTGTATATGGTGGACCGGTGATTGAAATTTGTGTTACATTTGCCTTGGTCAATGAATGGAGCATTTTTATTGTGATTTTTTTTCCATTTCTCTTTACAATAAGAGATGCTATGTGGTTTCAGTTGATGTCATGCATTTGAAGGGAAAAGTGAAAGAATGGAATTTGTGGTCTTATGTTAGTGTCATCTCCAAGCTTTCTTGAAGGACTTGATTACTTTTCATGGCGTGTAATCCATGTACAGTCTAAAATTAAGAAACAATTGCAAGATTGCTTATCTTGGCCATTGCTGTACTGTCACAACTGAGCAGAGCAAACCTATCAATAAATTAGGTTTCTATATAAATTTTTTACCAATAATGCACCATGAAAAGCACAAATGTGACATATTTGGAAGTTTAAAAGAGAAACAGCATGAACTTTAGAAGGCTTTATTACAATTGTATCAATAATGGAAACAAAGACATGATCAAATCTATAATCTGAAGATTTTCCCCATTAAGAACAAAAACAGCATGACATAATTAACCCATATTCTATAATTTAAAAACTTGTTACAAAGCAGAAAGTGTTCATTCTAGCAACATTTATTAAACAAGAAAGAGGAGACAGATCTGGAGTTAAAAGTTTTCATCCTGCTGCTGCTGCTTCTTTTTTCTCATTACAACCTTTTGCACATCTACTACTATGGGCACATTTGTATTATACATTCTATTTTATAACAGGAGATGAAAATTTTGTTTACTCCATGTTTTCAATTCAAATACCAAGTCTAAGGAAAGATTGTAAAATTTCATGTAAGTATATTAGTTGGATGCAAAATACGAGATCAACTCGCACATGATTTATGTTTTTAGCTGTGAAGAACATTATTTCAAGAAACGGAGATTACATCGTAAATGCAACCAACACTTAGTCTTGATCATTAAAAGAACTCATAGTAAGCAAATAATAATAATAAGCACATAAATTGAATAGCAAGTGAAAAAAAACACCTTTACAACCGGTTGACACAAACAACTATTCTGTCCATAAAAAAAAGAAAAAAAGAAAAAAGGGGGTCAGAGTAAAAAACAGAGTTTTAAAGAGAGAGAAGGGGGAGAGTTTTTAGTTTTAGAGAGATAAAGAGAGAGGGCTTTGTGTCGTGGCCAGTTTCTTATAAAGAGGTCTCATTGCCAAGCCATTTCCTTATTGTTGGAAGGCTTTTGGCGATCAGGTATAACTTTCTTGTCATTTTTGCTTTCTGCGTTTTGAATTTCTCTGTTACTTTTTTTTGTTTTTTTTTATTGCTTTATGTTTCAGATATCTGAATGTTGATGTTTGTAGGGCATTTACAGCGATTCTTGAATGGATTTTATTTTTATTTTTGCTATTCTTTCTTTAACTTTGTGTGAAAGAAATCAAGACGAACAGTATAGGAAATTGTGAATTGAATTCTATGAGTTCTTGAAACCTGAAAAAGAACTTAGGGCATTTTATTTTCAGTCTTCAAGAAGGAACCGACAAACCCATTATTGATTTTAAAGAAAATCCCTTGGCATTGTTAGAATAAGTTCTTCAAACTTAGTTAATAATGTTTTAATTGGTTATTGAAGCTCTAGATGGTGTTGGGTTTAGGTTTTGGTGGGTTAGATTTGATAGTTGTGATTTAAGGATGTCTTTTGTTTTCTTTTGTGGGTAAAAGAAGATGTGTTCAGGTTTTCTTTTTATGGTTTATTCTATAAGTTTTGTTTGTTATTTGGATGATTTTTGTTGTCTTTGGGAAGCTTGGGGTTTCTCTTTTGTGGTGAAGTTGGAGTTTTTGTGTGTCCACCCATGAATGTCTACTTGAACACAAATGTTATAAGCCCTAAAATTTGGCAACCAATGGTGCTGTTTAGTTTGTCTTTTGGAAAGTTGATGATTAGAGAGCTCTTAGTTTCATATAGTAATCTGACAAGTTTCCATAATGTTATGTGGTTTATATGCTTCTCCTTATATATGCAAAACATTCTTTAAACCCTTTAATTCTTTGGGTGAAAGGAAAAAATTATTGAGGAAGAACATGAATAAAGAATCCTAAAGGTATGCATCTTTCTAAAATGAAAGATAAAATTCACCTAGCTCAATTTGCAGGATAAAATTAGGAAGCCTAGAAAAATACTCTAACCATGGTTGTTGATCATAATGTGATTGATTTCTTAAAATTCTTGCTTCTCTTTCATCTAACACACCAAAAAAGAAAGTAAAAAACTATTGGAAGATCTCTCTCCTTTCCATACCCCCTTTCAGAGAAGCCCTTAACAGTTGTCAAGTGGTTCTCTGTAGGATGAGCACTAAATATCTAGTGCAATTAAGGAGTCTATAAGGCATCGTATCTTGATGTTCAATGTGTTCTATGCTCTAACAATGCTAAGAATCAGGGGACAGGGGCTTTTTTCATAAGGTTGTCTTGTCATTAAAGTATGCTGATAAGCTTTTTGGTGTTTGTGGTGAATAATGAATGTTATTAGGAGTTCAAATGTCTGGTTGATACCTCTACGAGTAGCACTGTGAACTTCTTCAGCTTTGTGCTGTGTAATGTTTGCCTCTTTGATGTTTTAAATTTGGAAAATTGTTAGTACCATTTCTTCAGTAAGCAAAGGGGGGCATTTTTATGGTCTATATCAATCACAAGTTTGCATCATAGGAGGTTGCTAAGCAGTGGCTTCGATTTGGAGTGCAAAAATCACATCAGCTGGATATTGGCTGAGTTTTCAGGTGAAAATGTTGATACAGAGTGCCCTATCTACTTCAATTGAATGTACTCCATTTCATGCATCTGACCAAGGGAAACAGGATTTATTTTGTGACTGGATGCCTGGTACTGAAATTTGGCAGATGTGCTCAAAATGTCATGAACACTGCCATAATTGCTGTAAAGATGCTGCTTCAATCACCGAGGAAAAGGAGACTAACAATTATTCATGCCTGTTAAGTTTTCCGAGAGGTCCTCATCCACCAACTATCATTAAAATGTCTGAAAGTTCAGCACCTAGTTTTGTATATTGTAGAAGGAAGTTACAAGGAAACTCTATTGAGTTTTTATCAGCAATCACAAAGAGAAGTGGAGAGGATTGTCCTTATGCCATCAATTCTGATGGTCCTTCAGTTGCAGTTAAGGAGCACTGTGTAGTTTCTGAAGATGAGCATGAAACCGGTACTGTTAGAGTACCTCTCATGACTCCTATATTATGCAATGGAGTTGATTGTTCATGCCCCTTTTCCTTTGGAAGAAGTACTCAACTTGCATCTGTCAGTTCAGTGTCTGAAAGTGCTGCCACTAATTTTGTTTATGGGAAAACAAAGCTACGACAAAACTCTGTTTCCTTTTTATCAGCAATGGCAAAGACAAGTGGAGAGGATTGTCTTTCTGTGATCAGTTCTGATGGTCCATCAGCTGCACGGAAGGAGCAGCGCCTAATTTCTATACATGTGCATGGAGCTGCCCTTGTACCTCGTCCTCCAGTATGCAATAGAGCTGATTCTCCATGCCCATTAAGTTCACAAAGAAGCCCTCAGCTACCCACTGTCAGTACAATGTCTGAAAGTTCTGCATGTAATTTTGTATACAGCAGAAAGAAGCTGCGAGGAAACTCTGCTAGCTTTTTATCAGAACAGGCCCCTGCAATGGCAAAGAGAGGTGGAGGAGAGGATTGTCTTTCTTTAATCAGTTCTGATGGTCCATCAGCTGCACGCAAGGAGCAATGCCTAATTTCTCACCATGAGCAAGGGGCTGCCCTTATGCCTCCTCCTACAGTATACAACAAAGATGATTCTCCATGCCAATTATGTTTACAAAGAAGTCAGCTACCAACTGCCAGTACAATGTCTGAGATTTCTGCATGTAATTTTATATACAGCAGAAGGAGGATGCGAGGAAAATCTGTTACCCTTTTGTCAGCAGAGGTCCCTGGAATCACGAAGAGAAGCAGAGAAGATTGCCTTTCAGTCATCAGTTCCGATGGTCCTTCACTTGCAGTTGAGGAGGCACATGTAGTTTCTCAAGATCATCGAGATCAGCATGAAAGGGGAACTGGTGGAGCTCTTATGCCTCCTCCTATAGCATACAACAGTGATGATTCTCAATGCCGATTAAGTTTACAAGGAAGTCCTCAGCTACCAACTTCCAGTACAATGTCTGAAATTTCTGCACGTAATTTTGTATACAGCAGAAGGAAGCTGCGAGGAAACTCTGCTACCTTTTTGTCAGAACAGGTCCCTGGAATCACAAAGAGAAGCAGAGAAGATTGCCTTTCAATCATCAGTTCTGATGGTCCTTCACTTGTCGTTGAGGAGGCACGTGTAGTTTCTCAAGATCATCAAGATCAGTTTGAAAGGGGAACTGGTGGGGCACTTCCCAGGCCTCCTTTAGTATGTTGTGGAGAGCCCCATGTTTCAAAATCAGAATCTAGCAGTGGATGTTCACTTGTTGAAGACCTGGTTTCTGATGAAGCTACAAAAAAAAGCAGGCCAAAAATCATTGAGGTTGACAGTATAAATGATAGCTGGTCATCATCAAAGTCAAATATGGATCTTGTTTCAGATTCTACAAAGACTGAAGGAGATGATAATGGTGAGTGCTCTTCATCCAGTATAGTGGCAGCAGAGGTCACAGGGGGAGATCAGTCTGAAAATGATCAGTGTATCTCTATACTCAGAAGGCAGGGGGCTTTTGAGGGAGTTTGGCCCGGCAAAACCCATGCTTCTGCTAAAAGCATTGGTGATGGTAGTGGTAGTGGTAGCAGCAGTTCTCGGCCATGCAAAAAATGTTTTCGCAAGGGATCCCCTGTAAAGATGCTAATTTGTGATAATTGTGAAGATTCATTTCATGTATCTTGCTGCAATCCTCGTGTAAAAAGAATACCAGTTGATGAATGGTTATGTCGTTCTTGTTGGAAGAAGAAACGGATAATTCCCAAGGAGACAATTTCCAGAAAATCTCTCAATATAATTGGTGACATGGGCAGATGTAGAGATGCTTCATCTACTGGTGAATCAAATCCTATAGCATTGATGTTGAGAGATACTGAGCCATATACAGGTGGTGTTCGAGTTGGAAAAGGTTTTCAAGTAGACATTCCAGATTGGTCAGGTCCAATTATCAAGTACGTTGTTTTGCTAATCCTCTTAATTTTGAATATGTGAAGCAGACATCCATAAGAAATAGCTAGACTGAATTGTGTGCAATTTAATCTTATAGACCCTCCCATTAGCATTCATATCCACGTCATTTTTTATTGTTGGAGTAACACTTCATCATACAAACTCATTTATCTGGTTTATTTGCTTCTCAGGGGGCTTTAAAATCTGACATATGAGAGTTGATTCCTTCCTTTTTTAATGCATATGTTCCATCTAAGTTACTGGATTCCATGTTAACTAAAGGATGCCCATATCAGGCATTTGTTTGCCTTTCAAAGCTTTTTTGGTAGGTCTGACAAGTCATTGAGGAATTCTCATGGATTCCACATAATAGAGATTGTATAAGTTGTCTGTAGAGAATTTTTCTGAAGGAGGGAGTTGGTACTATTATTCTGAAAGGAAATAAGCCTGATGCTGATGGTCTTGGATTGTTCCAACGTTTTCAAGAATGAGATCATTAAGCCTGATGACCAACGTTCTTTTGTGCAGTCCATTGCTGTTTCTTCCTGATCCTAGAAACACAAGTGTCTGCGAGTCTTGCTGGCAACCTTACAAGATTTAACAGGCTAGGAAGAGGGAGCAATGACTTTGGCCAAGAATTGCTGTTTTACCATTTATTAAAAACGTTACATTCTATTGTTCTTTAGCTATAGACTTTGGTCTTGCAATAAATCTTTATTTTTGAGATGTTATCAAACTTGATACATCCCATGGTGTACAGATGGATCTTTTATGCCCCTTTTCACTTAGTAGCAGAGCACTAGTAGCTTGGTAGGATCAAACATAGCGGCCATTTTGTAGGCGTCTTTGCAGACTGAACATGTTTAGTCTCTTTTCTTCAACGTGTTGATGCACAACAATGTGGCCCCATGATTTGTATTTTGAGTTGATTATGGGCTCTTTGAGGAATGCATGCTTAGAAGGGAGAGAGCTGACTCTTCAGTAATCTGTTTGGTTGCTAGCAGTGCTAAATGGCCTGAAGCTAATTTTTTGGAGGCAATAGCCTTACAGTTTTTGGACCCAAACGTAGAGGAAACTGAAAATTATTTGGCTTCATTAAAGCAAAATGTCATATTTTTTTATAGTGTGACTATAAATTCCCATTTTCAGAGCATCTATGTTTAATGTGCTGAAAGAACAAAAAGTAGCAGTTAATAGTTTGCGGGTCTGACAATTGTAGGTTATAAGGCAAAGAAATGGTAGGTTTAATTCCATGAAAGGTATACAGGCAAGTACAGGAATTATTCCATGAAAAGGCTCTGTGTTTCTTTGATCCTTCAGTCTGTACTGAGGCACAGTACGTTGGCTTGTGTCAGACACAAATTTTTTCAGTGTTCTATTCCTTGTCCTCTCCTTTATATTATTTGCTTTCATTTTTCTTTTTTCCTTGCAGTAGGACTTTCCTTTTAAAAAATTTAAGAATGATGCGAGACTGTTTCTAATTATCACCAGGATGTCCTAGACTTGTTACTTTTAACATCATCTGTTATTTTGATTTTCATGTAGTGTCGTCGACATTATTGGTAAACCTTTGGTATTGGAGCCATCATACTTTGTCAGTTTGTTCGTAAGTCTTCAAATTGTTTATTAGCTTCAAGTTTGTCAGTTTAGCTGCAGATTTCTTGGTGTTTTGAGAGAACTGAAACATCCTCTTGTGCAGGAATTGAAGTCCAACAAGTCTTCTAAACTTGGATCTATAGGCAATTGGCTTCAGTGTAAACAGGTTATAGATGATGCAGCAGAAGGAGGCAATGTAACTATATGTGGAAAGTGGCGCAGGTAAACCAAATAGTGATCTCCTCTCTTGGGTGATTTTGCTCCTGTTTTTGTTTATTAACCTGCTTTTAGTTGGACAGCCTCAAACTCAAATGTTACAGTTATTTGTGGGAGAGTCCAATGCACAATAAAAACCCGTACTAGGACTTTTATACAACTCTCAACACTTGGCCCATCCATGAACTAGTGTACTGGCAGGTTTTAGCCTAGCAATGCCTAGGTAGCGAAATTTTGTAATATTTGTGTTTGCAAACACAATAAACAGTTTGAAGAATTTAAACCATCAAGCTTGAATGTTTAATCTCTTTATAGCCGTAAGTTTTTAGCAGTTCATATCTTGTGTAGAAACGTTCACTAAGTGAAAATATTATGAAATATGAGCAAGCATTACTGCGCACTCAATTTAAACCAGGTACTAAAGTCAACCATGAATGTTTAATCTCCTTAATTCATATTGTTCAACTAAATCCTCCAGCGCTGAACCTATTAATTTTGGCATTGCCTTGTGTCTATCTTAGTCTCGCAATTTCAGGAACAAAATGCGGGTATAATGTTAATTTTCTCGTCTTAAATTGCTATTTTTACGAGTATGAAGCTTGGCAAGTCCTTTCCTATCATTGATGCATCTTTGTGAACATATTGTATCATCTGCCCTTTGTTGTGCTGTTGGTTCAAAATGCCATTCCACTTAGTAGGAGATTAAAGTGGAATCAATTCAATTATCTATATCATGTCATTGGCTGTAGCTTTGTGAGAGATCCAAAATAAATTAGTTTACTAACTCTTTCCCATAGACAATCCCACCAAGTCATAATTGATCTGATAGATGTAATATTTATCTCTTTCTAGTTAAGCTTGAGAAGATTAAGTTCTAGAATGTTGTTGATGTAACAGGGCTCCTCTTTTTGAAGTCCAAACTGCTGTCTGGGAATGCTTCTGCTGTGTCTTCTGGGATCCAATTCATGCCGACTGTGCTGCACCTCAGGTGAATTAGGCTTTTATGTGAAATCTTTGGAATCATGGACTTTCTATGTAGCAAACAAATTGTTTTTGGGTTCCTACCGTCTTTATTACTTTAATTATAAGTACAAGTTTGCGGAGATTATTGAATATTCTTAAACTATATTTAACATGTACCTCATATTTTATCGTAAGCAAATTTTGTTACATGCATCTGCCTCAGGAGCTGGAAACAGATGAAGTTATGAAGCAAATAAAGTATATTCAGATGGTATGTTTTGGACGATATTTCATGATTTTAGAGTTTTAGCACTAGCGGCTTGGTCATTGTTATTTAAACTTGCTTGTCCTACTTACTTTTTTCCAAGAATACACTGCTTAGGCTGTGATGAAGGGCCGAATCTACTATACAAATTATTCTGCTGTTCAGAGCAGACACATGGTTAGAGTTGGTAGAACCTTGAATCTTATCATTGAGCATGGTCATGGTGGTTCGATTAACAAATGTGGAATAAAACTGACTGTAATTTGTAAAAACTTATTAACATAGTTCATCTAAGTGCACTTGTTTTAGGATCCTTGGCATTTCTTTTGGTCAAGGACATGCAAATTTCTCTTATCTTCATTTGTTAACATGTCATTTGTTGTGCAGCTGAGACCCCAAATAGCAGCTAAACATCAGAAATTGAGGCTTGCCAGCATTGGCGATCCAATGGATGATTGAAAGGAGTTGTAGTTGCAAATTTCCAAGAATGAGCAAACACTGCTCGGTGATTTCAATGAAGTATTATCCATACAGCTTGCTTTGTAAATTCATTCTCGCAGAAATCCACAGTTGAGTTTTGGAGTTAGGTATTCACATCATAACCGAAACAAAATTATTTTTATATTAGATTGGTTTTTTAAATGTTCAATATGATATATGTGAGCCTTTGGTTGAGCCTGCTCGTATGTCCCAATAGGAAATTTCATTGATCATGGGATATTAATTTCGCCAATCACTTCCTTGTGAAACTCATTTGTGTTGTCATTCTAGTTTTCTCCCTTCCTAACCCATCAATCTCGATAATTCGAGGATAATATTGGTGCAATTTGTAGGAGAGGGACCTAATCTAAATATGTGTAATAGGTGGATCGTGCATTGGTAGGTTGCTCTACAGTGGAAGCAGAGTGAAGTTGATGATGTAACTGATGAAAAATCAGAGGTAAATGAAGAGACAGTCGGTGGATTTGTTGGGGGGTTATGAAAGAGAAGCGACTGCGCTTGTAACTGCTGTTCTTGTACAGAAGTCCAACAAGAAAATCTTCCTGTGTATATATATTTTAGCGAAAACAAAAATATAAATGCCAGCGATGTCTGTGGATGCAGACTCTATCCTTGAGACAAACAAGTGGTAGCATTTGTTTTTGTTTTTTGGTCAGAAATACATGAAAATAATGTATATATATATATATTCTCAGCTTCAGGTCACATATCAATGTGTTCACGTGATTAATTTTACTACAAATGTAAATTACTAAATAGCCTGTCACTGGAACTGGTAGAAGGCATTCACAACCCAATAAATAGGGTGAGAGGACCAAAATCCACTATAACAGCAAGGAAGAAAAACCAAGTAAAATTTATAGTCACACGCACACACTGTCAAACGACTCAAACATACTAGTCATGTTAAACCTATAGCTTGAACTCTAAGGAACACGCCCAAATTGCACTAGAAGAATCACAATTACACAAATGGAGCAAACCGGAGATCTTTGTACTGACCCAAATTGCCTTGAGCCTTTCTTTTGTATTTTAACTTCTTTCTAAGAAAATAAGTACTTGTACAAGGAGTGCCCATAACACAGATTAGAAACAAAAGATTAAAACTACAATGCCAGCCCTACCTGCAAAAGTGTTTAGACAAAATGCTGTGCAAATAATAATAGGTTGCACGGTGTATCAATTTTTTCCCCTCAACTCAGCAATGGGAATGTAAACGATAAATTCTTCAAGTGGACGGGTTTTGGATGACTTCCTAGCTTTGCCATTTTGTAGCTTCACCACTTTCTGCTTCATCTTCTCTAATATAGCCTTCGCTCTACAGAGTCTCTCCATATCATATTCAGCCGCTACTGAAATATGATTAACCTTTTTCTTTACTCCCTTTGGTTTTGCTTTTAACAACTTCTTCAAGCTCACATCATCACTGCACTCAGCATTCATCTGAAAGTGATAAAAGCTAACATATGTGAGGCATGAATAAATAAGAACTCTATGCTGTAGGTGCATCAATCCTACAGCAAAACTCAAAACGATAATAACTCTGAGGATATCTTTTCCCATATTAATGCATAGCGTCCCAACAGCAACCTCACACTCACACAAACCATTGCCCACAAGATAATACACAATTGTCAACTCCTTATCCAATCACTCAAGACTTCTTTGTTTTTTATCACAGTGCAACCAGAGAAGCAATATAGACAGATAAAGAGAGCACACGAATTGGGCCAGAAGAAAAAATAAATAAAGAAAACAATCAAGTACTTATGATAAAGAATACCTCATTGCTTTTAGTAGGTGATTCGTAGGAACCTCTTTTCTGTTCATTTTTCCTTAAACTTCTGCTTATTGACTTCAGCTTCTTCCTCTGAAGGATCCTTTTCAAATTCTTTGGGATACATACCTCAGTTTCTTCCCAAGAATCCTGTGAAAGATCAGCAGTTTTGCCCTCCATGACATTTAATGTGGGTTCAGCAGGGACTTTGGAACTAGAGCTATGAAGCTGTTCTCCTTTCTCTACCTGTTGTGGAAGTGAATTGTCATACACGAAACTGAAACACATAGAAAGACCTTGAGAGAGAAGATTTGAAAGTTTCGACTCTCAAATAATCACATGAACATGATAACTACAAATAATGCATCTCATGTTGACACAGAATTTATACCTTTTAACTTAGTGACTGATAAGCATGCAGGAGAAATGAATTATCCTTTCGTCAGTTCTAAAGACATTATTTGTATTTGAGAAACATTAAGGTCAACATATTAACAAAGAGTATCAATTTTTATTAACAGTTCAAAACATCTGCATAGAAAGAGTCATGAAAGTCCACAGCAGAACTTTGAATACTACTGCAACAAAATATAACTGTTGCATTTAATGTACATGAAGTACCAACTCACCTTCCGGGACTTCAGAGCTAAATAACGGGAATTCTTGAACCATTTGCTAACCTGAAATTACAACTTAAGTGTAAACATCTGGAACTTAGAAGAAATGAAGAGCTAACATGTGAAAGAGTAATCCCAGTGGACAATATAATGTACTACAACACCAAAGTAACACTTTTTTACAGATGAAAAGGAAAGGAAGAAAAAGTTGATTTTCCACTTTAAAATCACTGATTTGATATGTATGTATCCTATAGTAGTTCTGTAAGTTCAATTTCAAGGCATCATTATGCATTGATTCAGTAGCTTAAGTTGTTACCTTCCCAGGTTCAAGGCCCAATTCTTTTGACAGATTCTCCTTGACAGTTCTAGATGGAAGTTCATTCTCTACAAATACTTGGCGAAGTTTCTGGGACAGCACATGAAAAGGGAAAGATAACTTGCGCAATTTACCAAATTAAATTACTAAGTAATCCTTAAGAGAGAGAGAACATAAAAAAATTGTTTGGCAAGACACATGTGTGGAGTGGAGGAAACTACTACCTCAACAGCATCAGGGGGGAGTCTGAAAATTGGCCTTCGAGTTTTAGGGGGAAGCTTCATCATACCTTCAATGGTCTCATCACTTTTACTTTTTTTTTACTTTCACACAGTGTCATAAGGGTGCTGGCTGCATTTGACTCCTCCCGTCGCTTTCTTTTGCCAGGACCCCAATCTTCATCTTCGCTGGCTTGCTCGTGTGCAGGAGCATCCTTTCCAAACACCTCCTGATAGGAAAGAAATTCACATTGCCTTAGATAAATGATTCTGAACTATCACTTAAGAAATAGACAGCAGAAAAAATAAAATATAAACTCTGCATCCTTGGTTTCCACAGCATAATTTTAAGAGCTAAATAGAAATAGACAGCATAATTTTCATCACTATTGTTTCTTAGGGCAAATCATTGGTCCAATACATAGGCATCTATCAAATGCCTGCTTTAGCTATATCGCTGTCACACCCCCTCTTCCTGCAAGCTACTTCAAAAAACAATTCCAGAGAAACCTATTAACCTTCAATAAGAACACCAAGAAACTAGCCCCAGGAGGTGGAGGAAGAAAAGCAAAGTCTAATCGTACATCCCATCCATATATTTTTCTTGACCCTTGTTTTTTTCTTTTTTGCCTTTTCCTAAATTTGACCTGTAAGTTCAAAAATACATTATTACCTCAGCATTCCAGATCAAATATAGATTAAACTTGCCATAGCGGATATAGTTTGAAGTTTTAAACAGAGATTCTATCACACTGTGTGCATAACCACTAAAAATCACTGAAGATGCACTTCTTCCTATAAAAAGAGAAACCAACCTATGAAGTTGATTCAAGTTGTCACACCACCATAACTTTTTAGTTTTATGTGAAGCTAGTGATACAATTTTATGTTACAAGCATTTAGAATACTCACATCATATAACTTCTTATAGTCAATTGCTCTTCTCTGCCTACGGCCACAAAAAATTTCCCCATCACTGGTTTCATCAGAATCTAAACTGCTATAAATAGAATTGTTTCTGAAGTCCAAACCATGCATCTCCCACCTCCTGGATCCCAAAAAAACCTCACCATCTGAAGACCAACCCAAGCTGGTTGAACTGCTGATGTCATCAGATGCATCATCATCAGTACCCGCTTCACTCATGATGTTGTCTCTCCTCTCTGGATCGTAATTATCATCTTCAGAATCATCTGAAGGCCATTCTTCTTCGGGGTTTAATAGCACATTTCCAGCATCAGGAATTGCTGCTTCTTCTGTGAAAATATCCTATTTCAAGATATAGTGAACATCAGATTGGTTACAGGGCACCAAAACCAAGATTTTTTTAATTCCCTTTCAACTTTTTAGCAAAGAAAAAAGCTCAACAATATTTTAACAATAACCTGCCAACTGCTGTCCTCTGAGAAATGGGTTCCCAAATGAGCATTCATAGCTTCTATAATATCCATCCTGCATTCACAGAACTTGCAAAACCATCCCTGATCTCCTGGAGGTACTGCGAAGTGCAAATTATCAAATGTACAGAAAACCTTAGAAACAATCCATTTGTTTCGTAACTCAGTAGAAAAAACTTCACAAGAAAAGAAGTGAGTAGAACTGACTGCTTTCAGTATCCAAGGGAGGTTCAAGGCATTTTTGGTGGAAAGCACAGTTGCATGTACCATCACAGAGTACAATATCATTATCTGGGGAAACTTCATTCAATTTGCACTTCGCACAGAATATCTAGATGAAGAGATGGAAAAGAAAAAATAAACGTAAAGACACAAGTAAATAATAACACAAGATAAAGCAAGTCAAGGGCCTCCTACCAGCTTATCACTAAGCCAATTTTTCTTGGGGCCCAAGTTAATGTAATATCAGTAAATCCAAATTTGAAGAAAAAGAGGGACTTTTCAATTGATGTTGAGAAAAATAAGCATGCTTCAACTTTGCTTAGAAAATATTTCTGTCTCTTTGTGCCTCAACCAATTTCATGGCCCAATTACTGAATGAGCATGTGCCTTTTCAGCTCTTGAAAGTGAGAAGCAAGAAGTGAGTTTGCTCATTGAGAACTGACAGCCCAGATTTAGGAAATACTGGGTATGAGTCTTTATTAGCAAGAATTCGTCAAAAAGGTTGAATTCTTGTTTAATGCTTTACAATTCTTAACATTTTCCAGAACACTGATGCTGCTTGTGCTTGCTTACATGTTCATGTGAAACAGATCCATCTGGAGCCATAACTGTCTCTTCAATACATCCTACTGTACTAAGAGAATCCACCTGCCGAATTATATCACGTAAACCAAGTTTACACTTCAAAATCTGCTTCCTTGCTCGCAGTAGTTCCTTTTCTGGCCTGATCTTCTCTCGACTGTGGCAGAAATTCAGTAAAAGATAAGAACAAACATAGTTCTTTTATCATTTGAAGCTTCTATCAATTTCGAACTTCCAGTCAGCGGAGTTCTTTGTATTTTGTGTTGTTTTGTTTTGTATCATGCATGTAGTAAAATGGGAATCATTCATTAGTTCCGAGAACAGATCAGGCAAAAAAATTTCAAAATTTTGAAGAATAAATGATTGAAAAGGAAAATTAATCTAGAAGCATAAGCAGATAAAAAAAATTAAACAAGGTTAATGTATCCAGATTCCTTCGGCCGAACTTACAACGAAAATGTCTTTGAGCCAATCCTAAGTCCCAACTTCAGTAGGGAAATATTCCATCTCATGCAATATATGATCAGAACTTCCTTGAAATATTTCAGATAGCTTCAAATCTGGTAACATGTTCAAATATATGCTCCTAATAATTCATGATAAGGACTAAGAGAAAGAAGGGCAAACAATATTCATTCCGCATCCAACTTCTTCCTAGACTAAACTTGCTTCTACAAGACATGGTTTAAGAAAACGAACCATCTCTGATCAATAGTTTGAAGACAATTATTTCAGCTTTTTTTCTCTTTCACATATATCAATTTCACAGATTAAGGAGTGTTAGACTTTAGATGGAATTCTTAAATCACAGGTTTGCAATCACAAGCTTAACTTTGCTAGGAAGAGTTCTTTATTTTTCCAAAGGAATGATATGTAAGAAAATCTTTTTACCTTTGACCTTTCCAGCCTTCTCCAGAGTAAGCATCTATAAGGTTCTGGTCCAGCTTCATTTTAATCATCAGGTACCTTGCTCTCCTCTGCAATCGTGATGGTTCATCTAGCTTTACCTTGTCCCTTTGCCTTTTCTTAGGCTTCCTCTTCTTGAGTTTTTTAATTGCACCTTCATCACCATTTTTTTCCATTTCCCTTAGAATCAATAGTTGACAATTGTTGCCCTGAGGAAGCCCCCTTCCTTGAGGCCTTCTTATCAAGTGCTTTATGCAGAATTTTCCTATGAATCAGTTTTCTACTGGTAGAGCCATTCCCAATGCCCTTAGGAGAAACTTTTCTTTTTGATACAGCTGAACTGATGATGGTTTTTAGATGAGGTATTGGTTTTGGTTTTGTTTTCGTTTTTTGGCCTTTTCTAGGAGATATTTTGCTGTCCTTCTTTATCTTCAATGATTTAATCAGCAACGACCCAGTCACTGTGTCAGAAGGTGAACATTTGTGCGAGTCTTGCAGCTTTGACGTCTTTCCAGAATCACCCATAATGATCTCTCATGTGTGAGAACTGAAAATACACTATAGATGTATAGGTAATCTTTTTGTTACATAGTTATTGCTCACAAACAAAGAAGAAGCTCAAAATCTACTGTAAAGATAATTCTACAGTTTCCACAACTTTTCACTTCTAGTTTCACGCAAGACAAACATGAAATTCTACCACCATTGAATTCCATAAAAGTCAGTTTTTTCAGGATGTTTCATCTAATATAACTAACCATGCATTTGACTTTTTGTGCAGCATTAGTAAATCTAAATTTGAAAATGTTTCTTCATAAACAAAGATGTAAAGTCCATTATTCAGTAAAATGAAAAGAATACTTAATTTTCTTTTAATCATCTTTAAGATGCAAACATCTATAGAAAATAAATAAGAAACCAATGAACAAAACCAAAACCAACAACTTCGACAATTAAGGACAAAATTTTTGAAAAGAGTCAATATATCATGCATTTCAAATCAAAGAACTGTCATCCATGATCAATCATTAACAAAATCCTTGGAAGTGATCACTGAATTACATTCTCAACTCCAATTCCAACACGAGTAAGCTACAGGAAACAAATTATTGATTCATAAATCAAAATCATCCATGATCACCAACAGAAACATCACAAACAAATCACCCCAGAAGGCAAACATCATTAGCACTGAAACCAATCTATAATCACCACAAGAACAATTCAAGAAGAACCCAGAAGTCAAATCAAAACCAATACCTCAAGAAAGTTTCACATTGAAACTAAACATAAAAAGAATGACAGCCCAAGAAAGAAAGAAAGAATCCAAGAAAGCAAGCTCAAAAGCAAAAACAAAGAAAAGGGTACCTGAGAAACAAAAGAATGAGACACCTCTACCTCCTGCACTACACTATAAAATAAAAGACACCGTGTATTTATATGACAGTCAGAGAGAGAAAGAGAGGGTTTCTTGATTGATTTGAGGCCTAAAAAAGGCTCCAAAGTTTTGAAACTGGAAATTTGACATCTGGGATTTGGCGCTTAAAAGGAAGTGAAGTGAAAGGTTTATTTGATGATTGAATGAATGATTTGCAAAGAGGTGGCTGTTTCTCAGTTCTGTTGCCTTCCCTCACCCTCTCCCTCTCCCTCTCCCTCTCTATTTTCCTATACGATTGCTAGTCTTCTAAAGTGTCTGTTTCTTTGACTAATTGTAATTACTGGTCCAAAAGGTAGCAACAATTAGTTACACTAATATCCAGTTTTAACAATTCAAAGTAATAGCTAAGAACAATTAACTTCCGGGCATCAAGATTTACCTTTTAGATTTGAACCGTAATGATGACAATTAGGAACAAACTAGCTTATCATTCAAAACCAATATAACCCTTCGAATTATGTTGCTTATGCTGTTACTTGTTTTGCTTGATCTGGGTTTCTTTCTTCTTCTTCTTCTTGTTTTTTTTATTGTAACCGTGAGTGTTGGATCATATATTGTAATTAATTTTTTAAAATATTAAAATTAATGACTAGATAAAACTTCAATAATTATAAAATTCATAACATTTAAATTAGTAATATTTGAAGAATAAATTTAGAATTTAATTAATTAAACTATACCCCCTCAAAATTAATCTAAATATGCTGTTGCAATGGGTGGGTGCTTTAAGGGAAATGAAATTCCCATACCCTTTGTGTTGGCATGTTTTGTGAACGTGAATATCACTATCTGTAATCGAACTAATTTACTATGGAGTGAAACTACTTTTCTAGTCTTGTAATAGCTTCTTGTACCAGCATTATACTCCGTTGGATTGTGTGTTTATGATTGATACTGCAGTTATTTTTTAAAATATTTTTTATTTAAAAATATATTAAAATTATATACTTTTTATTTTTTATATTATAACATCAAAATACTAAATTCAAAGTAAAAAATTCAAATTTTAATAATTAAAAAAAAAAACAGGTTTAATTTCAATACTAAAAGAGAGAACTTCCTACTCTGGCGTCAATGATTCCATGTGGCCAAGCTAGAGATGACTTGTACTCTAGTTTTGAAGCAAAAGTTTAAACAAGCTGGAAAGTTAGCGTTGAGGGGCAAAGAAAGGCACTAATGACTATTCTTTGATTGTTGATTATATAGTTTTTGGCCCCAAATATAATTAAATGGATAGCCATTAACTTATAAGACGTTAATGGAGGTATCTACATGTTAAGGGTCTCCCTGAGGGGAGCGGCGGCTACCCTTGCAATTGCTTAACCTATCCAGTATCCACAGTTTCAAGATTTTTTTTCCAATCGCTTTAATTTAATTTTTATATCAATATATTAAAATAATTAAAAATATCAAAAAAAAAATTAAGAAAAAAATTGACTGGAAACAAACGAGCTGCCTCTTAAGCTTGGTCTTCGTTTATTTTTGACGATGATCATAGAGACCAAGATCGCCACGAATCCAATTTTCCTGCTCCAGAAAGTGAGAGAGATACCCATAGAAGAACGAGTCTAATGGCAAAGCTATAAAGGCGCGTTGCCCCAACAGTCAACACCATAAAATTGCTTGCGAAATTAGCTCCAGCCGCTTGAAAATAGAGGTATCTACATGTTAAGGCATAACACAGTCAAAATGCACATAGAAAATCAACATCCTAAATTGGAAATTAAAATGAACCCGTCATTGATAGTGTGGTTAGAATAAAAAGGAACAAAAACACAGTTGTTTCTCTTATAACCATCCATCCATTTAACAATAGATCACAAAAGTAATAAGTTCAACTAGTCAAGTATAATTTATTTCATCATTTCAGGCTGCCAACCATTGGCAAGACAGTATCTTCCTGCCTACAATACCCAGAAATACCAAAAAACACCAAGCAAATAAATGGTCAGCAAAGCAACTCCCAGAAGGTTCACCAAATCCTGCAAAGAGAAGCCAAAATATCAATGCCATAAAACATGACGACCTTCATAAACAGAGACATAGACACAAACACCCACAGGCAGAGCAACAATCCACGTCAAGTTTGATCTGGTTCATTTAATGAGATTTTAAGCAGCACAACACAGCTGATCTCAAGCCCACAATAGTTGAGGAAATGTAGCACAAATGAGCACACCAAAACTCAGTTCCAAAGAAATTTGAAAAAGAACAATATACAAACACACATTCATGAAGAATTTCATAAAACATAGTTTTCTTCTGATTGAGAAGTATGGCAACATTCATTAAATAACTATAATAATTTCGATATAAAAAAGAACTGTACTCGTTCTGAGTACAGATTTATATCGCCCCTCACAAAAACTATATAGCATCCTGTTTCTATCAAAAAGAAAATAAGAGAAAAAGTACCCAAAAAACCCTATTCCAAGAAAAAAAACCTATTGCCCACAGTTAAAGTTTCCTTGACCTAAACCATTCAGAAGTTTCTCATTCAATTTTAGAAAGGACAGAAAGGATGCAAAGACAGTGAAGATTCCATTCTGAGAAAGAAACAGTATTAGAGTTATTTTATTGTTCCACCACCAGATGGATCGCCACCTAGCATAACTGAACAGTAAAGATGAGGCCACCCAAACTGCTACCATAAGCTAGACTCAAGTCTTGGCATCGAGAAAATGCCTATTGGAACCCAACTTCATACACCATTCTTATTAGTAAAGAGCATGAAAAACAAATCCTGTAAATATACATGTAAATCCTATGCATTAAAAGAACTACCTTCTAACTATACAAATAAGCCATTATCAAAAGAACTTATTAATTCCCACAAACTAATAAGAAAGAAAGAAAGAAAGAAAGAATGATGTGTGCCATGCATGCATCACACAACCACATGACTTCAGCATGTAGAACAGTAGAAAACAGAATATTAGCAACTGCTTCAGTGGTATGGTTGTCAGTTGTACAATGGTGTGCGTATGCACATAATAGATGTATACATGCAGGGATACAAACACACTCACACACACACACATTGATTCAGAGACAACTATTTGCAAAGTAGGGCACTTTATAATGCAAGAGGTGGTAAAGAGAAAGGAAGACCATCAAGATGTCAAAATGTACTTTGGCTTAACAGTGAAGAAAGGAAAAATGGATGCATACACTGAAAATGTCCTTTGAACTATACGCTTGTGAAGAAGGATAACTTCTATGAAATTAGGCCACGTAGAGGACAGATACCATAAAATGATCCAGGCAGCTTTTGGCATAATACAAACTGAGTTTTAAATCCCCCTATAATCCCTTTTCAGTTCTTCCAGCCTTCTGATTCTAACAAGTAATATAAGCAGAGCATAAAGTAGGTTTAGAAGAAAATTAAGAAAAAAACACAAAGGTCTTGTTAGAAAACTACATAGCCAATACTCTGACAATAGAATACTGTAAGGATCCAATAAAGCAAGAGAAAAACAGTAAAGAGGAGTCTACAACACATTCATAAAATATCTACTTATCAAAACTTCTGGATTATGAACTTCAAAATTGGTAAGTGGTAGCAAAGAAAATGTAGATAAAAATCAATAAACATTACTTTCAACCACAGAATTCGCAATGAAATTCTGTAAACTCAAGTATTTCCCACCATGCTCTTTTCCGCCCACCCCTCCTCATCCTCAACCTTCTTGAACATATTCCTTCAGTCATCCAAATGAACAAACATTTGTTAAACACCATTAGATTTTGCATCAACACTAACAACTCCTACCAATCAAATCACTTCTTGTTTTTTACCATACTCAACCTGAAATGACAAAATGAAATGCAAAACCAAAGCATTTAAACCAAACAAAATTACCATAATGAAAAGTAAAAATCCAGTAAAATCCATGAAACCAGGATTCATTTAGTAGGAGTAGCAAGAGGAAAGGAGGGGAACCAGGCAACACAAACTAATCACACATTACAGTACTCTCACCAAATCAAAATCCCAAAACACAAATTCAACACATTATCTTCCACATTCTCTCGGATAAAACCAAACAAACAAAATCCCTAGATGAAACACAATCAAACCCACAAAAGAAGATCTATAATTAAATTCAATTAAAACCATACAAAAACTACCAACAAAATCACCAATCACATTACAAAAAAACCATACTACCAACAAAATCAGATTACAAAAAAACTCAACTACCTACATTTCAGATACCTATAAAAAACAACTACCAACACATGCCATAGCACATCAAATTAATAATAATAAAAAAAAAACCATCAATAAAATCATTCAAGGAATCTACCCCTAATCAATAGGGACCGATTCCTTTCTAGAGACTACCAAGCAATCCCAACTCAACCCTTTTTAGCATCAACATCCTCGCTAACAAAACCCAACAATCTATCCCATCAATCAATCAAATTCAATCAAAATACACAGAACCCATCAACAAAAATCATCAAAGTACACCACAAAGACGATACCTTTAATCAAAAGACCGATAAAAACCGTTCCTCTCTAATGCCCACCATGCTCCTTAGAATGTTGCTGGTGTTCAAGATGACGGCGTTCCTCAGGAAGAGCAAGAAAGTAAGATAAAACCATGCCACCAAAGCAAACATGATAAACTGGATCAACTGAGCTTGTTTCAATATACTTAGCATGGTAACTATCCATCCCTCTTTGCACTGATTTCTTCACGTAATCAAGTGACAGCATGGGCTTCACATGGTTGGGAAATTCCTTCACTTTCAAGCCCTTAATTTCGCTGTAGAACTTCCTTAGTGCCATTTGATTGAGTGTGGATTTGAGGGTTCGACGAAACCCTAGCCCTAATTTTTAAAATTTGGGGATCTGGTTTTTTTTATGAACGTAGAGAAATGTATATAGAGGGTAACAACTGGGGAATGAAGGATAGATTTTGGGGCGGTTAATTCGTTGCTATTGGTGGGGTCCACAGAATTAAAGGAGACAAACAGGAAATTATTGATTTGAGTTTTCTTATATAATTTCCCATACCCAACATTTAATTAAATA
>Ga0325401_1000571_pt1 | contig 27411 bp, 26 predicted proteins | sample PopdelMetagenome_FD_205666 | JGI IMG/M metagenome (GOLD analysis project Ga0325401, IMG submission 205666) | Populus deltoides microbial communities from Bellville, Georgia, United States - Xylem-PdKOR-R2 | ecosystem: Host-associated > Plants > Phyllosphere > Stem > Wood/Secondary xylem | place...
TGGCCGAGCCCGATGAGGTCTCCAAGCTGGTGCTGTTCCTGGCCTCGGAGGACTCCTCCTACGTCAGCGGCATGGAGCACGTCATCGATGGAGGGCTGACCGCCTCCTAGGCCGGGGCCACCCTCCCCGCCCGAGCTCGCATGAGCTTGACGCGGCTCTGGCAGTGCTTCCGCGGCGCAGCCTCCGGCGGGCTGCCCACCCTGCGAGGTGGTGGGCAGCCCGCCCGGCCCTGGTCCGCGGGGGCGGTGCGCATCAGACCTGCGTGGTGGCGCTTCCCAGCAGCGACCGGACACCTCCCCACCATCGTGGGAGGGGTGTCGAGACTGCGTGCCCAACCGCCTTGACGGCGCCGTGTGCGCCGGCGTGCCGCCGACGACCCTCCGAGCCCGCCGTCGTCGTGCAAGAGGGCTGCGTGCCACCGCGGATCGCTGCCCGGTCAGCGTCCCGCTGACCATCCGCAGCGACACGCTTCCGCACAACGATCCCCTGTGACACACGATCGCGACCGACGGCCGTGACGGTGCCGAGAAGTTCAAGCGTGCCAGTTGGCCGTCGCCTATAGAGACGGCGTTGTTTGCCTCGGTAGGTCGGTAATGACAGCTGGGTGGTTCAGGCTGCCGTTGCCAGCTCGGCGCGAACAGCCTTGGCCGGTAGCCGCCGGCTCAGCCACGGCAGCAAGACCACCGCCCCGGTCGCAGCCAGCGCCACCGCCACCCATGGCGCCCACACCGCCACCGCGAACAATCCCACCAGCAACGGAGCCAGCAGCTGAGCGGTGTTGTGGCTGTACTGGACCGTCGCCATGTACCGGCCGTGGCCCACCACTGGCGCGGACGCCTCAGCCATGGCCATCACCCGGGTGCCGACCAGCATCGCCGAGACCGCCAGCACCAACGTTGAGGCCAGCAGCCACGCAGGACGCCACCCGGTCGTGACCAGCGGAGCCAGCGCGCACATCGCACACCAGGCCACCGTCAAAGCAGCTCCGGTAGCGACCGTACGGGTCCGCTTCCACGACATCGTGGAGCGAACCACCACCGCCGTACACGTCGAGCCGATGGCCGTCAGCAGCGCCACGCAAGCCCCAGGGATCCAGGCAGGTGTCTGCAGCCGGTCCAGGGCCCACACGGAGAAGCCCACGAGGAAGACGTCAGTGGCCAGGCCAGTCAAGGCGATGACGACCAGTAGGACGACGAAGGGCCGGTCACGCCAGGGACGTGCAGCACCGGTTGTCGGTGCCTTCTCTGGTTGCTGACCCGAGTTCTCGTACGTGCGCGCGAGAACCTCACCAGGCTTGGCGTGGACCTGGGCACTGTTCGCCGAGCTCCCTGGGCTCCCCGAGTCCGGAGCCGGCGGGGAGACTGGCTGCCCGTCCAGGACGCCGGGCGTCACCAGGTTCGTGGCTGCGTCGGGCTGTGTGGTGGCGGTAGCGGTCTGCACGCGGACGAGCTTCCACAGCAGCGCTGCTGCGATGACGAAGCTGAAGGCGTTCAGGGCCACCGCGGCCCGCAGGGCCGGGGCATCCAGCCAGGTGAGCATGGCGGCGGCGCTCAACGCACCGATGCCGAACGCAGCCGAACGGACCATGTCGACGTGGGCGAAGGCCTTGTCCTTGGGGCCCTGCCCGGCGACGGCGGCGATGAGGGAGAACAGCGAGCTGTAGAAGGTCTGCGTCCCGGCTGCGACCAGCACCGCGCCGACCGTCGCAAGGGCGACTGTTATCGCGCTGCCGCCACTCGCTGCGCCCGCAGTTCCGGTGACGCCGGCCAGCAGGTAGAATGCCATGCCGGTTGCCTGCATGGCCTGGGAGGCGATGACGACCCGTCGTGGGCCGACGCGGTCGACCACCGCGCCAACAAGCACAGGTGCGATCAGCCCGATGAGGGAGCCGACGAACAACAGCATTCCGGCCAGAGCCACGGACAGGCCGACGACCTGCACGCTGTAAATCAGCACCAGGGGTAGGAAAAGGCCTGAGCCGAAGTTGTCGATGGCCAGCGCCAGCAGGAGGCCCTTGCGGGCGCGGTCGTTGTCACCCTGCCGCGACTGGTGAGCGTGTGTCTCCACGTCGGTGTGTGCCACGAGAATCGAAGGTAGGGGAGCTGGGGACTTCGCTGTCCCCGAACGGAGTTGACCTGTAGGCGGGCCCCTGCCCCGCGCAGCTCGGCCGGTGCCCGCTAGGCGACCCCCAGCGGGACATGATCGCGATTGCTGTCGGCCACGGCTTTGAGCGCCATGAGACGTGACGGTCAGCGGTCGTCTTGCGACACAGTCGGGCGTCGGTGTCGCAGCGGTACGGCCCCGCAGGACTGATGCCCGCGGCCTTGTCACCTGCTACCAGCGAGGTCCTGCAGGACCAGCGTCGCGAATCCGAACTGGTCTCGCCAACCATCCAGGTACTCGCGCCGGTGCTCACGAGCCACACCTAGGGCCTGCTCGCGGTCAGCAGCGGACGTGGCCTCTGTGACAGCCCAGTCGACGAGTGAACCGCACCAGCTGAACTGGTAGTCATCCCACTCAGCGGTGGTGCTCACGTGCACGTACGACGGCTCGAAAGCATGGTCCTGCACCGTGGCCACCAGACCGATCAGGTCGGGGAAGGTATCCGCGGTCATCTCCAGCGCAGCCAGCGCCGCAGCGGAGGGCAGCCCCTGCCAGATGCTGGCGCCGAGGAGCACCTGACCACCGGGGCTGAGGTGGTGTCGTACCGCGTTCAGGGTTCCGGTGAGTCCTCCGAAGGCATGGGTCGCGCCGACGCAGAGGACTGCGTCGAATCGCCCGTCCGTCCATCGACTCGCGTCCGCCTCGATCCACCGCACGCGGTCGTCCAAGCCTCGCTGGGCGGTCCGTTGGGCGGCGGTCGCAGGCAGCATGTGGTCAACACCGACACCCGTCACACCGGGGTGGGCGAGCAGAAGCTCCTGGAGCCACTCGCCCTCACCGCAGCCCAGGTCAAGGACTCGACCGGACGAGGGTGGGGTGAGCCAACCGATCAGATCCCGGAGCCGGTCGCGTGCAACCGGGGCGGCGATGGGATGGCGCCGGTGAGCGATGTCGAAGATCTCGGAGCGTTCCACCGCAGGGACGGTAGGTGACCTGGGCGTCAGACACCGTCGCGGTCAGCCATCCTCGTGCGGGAGCGTGCCGCTGCTGGATGCCCGAGTGGGACAGCCTGCGTCGTCGCGACGAGCGCTCCCCGCGCCCCAGAAAGCACCCGGTCACCGGTCCGCAGCGTGCGGCCGCGGCCGTCGGTAAACGTGCGGGAAGCTGGCTCGGGATTGCGGCCACCCGGTCGACGACTCAGGTGGCTGGCGTCATCAGGTGACGCCGGACGCGCTCGTAGATCGTGTCCAGCGAAGCAGCGCTACCGGTCACCTCCACCGGATACCCACACCGGCGAGCTTCCTCAGCGATGTCAACAGCGAAGCGCGCATCACGCTGCATCCAGCGCTCGAAGACAACCGCGGGATCACTTGTATTGCTCACCAACTGTTGGGCCCAGGCGCGTCGGGCGTAGTGCTCACGCTGGAACTCCTCGGTCGGCACCACCCACACCGCCCGCTGCGCGCTGACACCGAGACGAGACAGCGCCTCGGGGAGGAGCGCGGCACCTTCTACCACGACCGGACCCGAGAGCCTGCGCAGGTCGGCTGTGATCAGGGGCCGCTGCTCTCGGGCGAGCGCGAAGACGTCATCGACCTGGACCGCAACGGCCTGGCTGAGCCGCTGCTCGATGCTTAAGGAGGTCACCTTGGCGAAGGTGGGGGCCTCGCCAGGCGTCAGGGCAGCCGCGTGGCGGTCGAAGGCGTCGTCGCAGCTGTACAGATGCGCCCCGAGGTCCTCGGCGAGCCTGGTCGCGAGCGTGGTCTTGCCCGAGCACGGTGAGCCCCCGACCCACCACGCCGATGTCGTGAGATCGCGCACCCGGCGAGGGTGCCACGAGGCACCCAGCACGCCCGCCGGCGACACCGAAGCGGTGAGCAGCGCGCACCGTCAGCAGCGGATGAGGGCTTGCCGTCGAGAGCGTCCCGGTGCTTAGAGTGATCGTCATGCAGTGCATGCTCGTCGCGCGTCACCACTGAGGGAGGACCGCCCAACGCCGGGCGGTCACCGCCGACAGCCCCATAGGGCCGCCGGCGTCGTCTACGACCCCTCAGCAGGAAGCAGCAGCATGCCCATCTCCCGTTCCTCCGCACCCACCCCAACCCACACCCAGTCCACCTCCGCGGGCCAGACCTTCGACTCCTGCGTCGTGTTCGTGCTCGGGTACCCCGGCATGGGCAAGCGCACCGTCGGCGGGCACGTCGCCCAGCAACTGGACGGGGTCCTGGTCCACAACGCGCTGATCAACCAGCCTCTGCTGGAGCTGTTCCGATGGGACGGCGTCCAGCCGCTGCCACCGCAGATCTGGGACTACGCCATCCCGATCCGCGACGCGGTCCTGCGCACCATTGAGGACCTCGCGCCGCCCACCAACAACTACGTCTTCACCAACGTCCTCGAAGACGACGAAGGCGCGGCCGAGGAGTACGCCAGAGTCCGTGCTCTCGCGCAGCGGCGTCGATCGCTGTTCCTCGCGGTCATGCTCACCTGTGACCTCGAGGAGCAGGTCAGCCGCATCGACACCCCCGACAGGATTGCCTGGCGCAAGGGTGCAGACCCCGAGGGCTACCGCCGGTACACGCTGACGACGGACCTGTTCCAGCCGCCAGCAGATGAGGTCTTCCACGTCGACACCAGCCACGTCGCCCCGGCGGAGAACGCCAGGCACATCGTGGACGAGTTGTGGCGCCGAGGATTTACCGGGAAGAGCGCGACCAGCTCGACGTAGCGAAGGCTGCGCTGGTGGGAGGAGCCGGGTGCCGACCCCTCTCGCCAGCCGTCGGACGGCGTGGTCAGCCGGCCTAGTGCCCGGATAGCGATGAGCGACTGGGGCAGCAGGTTCTACGGCGTCGTTACGGCCATGAGTCGCGGTGCGGCTAGCGCTGCGTCTATCTCGGCCAGCTCCTCATCCGGCGGGACGATGCCGAAGGTGCGCAGCGTGTAGAGGAACTCATCGAACATGTCGAAGTCCGGCTCGTGCAGCCAGCGGATCTGCAGTCCCTCGATGGTCGCCAGCAGGATCCGAGCGATCCGCTCAGGGTCGGCCGTAGCTGCGACCGAGCCGCGCCGCTGCTGGTTGCGAATCTCCTCGACGATCTCAGGGGTCAGGGAGTGGTAGCGCTGACGGTAGAAGTCCCGGTGCGGATGATCGGGGTCGGTGGCCTCCACCACGCACGTCATGTACAGGTGCACCAGCCCGGGAATCTGCTGGTTGTGGCGGATGGCCTTGAGCCAGTCAGCGAAGTGCGTCAGGCCCGCGCCCGCGGCCTCGTTCTCCTGGTCCCACTTGGTGATGACCTCCATCAGCAGCTCATCGCGTGAGGCGAAGTAGTACTGCAGCAGCGCCGGGCTGACGTTGATGTTGCGCGCGATCGCGCTCAGGGAGGCCCCTCGCGAGCCCAGCTGGGAGAACGTCTCTAGCGCGCTGTGAAGGATCGCCTCGCGGCGCTCGCGCCCCTTGGCGTAACGACCTCCAGCTGCCATGCCTTCGACGGTAGACCCGTGGCCCACCTTTTGACTAGGTACCAGGTTTTGTTCTTGCTACGAGCCTCGCTGGGGAGGCCCGGGTGCGCGCGAGCCCTTGACCACGCCGTTAATCCTGTTCTACGTTCAGGATTGCTGAGGCCGACGGGGCCAACGCCGCGCGGGCCACCCGCGCAACGCGACGAAGGAGTCGACGTGAAGCGCAGGTCACTGCTGTCCGCCATCAGCGCCGCCGGACTGACCATCGCCCTGGGAGCAGCCACCAGCGGCTGCACCGGCGGGGTCCCCAGCGCCGAGCCCGCCGACGGGGACGGCACCAGCGTCACCTACCTCATCGGCCAGCCAGACTCCCCCGAGCAGCTCGAGGCCATCAAGGCCGACCTGGCCAACTTCACCCAGGCCAGCGGCGTCACCGTCGAGTTGCAGGTCATCCCCAACAACTCCGCACGCACCCTGATCCAGACCCGGCTGCGCTCTGGTACCGGCCCCGACGTCTTCGCCTACGACACCGGACCCGGCTTCGCCGGGGTTCTGGCCGATGCAGGCCTGCTGTACGACCTCACCGACCACGCCGAGCAGAGCGGCTGGCAGATCTACGACTGGGCACGCACCTCGGTCACCTTCGACGGCAAGTACTACGGCATCCCCGACCAGATCGAGCAGGTCGGCCTGTTCTACAACGCCGACCTGCTGACCCAGCTCGGCGCCGCGCCCCCCACCTCCCTGGCCGGCCTCGACACCGCCGCCGCAGCAGCCCTGGCCGCCGGCAAGATCCCCTTCGCCGCCGGCAACAAGGAGGGCTGGGAAGGCGGGCACATGCTCAGCATGGCCCTGAGCAGCCGCATCGGCTCCGAGCGCATGCGCACCCTCATCGACTCCGGCACCGGCTGGGAGGACCCCGACGTGGTCCAAGCCATCGCCACGTGGGACGGCTACCGCCAGGCCGGGTACCTGCCGCCTTCTCCCAACGCCATCGCCTATGACAACAGCAACGCCCTGTTCTACTCCGGAGACGCAGCGATGAACGCCACCGGCACCTGGCTCATCCAGGACCTGGAGGCCAACGCCGACTTCAGCGTCGGCTTCCTGCCCTTCCCCGCTCCTGATGGGCCGGGTATCCCGCCCACCGACCTGGGCGCGGGGGTGTTCATGTCCGCCTCCTCCCAGAACGTCACCGCCGCCAAGAAGCTCATGGACTACCTCGTCAGCCCCGAGCACGGGGCATGGACGGTCTCGCAGTACCGCATCCCGGCCTACCCGGTCCCGGCCGGTGAGCAGTTGGTCTCCCCGTTGTTCCAGCAGGTCCTGGACGACACCGCCGCCTTCGCCGAAGGCTCCCGGGACGGGGTCGGATACAACATCGACGTCAACGCCACCGACGCCTTTAACAAGGTCATGTGGGACGGCATGCAGGGCGTCCTGGGCGGAACCAAGACCCCCGAGCAGTTGGCCGGTGAGCTGGCCCAGGCCGCCGCCGCCGGTGCCTCAGCGCAGACCTCCACTGCCGCGGCGGACTCATGAGCACCCACTCCCTGCGCGCCCACTCCTTACGCGCCCGTGGTCCTGTTCGCACCGATGGCGCCAGACGACGTCGACCACCCCTTTCCCCGCTGCCCCGGCCGATGCGGCGCGCCCAGGCCCGCCTCGGCATCGCCCTGGCTGCGCCGCTGGTGGCCCTCATGGTGGTCTTCTTCGCCGTCCCGGTCCTCTCAGCGGTGTACTACTCCTTCGTCGCCTACGACGGCATCACCGCTGCACCGGCGTTCGTGGGGCTGGCGAACTACACCCGCATGCTCACCGACGCCCAGGTCTGGCACGGGCTGGGCAACAACGCCATCTGGATCGTGCTGGGCACCGCGACGCCACTGGTCATCGGGCTGGGCATCGCCCTGCTGCTGTGGGGGGTGCGCGCCGGCAGCCGCTTCTACCGCCTGGCGGTCTTCTTCCCCTACGTCATGCCCGGGGTCGCCATCGGCATCACCTGGGGCTGGATCTATGACCCCATCAACGGCTGGCTGAACACCGTCCTGGGCGCGGTCGGGCTGGGCGCGCTGGGCACCGGATGGCTGGGCAACCCCAGCACCGCCTTGTTCGCGGTGCTGGCCACCGCGATCTGGGCTGCTACCGGGTTCGTGATGCTCATCTTCTTGTCGGCGCTGCAGAACGTCGACGTCGAGCTGCTGGATGCCGCCCGCCTGGACCGCGCCAACACCGTCCAGCGGATCTGGCACGTGGTGCTACCCCAGATCATGCCGGTGATCTTGATGGTGACCACGGTGACGCTGGTGGGGGGCTTCAGCGTCTTCGACATCGTCTTCATCATGACCGGCGGTGGACCGGACGGAGCAAGTGAGGTGCTGGGCACCATCGCCTTCACCAACGCCTTCCAGCTCAACGAGATCAGCTACGGCACCACCATCGCGATGTTCATCACCGCGCTGTCCATACCGGCGGCCATCGCCATCAACCGCCTCCAGCGCCGGCTGGCCGACCAGGGAATGGGCCGATGAGCACCCCACCTGCCGCAACCCCCGGAATGACGCCCGGAATGACACCCGGAATGACACCCGGAACGACCCCTGGGCAGACGTCAGCGACATCGGCGATGTCCGCGACGTCAACTGCCGCATCAGCTGCCCCGTCTGCTACCGCGACCACCGAGGGTGCCCTCCTGCTGGCCAGCGGCTCCGCCGGCGGGTCCGCGCGGGCGTTGGGTGCAAGCGGCGGTGGGCCCGGCAGCCGGGCCGAGGGCTCGAGCCCGAACCGCACCTCCCGGCGGGCACGCACCACCCGCCTGAGCCGGCACGCGCTGCTGCTGGTGCTGTCCCTGCTGTGGCTGGCCCCCGTCGTGCTGATCGTCTCCACCGCACTCAAGACCGACCGCGACGTCACCGTGAACCCCTTCGGGCTGTTCACCACCTTCTCCCTGGGCAACCTGCAGGCGGCCTGGGTCGGGGGCGGCTTCGACGGCTACCTGCTCAACAGCATCCTGCTCTCAGTCCCCAGCACCGCACTGGTGCTGGTGCTGTCGACCTGCGCCGGGTACGCCTTCGCCCGCCTACCCTTCCCCGGGCGCGGCCTGGCCTTCGCGCTGGTGGTCATGGGCCTGCTGGTGCCGTTCTTCACCTACATGATCCCGCTGTACTTCCAGCTGCGGAGCATGGGCCTGCTGGACACCCTGGTCGGGGTCGACCTGGTCCTGACGCTGGGCTCGGTGCCCTTCGGGGCCTTCTTCATGAGGGCCTTCTTCACCGACCTGCCCACCGAGCTCGAGCACGCCGCCCGCGTCGACGGGTGCTCTGAGTGGCAGATCTTCACCAAGGTGATGCTGCCCCTGGTGCGTCCCGGCATCGCCGCGCTGGGGGTGTTCACGTTCCTACAGACCTGGAACAACTTCCTGGTGCCGCTGCTGTACCTGCCCGGTGGGTCCTACCGGCCGTTGACCACAGGACTGTTCCAGTTCGTCTCGGGGCGTCAGCTGGATATCGGTCCCCTGGCCGCCGCCACGCTCATCACGATCATCCCGGTGGTGGTCGTGTTCCTGGTCATGCAGCGCCAGGTGGCCGAGGGCTTCATTTCCGGGTCGGTCAAGGGCTGAGGCCGACCCCGGCTACCTGCTCTCGCACTCCGCCGCCCGGCACACGCCGCCAGCTCGAGACCGGCCCGCGTGATCCGCCCCTGGTCTCCTCCTCCATGGCCGAGATGTACCGACGTCCTCCTGACGGCGCCTGCGCGTTCTGCCCGCCGGCTCCCCACCTCCCGTACCTGCCTCCTGCCCTCACCACTACTCCCACCTCCTGTCCCCTCACCGCTCTCACTTCCTGTCCCCACCACCGAAGGACGCCACTCATGGGCCAGATGGTCAGCTTCACCGCCCCTCGCACCGCACAGGTCGTCCAGGAACCCTCCCGAGCCCTGCAAGCCGGCGAGGTACGCCTGCGCACCCTGTTCTCCGGCATCTCTGCCGGCACCGAGCTCACCGCCTACCGCGGGAGCAACCCCTACCTGACCAAGAAGTGGGACGAGCAGCGGCGCCTGTTTGTCGACGGCGCCACCAGCTTCGCCTACCCCGTGGACGGCTGGGGGTATGAAGAGGTTGGCGAGGTCAGCGAAGTGGCCCCTGACGTGACCAGCCTCGCCGTGGGTGATCGCGTTTGGGGTACCTGGGGACACCGCACCGAGACCATCCAGAGCGCCGAGCGAGCCGCCGCCCGCATCCTGCCCCGCGAGGCTGACCCCCGCATCGGCATCTTCTCCCAGATCGGCGGGATCGCCTTGAACGTCGTGCTGGACGGCGACGTGCACATCGGGGAGACCGTCGTTGTCTTCGGTCTGGGTGTGCCCGGGCAGATCGTGGCCCAGCTGGCCCGCCTGAACGGTGGGCGCGTCATCGGCGTGGACGGCATCGCTGGTCGCCGCGACCTGGCTTTGAAGCTCGGTGCCCACGCGGTGCTCGACCCTGGCGAGGGCGAGGTGGCCGAGCGGGTGCGAGAGATGACCGAAGGGCGCGGCGCTGACGTCTGCATGGAGATCACCGGGAACTACCGCGCCATGCACGAGGCCATCCGCAGCGCCGCCTACTCCTCGCGGGTGTGCGTAGCCGGCTTTATGCAGGGAGAAGGAGCGGGCCTGCGCCTGGGGGAGGAGTTCCACCACAACCGCGTCGCGGTCATCGCCTCCCAGATCTCCGGGGTCGCCCCGGCGCTTCAGCACCGCTGGAACGAGTACCGCCTGGCCAAGACCGCGATCGACCTGGCCGTCGAGGGCCGCCTGGGCCTGACGGACCTGATCAGCCACACCCTGCCGCTGGCCGAGGCACCGCAGGCCTTTGCGATGCTGGACCAGCGCCCCCAGGAGGCCATGCAGGTGGTGCTGTCCTTCGATGAGGACACCGGCGCCGACGCTGAGCCTGGCGTTGCGACGTCTGCGGACTCGGGGACGGCGCAGGCCTCGGGCAGTGCGGAGGCCTCCGCATGAGCTTCCGCCTGGCCGCGCAGGAGTCGATGCTGCGCGGGCAGAGCCTTCAGGCCAAGTACGACTTCGCCCTCTCGGTCGGCTTCGACGGCATCGAGCTGTCAGGGCGCGGCGGCGGCGTCTTCGCCGCCCGCGCCGAGGAGCTGGCCCAGGCGCGCCGGGACGGGGTGGTGATGCCTTCAGCGGTGGTGGCGATGCCGGACTTCGTCGGCGCCTTCGACCCCGAGGCGCGCCGTCGCGCCATCGAGGACGTCAAGGCCCTGCTGTCCACCCTGCCTCACGCCGGGGCTCAGGGCCTGGTGATGCCGAACGGGTTCGCGGTGTTCTCCCGGGTGCTGCCGCCGTTCGACGCGCCCCGCAGCCAGCACGCCTCCCGCGAGGCGCTGGTGGAGGCCCTGGTAGAGCTGGGTGAGCACGCCCACCGCGAGGGAGTGGAGGTCTACCTGGAGCCGTTGAACCGGTATGAGGACTACCTCATCAACACCCTGGCCGATGCGGCCTCTGTGGTGGCCGAGGTGGGCTCACCCGGGGTGAGTGTCATCGCCGACACCTTCCACATGGCCATCGAGGAGGCCGACGTCGCCACTTCCCTTCGAGCAGCCGGGCCGGTGGTCCACCACGTCCAGCTCGGGGACACAGACCGCCTGGAGCCCGGTCACGGCCACTACGACTGGGACGCGACCTTGGAGGCACTGGAGGCCATCGGGTACACCGGTTGGCTGGCGATGGAGTGCGGCCTGAGCGGAGACCCTGAGCGGGTCCTGCCGGCGGTGTCCGAGCTGCTCAAGCGATGAGCGCTGCCCAGCAGGCCGGTGTCGCCGCATCCGCGGCTGACCCATCGATCACTACGGCTGCTGCTCCTGCAGGACCGACGGGGTTGACCGGCCTTGCGCCGCTGCGTGTCCGGGTGTGGAACGAGGGCCTGCACGAGCAGCTGGACCCCCATGTGCGTGCCATCTATCCCGACGGTATGCACGCCGTGATCGCGGAGGCACTACGCCGTCATCTACAGGCGCCAGGCCTCGACATCAATGAGACCGGCGATGAGCCACCCGTGGCTCGGGCCGATGGTGGCGGTCAACGGGCCACGGTCACCACCGCCACGCTCGGGGATGCAGAGCACGGCCTGTCCGAGGCTGACCTTGCTGCGACCGATGTGCTCCTGTGGTGGGGTCACATCGCCCACGAACAGGTCACTGATGCCGCAGCGCAACGCGTCCAGGAGGCGGTGCTGGCGGGGATGGGCCTGGTGGTGCTGCACTCGGGGCACTTCTCTAAGCCGTTCCGCGCCTTGATGGGCACCACCTGCTCCCTGCAGTGGCGCAACGCCGGCGAGCGGGAGCTGGTCTGGACCGTAGCGACCGCTCATCCGGTCACCGAGGGTCTGGCCTCCCCGGTCGTCATCGACCACCAGGAGATGTACGGGGAGCCCTTCGACGTTCCTACTCCGGACGATGTGCTCTTCATCAGCAGCTTCGCCGGCGGGGAGGTCTTCAGGTCAGGGATGACCTGGACCCGAGGACGAGGCCGTGTGGTGTACCTCAGTCCGGGTGACCAGGACTATCCCGTCTACCACCACGACGACATGCAGCGGATGCTCGCGAACGCGGTTGGGTGGGTGGCGCCGCAACGGCCACGCGAGCGACCAAGCGTGGGTAACCCACCTTCGGGCTGGTTCCTCACCGACCAGGACTGAGAGGCATCAGCGCTCGTCCGGGGTCCGGGTTCGAGCGCGATTTGATGGGATTGCTGGCAATCGCCGCCGAGCGGTGCCCCGTAGATGTTCATGTGTCATTCGCGGACCGGTCACAGGCACGCCTGAGACCCCCACAGCCCTCACCACCGTTGACCGCGATTGTGTTCCGCCGGGGATCCTCGTGCGGGAGCGTGCCGCTGGGGATCCTCGTGCGGGAGCGTGCCGCTGCTGGGTCGTGCACTGGGACAGTGAGCACCGCGCCTACTCGTCAGGACGTCGGCGGCGTCGACGGGGGAGGACGACCGGGTGCCCCTCCACAGGGTCGGGGATCACGTCGGCCTCCACGTCGAAGACCCGCCGCAGCACCTCGGGGGTGATGACCTGCCCCGGGGTCCCGTCTGCGACGACGGCACCCTCAGCAAGGGCGATGACGCGCTCGGCGTAGCGCGCCACGCAGCCCAGGTCGTGCAGGACCATCACCACCGTGGTGCCGTCCTCGGCGTGCACCTGCGCGAGCAGGTCGAGCACGTCGAGCTGGTGGGCGACGTCCAGATGCGTCGTGGGCTCGTCCAGCAGCAGCGTGCTCGGCTGCTGGGCCAGCGCCATCGCGATCCACGCGCGCTGGCGCTGCCCGCCGGACAGGTGGGCCAGGGGCGTCGCGGCGTGGGCGAGCATCCCGGTGCGCTCCAGCGCCCGGTGCACCTCGTGCTCATCGCGGGCGGCCCACTGGTCGTACCAGCGCCGGTGCGGGTCGCGGCCCCGTGCCACCAGGTCGACCACCGTCAGCGCCTCAGGCGCCTGGGGCGCTTGGGGCAGGACACCCAGACGGCGGGCCAGGTCGCGCTTGCCGATGCTGCTCACGTCGGCGCCGTCCAGGAGCACCGTGCCCCGCTGGGGGCGCTGCAGCCGGCCCAGGGTCCGCAGCAGCGTGGACTTGCCCGAGCCGTTGGGCCCGATGATCGCGGTGGTGGTGGCCGGGGCCAGGGTGATGTCCAGGTCAGCCAGCACCGGCTCGGCGCGATCGAAGGCCACGGTCAGGGCCCGGCCCGCCAGACCGCCCGCAGTGGTGGTGGCGGTGGTCGATGAGGTGTTGTCCACGTCGGTGTCCTCTCGGTGTCTTCCTCGGCAGGGATGGCGGGTCAGCCGGTGCGCCGGGCCTGGCTCACCAGCAGTGCGACCAGCACCGGCCCACCGACGACGGCGATGACCGCTCCGGCGGGCAGCTGCACCGGGGCGAAGAGCTGACGCGCCAGCAGGTCACTGGAAAGCACCACCAGCGCCCCGACCGCCGCCGAGGCGACCAGCGGGGGGCGGCTGGCGCCCGTGGCCAGTCGCGCGGCGTGGGGCGCCACCAGGGCGACGAACCCCAGCGGTCCGCAGGCTGCGGCCGCCACCGCGGTGAGCGCCACGGCCACGGCGCCGAGCAGGCGGGCGGTGGCGCCTGCATCGGTGCCGGTGGCGCGGGCGACATCGGTGCCCAGGTGCAGTCCGTGCAGGCGGTGAGCCACCACCAGCAGCACCGGGGCGACCAGCGCCAGGGTGAGCGCCAGCGGCGCCAGCTCGGGCCACGATCGCTGGTTGAGAGAGCCGGTGAGCCAGACGTTGGCCCGGGCGGCGTCACGGATCGGGGCAGCGACCAGCAGCAGCGCAACGACCCCGGCGAAGAAGGAGGACACGCCCACCCCCACCAGGAGGGGACGGACACCGCTGAGGTGCCCGCGCCGCGTCAGGACCCACACCAGCATCCCGGCGAGCGCGGCCCCGAGCAGGGCACCGGTGGGGACGCCGACCTGACGCAGCCACCCGGCAGCGGACGCGGTGCCGCCCAAGGTGATGACCGCGACCGCCCCGGCGCTGCCGCCGGCGGTGATGCCGAGCAGGTCGGGGCTGGCCAGGGCGTTGCGCGCCATGGTGATCACCAGGGCACCGGCCAGTGCCAGAGCAGCGCCGGCGGCTGCGCCGGTCAGGACGCGGGGCAGGCGCACCACCTGCACCACAAGGAGCTGCTGGCGCGTGCCTCGCCCCTGCAGCGCTGAGACCACCTCAGCGGGGCTGAGGGGGAAGTCCCCGACGCCGAGTGCCACCACGCCGACGACGGCGGCGGCAAGCGCGGCGGCAGCGGTGACCAGCACGGTGCGAGGCCGCCAGCGCATGCTGAGGGGCCCCCACCGCAGGGCAGGCACCAGGCTGCCCCGAGGGGCCGTCACCCGAGCCGGCACCGGAGCGGGGGAGGGTGAGGTGCTCACGCGCGGCCAACCCCGGATCCGTCGACGCCGGGGACGACGGCAGGCGTGCCGGTACCGGGCGCGCGGCGGCCGCGAGGGCGCGCCAGCACGATGAGCACGAACAGCGGTGAGCCGAGCAGCGCGAGAACGACCCCGACAGGTAGCTCGGCCGGGTGGACCACCACCCGTGCGGCGACGTCAGCCAGCACCACGGCCACGGCCCCACCCAGGGCCGCCCCCGGCACCAGCCACCGGTGCTGAGTGCCGAGCAGTACCCGCACCAGGTGCGGGACCACCAGGCCCACGAAGCCCAGCGAGCCCACGCAGACGACAGCGCCGCCGGTCAGCAGTGTCAGGGCTGCGAGTCCCACCAGCCGGGTGGTGGCGAGGCTGCGGCCCAGGGCGGTGGCGACGTCGTCACCTAGCACGAGGGCGTCCAGGCTGGAGGCGTGCGCCAGGGCCAGCACCAGGCCGGCGCCGATGCAGACCAGGGCCGGGGTGAGGGCGACGAGGTCGTGGGAGCCGCTGAGGGAGCCCACCGCGAAGAAGCGGAACAGGTCGAAGGCCTCGGTGCTGAGCAGCAGGACGACCCCCGCCACAGCAGAGAGCACCGAGGCAACCGCCGAGCCGGCCAGCACGAGCACTGCAGGGGAGGAGTCACGCCGCGAGCCGGCCCACCGCGCGAGGACCACCACCACGGTGGTGGCGACGCCGGCGCCGGCCAGGGCGAACCAGGTGTGCTGCGCGGGGGCCACCGCCCCGGCGAAGGTGATGGCGAGCACCACCGCGAGGGAGGCGCCGGCAGTGATGCCCAGCAGGCCCGGGTCGGCCAGGGGGTTGCGGGTGTGGCCCTGGACCAGGACCCCGGCCACCCCCAGGGCAGCACCGCCGGTGGCGGCCAGCACGGTGCGCGGCAGGCGCTGACCGAAGAGGATGGCGCTGGCCTCCAGGTCACCCTCACCGAGCAGAGCCGCCAGGAGCGCGGCGGGGCTGAGCGTGCGGCTGCCGACCGCCAGTCCCAGCACGCACGCGGCGGCCAGGACTGCTGCGCCCACCACCAGCCAGGTCCAGCGCCGCTCGTCGAGGCGTCGGCTGCTCGCGCGAGGGGAGCCCGGCGGGGACGTGTCGGACCGCGGTGCTGGGGTTGGTGCCGAGGGGTCGGTCGGGGAGTCAGGTGAGGGGTGGGTCGAGGGCCTCACACCGCGGCGTAGAGCTGCTCGAGCTGGTCCAGGACGTGCATGGCGGTGATGGGCCCGCCGTCGTGGGTGAGCCGGTCCCCGCGCACCACGTTGCCGTTCTGGACAGCGGGCAGCGCCTGCCACAGCGGGTCGCCCTGCAGATCGGCCCACCACTGGCCGCTGGTGACGAAGACCAGCAGGGCGCCGGCGTCGTCGTAGGCGTCCAGGGTCTGCTCGTAGCTGTGCTCGACGGTCTCACCGCTGGCGCGGGAGGTGGCCAGGGCCTCCCCGGGCACGGCCCCGAGGTCGGTGAGCACGAGGGACTCCAGACGCTGGGCGCCGACGTCGCTTCCTTCGTCGTCGTACTCGAAGGGGACCACGGGGGTGGAGGCGATCTGGTCGGCGTAGGTGGTGCGGATCTCGGCCACGCGCGCCTCGTAGGCGTCGATGAGCTCCTGGGCCTTGGCCTGGGTGCCGGTGGCCTGCCCGACGGTGAGCAGGTCCTCCTGCCAGGTGGTCTGGTCCTGGTTGCCGATGGCGACCACGGGCGCGATGGCTGAGAGCTCCTCCGCGATGGGCTCGATCTCGGTGCTTCGGGAGATGATCAGACTGGGGGCGGCCTCGGTGATCGCCTCCAGGTTGATCTCGTCGACCAGGAACAGCTCGCGGGCACCGTCGACGGCGGCCTGGTCGAGCTCGTCCGCCAGGGGGCCGCGCAGCTCGTAGCCGTCGGCGATGTCGCGCGCGGGGTAGCCCACCAGGGGTAGGTCGAGCGCGAGGGCGATGTCGGTGTCGCGGCGGCCTTCCAGGACCACCACGGAGTCGATCTGCTCGGGGACGCTGACGTCGCCCATGACGGTCTGGACGGTGCGGGTGGCGCCAGCGGGTGCACCGGCTTCCGGCACGGCGCACGCGGTGGCGAGCATCAGCGCGGGTACCACGGCCGGCCAACGGATCAAGCGGTGTGCGGAGGGTCGGGCGGGACGGAGCGGCACGAGGAAGCCTCCAAGATCAGATTAGGTGAGGCGACCCTAACTTGCGACGGGCGACCTGGGTGACCCGGGCTGTGTGACGTGGCGCACCTGCGGCGTGCGCGGTCCAGCGGTGCTCTGCTGGTCCAGCGGCCGTGCAGAGACAGGTCCGGGGAGACCGGCTGCGGCCTGCGGTGCATGGCGGACTGCCTCGCCGGCGGACCGGCGACCGGCACGGCTAAAGCCCTCACCGCTGTGCCCACCGGCAGTCGTGATCGTGTTCCGCTTGAGGCCCCGACCAGGAAAGCCATGAGCCGGTCGGACGTCACGACGAAGCCGACACGTACCCCGTCGGCGGTCGACAGCCGCACGCTGACCCAGAACCAAAAGCGGTCCCCCTGTAACGCCTGCGGTCCCTCCCGACACTCCTAAGCACGCAACCAGTGCGGCGCCCACGCACCGCCTGACCACCGGCGACAGGAGCCACCGCCATGCACGAGCGTGACTTCCGCCAGCTCTACCAAGGCCACTACGCACACGTCTTGAACTACCTGCGACGAGACCTGTCTGAAGAAACCGCCCGCGACCTAGCAGCAGAAACCTTCCTCACCGCCTGGCGCAAGCTCCCCGACCCACCCGACCACCCCATCGCCTGGCTGCTCACCGTCGCGCGCCACCTGCGCGCCAACGCCCACCGTGCCCAGGCCCGGGACCTGCGCTCGGCCGACGCCCTCACCCACCCCGCACCCCGCACACCCCGCCTCAGCCCCGCCACCCGGGGGCGAAGACCTACCGTGACCGCCGGTGGCGACCCTGAAGCCGACCAGGACACCGGTTGCAGCATCAGCGCTGCCCTGGCCCGCCTCAGCCCCGCCGACCGCGAGGTCCTGCTGCTGGTCGCATCCCACGACCTGGACAACCACGGTCTCGCGCAGGTGCTCGGCTGCACCACCGGCGCCGCCCGGGTGCGACTGCACCGCGCACGACACCGCCTGCTGCGCCGGCTGGACCCCTCAGAGCCCTCATCCCCTGCAAGCGCTACGGCACCCCCTCGCCACAGCCGATGGTCTGCGCCCAGCCCATCCGACCCGGCTGACCCGGCTGACCCGTCCAGCCCAACCGGCCCGTTCAGCTCCTCGACCACGGAGGCCTCCCATGGCGCGTGACACCTTCGACGGCGACGCCCACGACGTGTGCCGCCTGCTGAACGGCCACCAGACCCACACCGCGTCGACCACCACCGCGGACGCGGCACTGGACGCCAGAGCCCAAGCGGATCTGCAGCACATCCTGAGCCCGCCAGGAGCCGGCTTCACAGTGCGGGCTCGAGCTGCCAGCGGCTCCCGTGCGCGAGGCCACGCCACGACGCCGCGTCCTGCGCTGACGCGTCTCGCCTCCCGGCGCACCGTTCTGGGCCTTGCCGCAGCCGCATGCGTGGCCGCGGCCGGTATCACCGCTGCCGACGTCCTCGCTCCTCGCGGGCTGGCTGGCCTGGTCGGCTTCGACGGCGCCAGCGCCGAGGCTCTGGTTCCTTCCTTGCTGCAGTTCACCCCCCTGCCGGGCACCGCCGCTGAACACCTGGATGAGATCGCGGCCAGGACCGCCGCGCTGCCCGATGACGTCGGCAGCGGCCCGGTCGCCTACACCGAGCAGCGCTCCTGGAGCCTGCACACCAGCGTCGAAGGTGGCCGGGTGACCTCGGGCAACGTCGAGCAGTACCGCCAGAGCTGGACCGATGCCGAAGGCGCCGGGCGCTGGGTCAGGGAAGACGTGCGTCAAGGGCGCACGGTGGACCGCGAGGAGATCGACCTGGCGCCTGGGGAGTCGAGCTACATGTGGCCGCAGAGATCTCTCAGCGCTGACCCCACGGTGCTGGCCGGGCAGCTGGAGCAGGGGCATCCGGTCGCCAATGGTCCCGCTGAGCGCCTGGTGGCCATCACCGATGCCGTGCAGGAGCAGCCGCTGAGCCTTGCCGTGCGCGCGCAGATGCTGACCTACCTCGCCCAGACCCCCGGGTTGCGGTTGGAGGGCGCAGTGCAGGACCGGGCCGGGCGCGACGGCATCGGGGTGAGCGTGGACTCGGACTACAGCGGCCTGCCCACCCGGTACACCGTCATCGTCGACCCGCGTGACGGGCGGATCTTGGCCTTTGAGCAGATGTTGACGACCACCGCCGGCAAGCTCAACGTCCAGGTTCCTGGCGTCGTCGACTACCAGCTGTATCTGGCGGCGCGGTATGAGCCCACCATGCCCAGGTGATCGCTGAGGCGTCCTGCCGGGCGTCTCATCGCCTTCAGGAGCGCCCGGTTAGCGACCGATTATCGGCACGCCGACGGTCCTGAAAACCGTCGTATCGCCCGTGGCGATCACGTGCCGCTGCGGATCGTTGTGCGGGAGCGTGCCGCTGGGGATCGCTGCCCGGTCAGCGTGCCGCCTGACGGCCGCTGCCCAGTCAGCCGGTCGTTGCAACGACCCTTTGAGGCCGCCACCGCTGATCAGCGCGCGCGCACCGCGACCGGATCTCAACCTCGACGAGCCGACCCTCAGCATCCAGCTGGTCGGACCACTGTGGCCTCGACCTCGCCTCTTCTCCTCGAGCGGCGGAGCCATTACTGTGCGTCGCATGGCAATCAGTGCGGACGACGCCGAACGACGCCAGCACTTCCTGCGCGGCACCGCCGACCTGCTCCTGCTGGCCACCATCGCCCGCGCCCCCGGACACGCCTACGAGCTGGCCACCCGCCTCAGCGACGTCGGACTCGGCCCCTTCAGCTACGGCACCGTCTACCCGCTGATCGCACGCCTGCGCAGCGCCGGGCTGCTGAGCGAAGCAGCACACCCCAGCACCCGGGGGCCAGCCCGTAAGGTCTACGACCTCACTGCCGCAGGGCGCAGCACGTTGCAGCGCTGGTCTCAGCAGTGGCAGCACCTGCACCAGGCCACCAGCAGCTACCTGGAATCGTCCACCGCTGACCCTCCAGGTGACCGGTCCCACCGGGACAGCGCCGATGCGACCACCACGGGGAGCCCGACGTGCTGACACCGCCGACGCCTGAGCACGACGATCAGTACGGCGACCAGCTCAAGCCAGCGCCTCTGCCGATGGCCGTCCACGCAGCCCTCCACCGCATCGAACAGCGCTGGGACCAGCTGCGTCTGCCGCAGGCACTACGAGCACGGCTCCTGTCCGACTTGGAGGCCGACCTGCACGCGGCCTACCTGGACGGCGTCACTCCACACGCCCTCCTAGGCACCGACGAGATCGCCTTCGCGGACGAGGTCGCCGCCCAGCTCGGGTACGACACCCGCCAGCCGCCGCCCCCGCCTGTGGTGTGGCCCCCCGCTCTGCCCCAGGCGATCCAGTGGCGGGCTGGGCCGCTCGACGCACCGGCGCGTCGAGCGCACGACGCGTCCAGCGCGGGCTACGGTCGGCTGCTGCTCGCAGCCGGGCTGGCTGGCGCGGCCTGTGTGCTTCTCGGCTTGGTGGTCGTTTTCCCTGTCGGCAGGTGGCTGTACGACCTCGGCCTGGGAGGCGCAGGCCCGCTGCTGACCTACGCCGCCTTCGTCGGCGTCTTCACCACAGTCGTCCTGGTCGCGGTCCACCGCTCCCTGCACGGCCTGGGACAAGCCCGTGAGACTGTCACGCGAGCGGCGGTGCTGATGCCGTGCTCGGCGGTCATCTCCCTCCCGCTGGCGGTGTACGTCGGGTGGGTCAGCGGCTACTCGTGGAGACCAGCGGTACTCATCGCCGAGATTGGTCTGGTCCTCGGGCTGGCTGCCTTGTCACTGCTCGCAGCGCGCTCGTGGGCACTGCGGGAGCCGCCACGGCCGGTGGCCACGGCAGCTGGCGCTCGGTAACGCAGCCGACGCGTCTCATCCATGACCGGTGACCGGCACGCCTCAGGCGCCCGATGCCGTCGCGCCGACGGTCGCGATCATGTTCTGCACGGCATCGTTGTGCGGGAGCGTGCCACTGCGGATGGTTGTGCGGGAGCGTGCCGCTGCGGATGGCTACTCGGACGTCCGCGGGGAAGCCGGCATCAGCGCATCCCGCAGTACAGCTGCCAGATCGCCCCAGCACTCCACGAAGCGCTCGCCGTCCCATCGGTAAACCACGAGCTCCTGAATGCTGACCCGTCGACCGGTCGGCGCAAGGTCACGGAAGGTGCCCTGGTGGGTCCCGGTCGTCACCAGTCGAGCAGCGAGCCAGTTCCCGTCGACGATGAGCTGCTGCAGGTCCCAGTGGATGTCCGGCAGGGCATCGATGACCTCTTGCAGGTCAGCGGCATAGGTCTTCCAACCCCGGTCGGGACCGTTGACATCGGGGGCGATGAACTCGGCGAGGTCTTGAACGGTGTGCCGGTTGCAGCGCTGCAGGTAGCGCCCGTAGGTATCCCGGATGAGGGTCTCGTCTGCCTGCACGACAGGACGGTGTACCTGCTGAGGCTGTCGCGCTCCCCGAAAAGGGCTGGGTGCCCGGTGTGTGCGCTCAGCGACCGTCAGCGTGCAGATGCGGACAGGAGCTACTCGGGGACCTCGACGCGGGCGATGCCATGACTGGCCGGGATCGGAGGTCGAAGAAGCGGCGCACGGTCCGTACCGCGATGCGCCACTCCCCGCCGGCGCGCTCGTACCTGTCCTCGCAGACACCACCCAGCACCCAGCACCCAGCGCCCATCGGGCAGCTGGACGGTCACCGCCACGTCACGCCCCGAGGCCGCACCAGGGTTCTCGGGGTCGCGTTCAACGACGTGATTGGCGGTGGCGTGCGGCATGCGGGGCAACGTGGCCCACTGGCCCTTCAACGCGGTGGTGATGGCGTCGGTACCGCGGAAGCGGTACTCGTCGTCGTCCGAATCGTCCCCGGCCGCGTTCCAAAGGGCGTCCGACGTCCAGATGGTGGTGAAGCGGGCGAGGTCCACCTGGTCTGCGCCGATGCAGTAATCCGCTGCTAATCGGTGCAGGGCGACCTCGGTCTCGACTCGTTCGAGGCGGTCAGCCAGCTCCTGAAGCGTCACCATCGGGAGAAGGTATGCCGTCCCCTTCTCGCCGGAGCCGTCTGAGTTGACGATCCGCAGCGGCACACTCCCGGACGAGGATCCGCAGTGGCTGGCTCACAGGACATCGAGCGTGGTGGGCTCATCTCCAGTGGAGAGCACCAGTGGCGCACGGTGGCGCCGTCGACGTCCTCCTGCCCCGCTGACACGAGGCAGCAACCTGCAACGCCGGGCCTCCTTGAAGCGTCACACCCCCCAGAAGCCCTCAGGAGGACACATGCCGACCCCGCCCACACCTCGGACCCCCAGCCGGGCGCTGCTGGGGTTCACCGCAGTGCTGCTGGGCGCCGGTGGACTCAGTCTGTGGGCCGCTCTGCCGCCCTCACCACCGGCGCAGGCGGCTGAGCTCCCGCAGTGCCCAGCCCTCGCCGTCGGTCAGGGAGAACCAGCACCCACATCGTCGTCGTGCCTGTTCAGCGGCACCGCCGAGGAGGATGGCGCTGAGCTGGTGGTCACCGCGCCCACCACCGAGGGCGACCCCATCCGGACGCACTACCGCCGTCTCCCGGGCCAGCCGGGCCTTGAGGTGCTCGTCGACTCCACCGACGACAGGTATGGGAGCAGCACATGGGAGCACCAGACCTGCCCCGATGCGACGTCTTTGAGTGAGCTGGGGACGTGCACCGGCTCTTGGTGACCGTCTCGTCCGTCGGCGTCGTCCTTGTCGGCCAGCACCGGTGGTAGGTGGGACAGATGCCGGCGACCAGAGAGGGGTTCCGTGCTGAACATCATCACGACCAGCGTCGGTGACGGTCAGAACGAACGCAGGCGTCTTGATGAGCGATCGTCGTGCGGGAGCGTGCCGCTGCGGGGTCCCTGACCCGACGTCCACGGCTGGTACGTCAGCGGCTCGTCGCGCTTCGGCGCAGTAAGTACACGAAGTACGGCGCCCCGAGTAGCGCGGTGACCAGCCCCGCCGCGACCTCGGTCGGGGAGAGCAGGGTGCGCCCGAGCAGGTCCGCCGCGCAGACGAGCAGCGCCCCGAGCCCGACGGCGACCGGCACCGCCAGCGCGTGCCGCCCGCCCACGAGGGCTCGAGCCGCGTGCGGGGCGACCAGGCCCACGAAGCCCAGTGCACCCACCGCGCACGCCGCTGCGGCGGTCAGCACCCCCGCCAGCGCGAGCAGCCCGAGGCGGGCTCGCCCCAGCCGCACTCCGAGGAGGCGGGGAACGTCATCGTCGAGCGACAGCAGGTCTAGCACCCGCGCCGCCAGCAGCGCCGCGGGCAGCCCCACGAGCAGGGCGCCCGCCGCGGGCAGGAGCTGCTCGCCGGAGCGTCCCCACGTCGAGCCGGCCAGCCACGTCAGCGCCAGCTGGGGGCTCCACGGGGCGAACAGCAGGACGACCAGGGTGGTGACGGCACCGGCCGCGGTGCTCACCCCGATCCCGACGAGCAGGACGCGCTCCACCGGCAGGCCGCCCCCCAGCCCGGCGCGCCCCGCGGCCAGCCGCAACACCAGCGCGAAGGCCACCAGTGCCACCGCCGTGGCCACGCCCATGACCGGCCAGACGCCCACCCCCGGCACGAGCAGCACCACCGCGACCGCGCCGGCACTGGCCCCGGGGGTGATGCCGAGCAGGCCGGGTTCGGCCAGCGGGTTGCGGCAGACCGCCTGCACGAGGCACCCCGCGAGGGCCAGGCAGGCACCCCCGAGCAGGGCGGCACCGACGCGGGGGACCCTCTGGTCCAGGGCGAAGGAGACCTGGCGGCCCGCGAGCCCCTGGGCCCAGTTGGCGACGTCGCCGAGCAGCACCACCCGCTCCCCGAGCAGCAGGGCCGCGAGGGCGGTGGCGACGAGCAGGGTGGCGGTCACCGCCGCGACGGCGAGCACCCTCCTGCGGCTCGCGAGAGTGCCCGAAGAGCTCACCGTCCCGCCACCGACCGTGCCGCTGACGGCGCCACCGGCGCCCACGACGCCGAGCCGGCGGGCCAGGTGCACCAGCAGCACCGCTCCGGCGAGCGAGGTGACCACACCGGTCGGCACGTTCGCCGCCACGTCGGCGGGCACCAGCAGCCGCAGCAGCACGTCGGCGGCGACCACCACGAGCGCCCCGGTCAGCGCGGCCAGCGGCAGCAGGCGGGCGTGCGGCGCGAGGCCGGGCACGCCGCGGGCCAGCAGCCGCGCCAGCACCGGGGCGCAGAGCCCAACGAACCCGATCGGCCCCGCCAGCGTCACGGCCACCGCGGACAGCAGCACCGCCCCCACGACGGCGAGCAGGCGGGTGCGGCCGACGGGCACCCCCAGGGAGCGCGCGGCGTCCTCCCCGAGCCCCATGACGTCGAGGCGCTGGCACAGGAGCATTACGGCCAGGGCGCCCACCACGACCACGGGAGCGGCGCGCAGCACCGCGTCCGGCCCGCCCTGCGCGGTCGAGCCGCTGCCCCAGGCGTACAGGCCGAGGGTGTCCTGCGGGAAGAGCAGCAGCAGCACCGAGGTCAGCGAGCCCAGGGCGAGGGCGACGGCGGAGCCCGCCAGCACCAGGCGGACCGGGTCGTCGGCGCCGATGCGGGCCACGACGAGCACCAGCAGCGCCGCGGCGAGCCCGCCCGCGAAGGCGACCAGGCCGCCGGCGTAGAAGGGCAGCGAGACGCCCGTCACCGCGACGACGGCGACGGCGACGTATGCGCCCGCGTTGACGGCCACCGTGTCCGGCGAGGCCAGGGCGTTGCGCGAGACCGACTGCAGCAGGGTGCCGGCGAGGCCCAGCGCCACCCCGCACAGCACCGCGGCGGCCAGGCGCGGCAGCCGGCTGGCCAGCAGCACCGCGACGGCCTGCTCGCGCGCGGCGTCCTCACCGGCGCCCGGCGCGCCGGGCAGCTGCGTCAGGGCCGCTCGGACCACCTCGGCCACGCTCACCGCGGCCGACCCCTGGAGGAGGTGAGCCACGCTCAGCGCCACCAGCGCGAGCGCGCCGGCGGCCAGCACGGCCCCGGCCCCCAGCGACGCGCGGCTGCCCGCCCCTCGCCCCGACGGGGGCGAGGGGCGGGCAGCGGTGGTCGCGGAGGTCAAGAGGTGACGGCGGTGACGAGGGCGTCGACGTAGGCGCTGCCCGAAGCCGGGCCCCCGAAGGGCCACAGACCATCGGGGGTGCGGCGCACGCGGTCACCCGTCACGAAGGGCAGCTGCTGCCACACGGCGTTGCCGGCCAGAGCGTCGGTGAACAGGGAGCCGCCGTCGGCGTCGTTGGCGCCGTAGACGAACGTCGTGGCCGGGTCGCTGATGCGGGTGAGCCCCTCGACGTCGGTCGCGGCGAGCCCGTAGTCCGGGTCGCCGCCCTCGGTCCACTGGTTCACCAGGCCGAGCTCGTCGCCGATGGCGCCGACGAAGGAGCCGGGGGTGTAGAGGCGCACGCTGACGGCGCCGGCGTCGTCCCAGCCGTCGGCCAGGACGAAGGGCGCGCCCGTCCTGCCGGCAGCCTCCAGTCGCGCCTGGCCGTCGGCGACCTTCGCGTCGAAGTCGGTGAGCAGCTGCTCGCCCGCGTCCTGCGTGCCGGTGGCCGTGGCGAGCGTCTCGACCGTAGAGCGCATGTAGCCCAGCGGGTCGGCGCTGTCCGAGCCGCGCAGCGCGATCACCGGCACCTGCTCCGCGAGCTGGGCGATGACCGCCTCGTCGATGTCGGTGGTGGTCACCACCAGGTCGGGGTCGAGGGCCACGATCGCGTCGAGGCTCGGCTCTCCGCGGGTGCCGACGTCGGGGGTGGCGGGGTCGAGGGGCTCCACGGTGGCCCAGGTGTTGTAGCCCTCGACGTCGGCCTGGCCGACGACGTCGACGCCCAGGGAGAGCAGGTTCTCCGTGAGGCCCCACTCCAGGGAGACGACGGAGGCGGCGGGGGCGTCGAGCTCGACGGCGCCGCGCTCGTCGGTGACGGTGACGGCGCCTCCGGCTGTCGAGGAGCCGGTCTCCGCGCCTCCCGCAGGGGCGGTGGTCTCGGTGGTGCCGCACGCGGTGAGCAGCAGCGCCGTGGCAGCGGCGGCGGCCAGCGCCGGGAGCGTCCGGGAGCGCGGGGCGGGCAGGCGCAGGGCAGGGGGCAGCAGGGGCATCGTGGTCCTCGGGGTCGGGTCGTGCGGGGTGGTCGGCAGGGTCGGTGAACGGCTGGTCGGGGGTTCGACCGGGCTGGCGGGATCAGCGGCAGGCGAGCGCGCGGCGGCCGCGGGGCGTGGTGCGCAGGCGGCCCTCGTCGTCGGTGGTGACGTCGATGGGCAGGCCGTAGACCTGCTCGAGCAGGGCGGGGGTGAGCACCTCGGCGGGGCGGCCGACCGCGCGGACCAGGCCGGCCTCGAGCAGGGCGATGGTGTCGGCGACGGCTGCGGCCTGGTCGAGGTCGTGCAGGACCACGCCGACGGCCGTGCCGTGCACCTCGGCGAGGTCGCGCACCAGGTCGAGGACCTCCACCTGGTATCGCAGGTCGAGGTAGGTGGTCGGCTCGTCGAGCAGCAGGACGCCGGTGTCCTGGGCCAGGCACGTGGCCAGCCAGACCCGCTGCAGCTCCCCACCGGAGAGCTGGTCGACGGCCCGGTCGGCCATGGCCTCCACGCCCGTGAGCCGCATCGCGCGGGCCACCGCGGCCGGCCCGTCCGGGTCGCTGCCGCCCAGGCGCCCGCCGAGCGCCCAGCCGGACCGGCCGCGGTGCGGGTGGCGGCCGTACCCGACGACGTCGCAGACGCGGACGCCGCCGGGGGTCGGGCGCGACTGCGTGAGCATCGCGACGCGGCGGGCGAAGTCGCGGGGGTGCAGCGTCAGCGCGTCGACCTCGTCCGCGCGGGTGCAGGGGGCGACCGCGGCGGCCGGGGCCTCGCCGTCGCCGTCGCCGTCGCCGTCGCCGTCGACGCCGCTGACGCTGACGCGACCGGCGAGCGGGGCGTGCAGCCGGGCCAGCGCGCGCAGCACCGTCGACTTCCCGGAGCCGTTGGGGCCGATGAGCGCCGTCACCTCGCCCGCGCGCAGCTCGAGGTCGGCCCCGTGCACCACGGTGCGCTCCCCGTGGGCCAGCACCAGTCCACTGCCCGACAGCGCCCTGCACTCGCGGCTGATCGTCATCACGCCGGGAAGGTTAGCCTAACCTCACGGCCTTGAGCGCCGCGCGGACGTACGCCCCCCTCGCGGAGCGGTGGGTCACCAGCGGCGGTGCCCCAGGTGCCTGGTCAGGCGGTCGAGGTGGCGACGAGGGGGAGCGCTGCCGCGGTGGCCGCTGCGCCCGCCGGTGTCGCCGTCCGTCTGATCCAGGCCAGGGGCTGCAGCGACTCGCGCACGGCCTCGGCCCCCCGGGGCCGCAGGAGCTGCTCGTAGTCGTGCACGGCCATCGCCGGGGTCACCTGGCCGCGGGCGGCGGCGAGCAGGGCCTCGCACAGGTCGGCGGCGTCCTGCACGGCGGTCGCGGCGCCGCGACCGCCCGTGGGCGGGACGGCGTGGGCGGCGTCTCCCAGGGGCGCGCGATCATGTTCCGCAAGGGACCGCTGACCGGCACGCATGCGGTCCTCGCGGACGTCACCGCCGTCGGTCCTGATCATGTGCCGCAAGGGATCGTCTACCGGGACGCCACCTGGACTGGCTATGTGCTCACGGGCACCAGGAACAGGCGGACTTGACCTTGTCCCGAGGGGAAGGCCGACGCTGCTGATGCAGCCGGACGCGCCGGCGCCACGAGGAGCGAGCACATGATGACCATCGGCCAGTTCGCCCAGAGCACCGGCCTGAGCACCAAGGCGCTGCGCCTGTACGACGA
>Ga0325401_1000572_pt1 | contig 27397 bp, 24 predicted proteins | sample PopdelMetagenome_FD_205666 | JGI IMG/M metagenome (GOLD analysis project Ga0325401, IMG submission 205666) | Populus deltoides microbial communities from Bellville, Georgia, United States - Xylem-PdKOR-R2 | ecosystem: Host-associated > Plants > Phyllosphere > Stem > Wood/Secondary xylem | place...
AAAAAAGGGGGAAAAAGTGGGATTTGAAATCTGAAAAATGGGTGGGGGGGGGGGCCCCCCCCCCCCGGGCGGGCGGGGGGGGGGGGGGGGGCGTCGCCGTGACGGCGACGCTCCCTATTCCACGATTTCCGGCGACGCGGTGCCCGCCTGTCGCTCGAACAGGCGACGGTACCGCCCGTCGTTGGAGCGCAGCAACGCCTCGTGGCTACCATCCTCCACGATGCGCCCGCCTGCGAAGACCAGGATGCGGTCCAGCGCGCGCACGGTGGACAGCCGGTGCGCGATCACGATCGCCGTGCGCCCGACCATCAGCCGCTCCATGGCCTGCTGGATCGCCGCCTCCCCCTCGGAGTCGAGGCTGGACGTCGCCTCGTCCAGGATCAGGATCGGCGCGTCCGCCAGGAACGCGCGCGCGATGGCGACCCGCTGGCGCTCGCCGCCCGACAGCTTGACGCCACGTTCGCCCACCGGCGTCCGGTATCCTTTCGGCAGGGCGGCGATGAAGTCGTGCGCGTTGGCCAGCCGCGCGGCCTGCTCGATCTCGGCCCGCGTCGCATCGGGGCGGCCATAGCCGATATTCTCGGCCAGCGTGCGGTGGAACAGCACGGGTTCCTGCGGCACGATCGCCACCTGCTGACGCAACGACGCCTGGGTGGCGGCGCCCACGTCCTGGCCGTCGATCGTCACGCTCCCGCCATCAACGTCGTAGAGCCGCTGGATCAGCTTAACGAAGCTGGTCTTGCCCGACCCCGACGGGCCGACCAGCCCGACGCGCTGCCCGGCCGGGATCGCCACGTTCAGCCCGTCATAAAGCGGCTGGTCCTGCCCGGCGTAGCGGAAGCGCACGTCCTCGAAGCGGATCGCGCCGTCCGTCACCCGGATCGGCCGCGCGCCCGGCCGGTCGGCGACGCCCACGGGCTCGTCGTGCAGCTGCACCAGCTCCTCCATCTCGTTCACCGAACGTTGGAGCATGTGGACGTGCTGGCCGATGTCGCGGAGATAGCCGTTCAGCACAAGGTAGCTCGTCACGACGTACGCGACCCCGCCCGCGCTCGCCTGTCCGCGCGTCCACAGCAGCAGCGCGGCCCCCGTCACGCCCGCGCGCACCAGCCACAGCAGCGCCATCTGGCCCGTCCCCGCATAGGTGAACGCCATCCAGGTTCGCCGCGTGCGCCGCCGCCACTTGCGGAGCGTGACAGCCAGCCGCTCCTCCTCGCGGGCCTCGCCGCCAAAGGCCTTGACCACGGCGTTGGTGCCGATGGCATCCGCCAGCACGCCGCCGATCCGCGTGTCCCACTGGTTGGACAATCGGGCGATGGGGGCCAGCACGCGCGTCGCCAGCCCGATCGTCAGCGCGATATAGCCGACGGCACCGACCCCCATCACCAATCCCAGAAGCGGCCAGTGCAGCGCCAGCAGGATCACCGTTCCCGCCAGCACCGTCAGCGACGGGAGGAGCGACAGCAGCAGCATGTCGTTCAGCGTGTCCAGCGCCCACATGCCGCGCGTGATCCGGCGCACCGTGGAGCCGGAAAAGGCGTTGGCGTGCCAGTCGGTGGACAGCGCCTGGACGCGCGCGAACGCCTCCTGCGTCACGTCGCGCATCATGGTCAGGGTCAGCGGCGTGATCGCCCACCATCCCAGGTGACGGAACACCACCATGGCGGCACCCAGCGCCGTTATGACGCCAAAGGCCTGCCAGACGCCGGCAGCATCGCCCTGCCCCACCGCATCGATCATCCTTCCCGCGAACAGCGGCACGAACACCTCCGTCACGGTCGCCAGCAGCATGGCCGCGCCGCACGCCGTTGCCAGTCGCGGCGCCCGTGCCCAGTGGCGAAAGGTGAACCGGAGCACGCGGCGCAGCACGGAAGCGCGCGGAAACAGGTCTTCGTCGATGTCGTCGGTCATGTCGGCATTACCGCACGCGCCCGCGCGGCCCCTGGATCAGCGATGGTCGGTGGCGGCCCGGAAACGGGTCGCAGGCGTCAGTGGCGGAGGAGCCCGCCGACGCAGAGGTCGGGGAGGAGCGCAGATTTATCGGTCATCGTTGCCCTCCTTTCCTCAGGTTCGCTGACCCGGAACGTTTCCGGATCGATGCTGCCCTTTAGCAGAGGACGCACCAACAGACCAGCACCGCCTCTTCACGCCAGCGGCAACGTCCGCCAAGGCCGTCCCGTCACCGTCCGCAGCGCGCCGGCGATGGCCGGCGCGACCGGCGGCACGGCGATCTCGCTGGCACCGCCAGGCGCCTCGTTGCTCTCGATCAGCTCAACGGTGATGTCGGGGCAATCGGCGATGCGCGGCAGGCGCAGCCGGTCAAAGCCGCGGGTGGTCGGCCGCCCCCGCTCCCACCCCGTGTCCGCCCCCAGCGCCAGGCCCAGGCCGAAGATCAGCCCGCCCTCCACCTGCGCCCGCACCAGATCGGGATCGATCATCCGCCCGCAATCCACGGCGGCGACCAGCCGCTCCACGACCGGCCGACCCTCCGGCCCGACGCGCGCCTCCGCCAGCACGGCCGCATAGCTGCCTCGAAAGCCGTGCGCCGCGATCCCCTGGCCCGATCCCGGCGAGCCGCCGTCCCATCCGCCCAGCACCGCCGCCGTGGACAGGCAGCGCGCCAGCCGCGGCTCGCCGCCCAGCATGGCGATGCGGAAACTGACCGGCTCCTGCCCGCCCGCCACCGCCACCTCGTCCAGAAAGCCCTCGCGAAAGAAGCAGCCATAGCCGTGCGCGCCGCCGCGCAGATGCCCGGTGCGGAGCGGCAGGACGGCGGCGTGGTGACGCACTTCCCAGGCCGACACGCGATAGGGCGGCGCCAGCCCCGCGACCGAATAGGGGTCGTCCGCGTCGGCCAGGGCCGCCAGCGCGGGTGGCGCCAGCCGCTCCACCAGCCCTTGCCCCGCAGCCGCGCTCGCCACGCCCGCCGTCAGGGCCAGCAGCCGTCCGTCGGGACCGATCCGCGCGGCCATGCGGGCGAGCGCCGGGGAGCGGTGACGGCCGCGCGCCATCTCCTCGCCGCGCGTCCACATAAGGCTGACCGGCCGCCGCAGCGCCACCGCCAGCACCGCGACCTGCGCCGCCGCGCCGGGCTCCAGCCGGGCGCCGAAGCCGCCTCCGGCCAGCGTCGGGTGGAGCACCACCGCGCCTTCCGCCAGCCCAGCCGCACGCGCGATGGCGGACCGGGCGGCGACGGGCGCCTCGGTCGGAGCCCAGACCTCCAGCCGGCCGTCGCGATAGCTGGCGGCGGCGCTCGCCGTCTCCATGGCGGCATGAACGGCCGTGGCGGCACGATACTCGGCCGAGATCAGCCGCGCGCCGGCGAAATCCTCCGGGTCGCCGGTGCCGTCCACGCGCATCCCCGCACCGTCCAGCGCCGCCCGGAGCGACCGGTCGATCGCGGCCGAGTCCGCCGCCTGTCCGTCCGTCTCGAACCGGGGCGACAGCGCGTCCAGCCCGCGCTCGGCCGCCCAGCCGGTCACGCCCACGGCAGCGACCCAGTCATCGCCCTGAACCACCTGCCGCATTCCCGGCACCCGCTCCGACGCCGCCCGGTCGAGGCGGACCAGCCGGTTGGGCCCGCTCGCCACCGGTCCGGCGCGGACGCGGGCATGGACCATGTCGGGCAACCGCACGTCGCCCGCGAAGATCGCGCTTCCGTCCACCTTGGGCGGCGCGTCCAGCCGCGGCCGGGGCTCGGGCCGGGGCACCAGTGGGCGAAGCGGCAGCGGATCGGGAACGCGTCCACCCGCCGCCTCCGTCGCCAGCTCGCCGAAGCGCAGCCGCTTGGTCCCCCAGGTCACGAACCCGCTGGCGGCCCGGCACTCGGCCGGCTCCGCGTCCCAGCGCGCCGCGGCGGCGGCGACCAGCAGCTCGCGCGCTGCCGCCGCCGCCTCGCGCACCGGCTGCTCAAACGCGCGAACGCTGCTGGATCCCGCCGTCAGCATGGTCGGCGCGCGGGCATAGGCGGCGTCCCGGATGGGGCGCGGCACCCGGTCGAACATGCCCTCGAACAAGGCCTCGGCGCCCAACGGATTGGCAAAGCGCGGGTTCACCGGGGCCGCCTCCACCGCCATCTGGCGCCAGTCCGCGCCCAGCTCGTCGGCGGCGACGCGGGCCAGCGCGCTCCAGCTGCCCTGCCCCGTTTCCGCCTGCGGCACCGCCAGCGTCACCGCGCCGTCCCCGCCGATCTTCAGCCACCCACCGAACGTATGCTCGCCGGGGTGCACCGCCAGGTTGCCGGGATAGCGGCGCGGCCACAGCGCCCAGGCCACGACCAGCCCCAGCCCGGCCCCGCCGCCCGCCAGCACTCGCCGCCTGCTGATCCCCGCCGTCACGCCGCGCTGCTTAGCCGCGCGTCCCCGTCGGCGATAGGGCGGTGTCCGCCGGGGCTCGACTCGTCCGCCCGCGCGGTGCACGGGCGACAACTTGGCCGGCTCCCTCCTCCTCCTTGCGGCGCTCCTCCAGGTGGCCGTCTCCTTACCCGTTTCGCCGGATGAAAGACCGGTGCCCGACATAGAATGGGAACCCGCCTTTCCCATCTCCGCGGCTCCACCCCAGTCCCCGGCCGATCTGGAGGTCGTCGTTCGCGGCCGGAGCCGGCGCGGCGATCCGCTGGGCGCCGTCAACGCGCGGACCTTCGACGCGGCGCAGGGCATCGATCGCGCGCTGATCGGCCCGGTGGCGCGTGCCTATGGCCGGAAGTCGCCCGGACCGGTGCGCGACGGCCTTCGCAACTTCCTGTCCAACCTGCGCGAGCCGGTGGTGCTCGCCAACTACCTGCTCCAGCTGAAGCCCGGAAAAGCGGCCGAGACGGCGGGCCGCTTCGCCATCAACGCCACGCTGGGCATCGCGGGGCTGTTCGACGTGGCGCGCCGCAAGCCGTTTCGCCTGCCGCGTCGCCGCAACAGCTTCGCCAACACGCTGGGCTATTACGGCGTCGGTCCCGGTCCCTTCTTCTTCCTGCCGCTGATCGGCGCCACGACCTTGCGCGACCTGGCGGGAAACTTCGCCGACCAGCTGCTGGTCCCCTTCCAGCCCGTGCCCGTGCTGCGCGACCCGGCTGTGGCGGTGCCGGTGGGCCTGCTCAGCGCCCTCGACTATCGAGCGCAATATGACGGGGCGCTCACCTGCCTCCAGTCAGCGGCCGACCCCTATGCCGCCGCCCGCGGCTTCTACCTGGCGCGCCGAAGGGCGGAGATCGAGGCGCTTCGCGGCGGCCGCCCGCCCCATCCCGCTGCCGTGCCGCCCGGCCCGGCCGCCGCGCCCAGCGCCGCCGGGGTCGCAGCCACCATGGGCTGTCCTTCTCCCACGCGCTGATCCCCCCCCCTCCCTCTGTTTCACCGATCGTCGCACGTTCGGCGCCTCGTCGTGCCCCGGTCGCCGTCTGCTTGGTCCGACGACGCCCCCGGCGGCAGGTCGTCCCCGTCCGCGACAGCCGCTCGCGCCGAAAAGGGGATCCACCATGACCGCCGCCGTCCGCATCCTTCTGCCGCTCGCCGTCTCGGCGACGCTGGCCTCGACACTGGCCCAGCCGGCCCTGGCCGCCCCGAGGCTCCAGCCCGTCCACGTCGCCGCGACCGAGGTCAGCTTCAAGGACGCCAAGGTCCAGCGCGCGCTTCCCATGGCGGACGCGCTGCGCGCCGCGTCGACCATGGAGGCCGCCTATTACGGCCCGGCGCTGCCCGCCGCCGTGATGCGGATCCGCATCGACAAGGTCGGCTTCAAGTCCGCGGGCAAGGCCGTCGCGGGGATGCTGCCGCTGATCGGCATGTTCTCCGGCCCCAACCGCAACGTCATGAAGGGCGAGGTCCAGCTGCTCGACCAGTCGACCGGGCGGCTGATCGCCAAGTACAAGATCGAGTGCGACGACGACACCGACGTTTCCGGCTCCGATGCGGCGCTCGCCATGGGCAAGATGGGCCTCGGTTTCCTGCCCTTCGGCTTCCTGCTCGAAAGCGCGGTCGAGATGGGCGAGGGTGCGGCCAGTAAGCGCGACGCCACCGAGCGGATGCTGGCGCGCGGCTTCGTGATGCTCAGCTACAGGAAGGCCTATGGCGACAAGCTCTACAAGAGCTTCTCCACGCAGCGAAAGGCGGCATTCGCGGCGGAGAGGGTGGCGCGCCAGGCGGCGCCCGTCAACGTATCGGCTCCTGCCCATACGACCCTGGCCCCGACGACCCTGGCCTCGGTTCCGGCTGTTCGCTGACGACGCGACTGCGGCCGAGATGGCCAACAACAAGCATCGGCTCGAACATAGGATCATTGGGAGCCAACCCTGCCCTTCCCCCCGCGGCAACCCCTTGCTAAGGCGCACGGGATACCGGAAATCCGTGCCCGCGCCCGCCAGGGTTCTTGTTCCCTGTCGCCTACGTTTCGGGCCACCAGCAGAGGACCCGCATGACCGCGATCGGCCACGACACCCTGAACGCCCGGCGCACGCTCGACGTGAACGGCAAGACCTACAGCTATTATTCGCTGGCCGCCGCGGCCGAGAAGTTCGGGTCGATCGACCGCCTGCCCTTCTCCATGCGCGTACTGCTGGAGAACATGCTGCGCTTCGAGGACGGCAAGACCGTCAGCGCCGACGACGTGCAGGCGATCGTGGAGTGGCAGGAGAACCCGGTCGCTCCCAACCGCGAGATCCAGTACCGCCCGGCGCGCGTGCTGATGCAGGACTTCACGGGCGTGCCCTGCGTCGTGGACCTTGCGGCCATGCGCGACGCCATCACCAAGCTCGGCGGCGACGCGGCCAAGATCAACCCGCAGGTGCCCGTTCACCTCGTGATCGACCACTCGGTCATGGTGGACGAGTTCGGCACGCCATCCGCGCTGAACGACAACATGGACCTGGAATATGCCCGCAACGGCGAGCGCTACGAGTTCCTGAAGTGGGGCTCCAAGGCGCTGGACAATTTCCAGGTCGTGCCGCCCGGCACCGGCATCTGCCACCAGGTGAACCTGGAATATATCGGCCAGGCGATCTGGGCGTCGGACGCCAGCGGCGACAACGCGGGTGATGCGGGTCTCGTCGCCTATCCCGACACGCTGGTCGGCACCGACAGCCACACCACCATGATCAACGGCCTGGGCGTGCTCGGCTGGGGCGTGGGCGGCATCGAGGCGGAGGCCGCCATGCTCGGCCAGCCCGTCTCCATGCTGATCCCCGAGGTCGTGGGCTTCAAGCTGACCGGCGAGCTCCAGGAGGGCATCACCGCCACCGACTTGGTGCTCACCGTCACCCAGATGCTGCGCGCCAAGGGCGTGGTGGGCCGCTTCGTGGAGTTCTACGGCCCCGGCCTCGACTCGATGACGCTCGCCGACCGCGCGACCATCGCCAACATGGCGCCCGAGTACGGCGCGACCTGCGGTTTCTTCCCCGTGGACGGCAAGACGATCGACTATATGCGCCTGACCGCCCGGTCCGAGGAGGCGATCGCGCTGACCGAGGCGTACGCCAAGGCGAACGGCTTCTGGCGCGAGGCGTCGGCGCCCGACCCCGTCTTCACCGACACGCTGGAGCTGGACATGGGCACCGTCGTGCCTTCGCTCGCCGGCCCCAAGCGCCCGCAGGACAAGGTCGCGCTGAACAAGGTCGACGACGTGTTCAACGGCGACCTGTTCAAGCTCTACCACAAGGAGCAGCCGCAGCGCGTAGCCGTGAACGACCGCGACCACGACATCGGCGACGGCGACGTGGTGATCGCCGCCATCACCAGCTGCACCAACACGTCCAACCCCTCGGTGCTGGTCGCCGCCGGCCTGGTCGCCCGCAAGGCGCGTGAACGCGGCCTGGCGCCTAAGCCCTGGGTCAAGACCTCGCTGGCGCCCGGTTCGCAGGTCGTCACCGACTACCTGACCAAGGCTGGCCTGACCGAAGACCTGGACGCCATGGGCTTCAACCTGGTCGGCTATGGCTGCACCACTTGCATCGGCAATTCCGGGCCGCTGCCCGCCCCCATCAGCCAGGCGATCAATGAGAACGATCTGGTCGCGGCCTCCGTGCTGTCGGGCAACCGCAATTTCGAGGGCCGGGTGTCGCCCGACGTGCGCGCCAACTTCCTGGCCTCGCCCCCGCTGGTCGTCGCCTATGCTCTGAAGGGCACGGTGACGCAGGACATGCACAACTCGCCCATCGGCACGGGTTCGGACGGGCAGGACGTGTTCCTGCGCGACATCTGGCCCACCAACGCCGAGGTCCGCTCCGTGATGGACGCGAACATCGACGACGACATGTTCCGCGACCGCTACGGCAACGTGTACGCGGGCGACGAGAAGTGGCGCGAGATCGACGTCACGGGCTCCGACACCTACCAGTGGCGCGCCGGCTCCACCTATGTCGCCAACCCGCCCTATTTCGAGGGGCTGGAGATGACGCCCGCCGCCGTGGGCGACATCCGCGACGCGCGACCGCTGGCGATCCTGGGCGACAGCATCACCACCGACCACATCAGCCCGGCCGGCAGCATCAAGGCATCGTCGCCCGCCGGCATCTACCTGCAGGAGCACCAGGTCGCGCAGGCGGACTTCAACAGCTACGGCGCGCGCCGTGGCCATCACGAGGTGATGATGCGCGGCACCTTTGCCAACATCCGCATCCGCAACGAGATGGTGCCTGGCGTCGAGGGCGGCATGAGCAAGTATGACGGCGAGGTGATGCCGATCTACGACGCCGCCATGCGCTACAAGGCGGACGGCGTGCCGCTGGTGGTGGTCGCGGGCAAGGAGTACGGCACCGGCTCCAGCCGCGACTGGGCGGCCAAGGGCACCAACCTGCTCGGCGTCCGCGCCGTGATCGCCGAGAGCTTCGAACGCATCCACCGCTCCAACCTGGTCGGCATGGGCGTCCTACCCCTCCAGTTCGCCGACGGCGTCGACCGCAAGTCGCTGAACCTCGACGGCTCGGAGAGCTTCACGATCGAGAACGTGGCGGGCCTGCGCCCGCGTCAGGACGTGACCGTCACGCTCACCCGCGCCGACGGCTCAACGGAGACATTCCAGGCCCGCTGCCGCATCGACACAGTCAACGAGCTGGAGTATTTCCTGAACGGCGGCATCCTCCAGTACGTCCTGCGCAAGCTGGCGGCCTGACGCCCGTTCCATCCTCCCCGCCAGGGGGAGGTGGCCGGCACGGCCGGACGGAGGGGGTTCCGCTTGCCGGCGGCAAGCGCCCCCCCCTCCGTCCCACCCCATCATGCCAGCGATGGTGGCTGGTATCTCCTTGATCTGCGGTCACGTCCGCCCTCCAAGGACGCCCAGCCTCCGCCGGAGTGACGAGCACGGAACAGGCGGAACCTCGCAAACGAAAAAAGGCGGCCCGGAAAGCCGGGCCGCCCGTGAGTTCGGGGGTTGAGGACGAGAGCGACGCTCCCGTCCCGATCCTCCTAGTCCGCCTTTGTTGCGGCCTCGTTTCCGGTCATGAAACTTCGCATGTCCGTCGCCGTCACACGGTCGCGCGCCGCCGGGCATAGGCGAGGTAGACGACGAGCCCCGCCAGGTTCCAACCCAGGAACGCCAGCTGCGTCACCGTCTGGAGGCTGAAGAACAGGTACACGCAACCCGCCACCGCCGCCGGTGCCACCACCCAGGCCAGCGGCGTGCGGAACGGCCGTGATCGCCCCGGTTCCCGCTGGCGGAGCACCAGCACGCTGATCGCCACCGCCGAAAAGGCGCAGAGTGTGCCCGCGTTGGCGAGCGCGGCAATGGCATCCAGCGGCGCCAGCCCTGCTACCGCCGCCACCAGCACCGCCGTCACGCCCGTGATGCGGGCGGGCGTCCCGCGGCGCGACACGGCGGCAAGCGATTGCGGAAGAAAGCCGTCTCGCGCCATCACCAGGAAGATGCGGCTCTGGCCGTACAGGAACGCCAGCAGCACCGTTGGCAACGCGACCGCCGCCGCTGCCGCGACGACCGTCGCGATGCCCGGTCGGCCTAGCTCGCGCAGGATCAGCGCCAGCGGCTCGGGGCTCTTGGCGAAGCCGGTATAGGCCACCGCCCCCAGCGCGGCAGCGGCAACGGCAACGTAGATCAGCGTGCAGGCCAGCATCGACCCCACGATCCCGATCGCCAGATCGCGCTCGGGCCGCTTCGCCTCCTCTGCCGCCGTGGAGATGGCGTCGAAGCCGTAGAAGGCGAAGAAGATGATCGCCGCTGCGCCCATCATGCCGTACTTCACGCCGCCATCGCCCGCCACGCTGCCCCAGCCCAGCGGCGCAAAAGGCTGGAGATTGGCCGGATCGAAGCGGGGCAGCGCCACCGCCACGAACAGCGCCAGCGTCGCGACCTTCAGCAGCACCAGCACCGAGTTGACCCGCGCGCTCTCCCGCGTGCCCAGCATCAGCAGCCCTGCGACGACGAAGATGATAAGGATCGCCGGCAGGTTCACCACGCCGCCCAGCGCCGGACCGCTGGCGAACGCATCGGGCACCGCGATCCCGAGTCCCCGCAGGAACCCGACCGCATAGCCCGACCAACCGACCGCGACCGTGCTGACGACCAGCGAATATTCCAGGATCAGCGACCAGCCGACCACCCAGGCGATCACCTCGCCCAGCACCGCATAGCTATAGGTATAGGCGCTGCCCGACGCCGGTATGGTGGTCGCCATCTCCGCATAGCAGAGCGCGGCGCAGGCGCAGATCAGCCCCGCCACGCCGAAGCTGCCCAGCACGGCCGGTCCCGCCCTGTCCGCACCGACGCCGATCAGCGTCAGGATACCCGTCCCCACGATCGCGCCCACGCCCAGTGTCACCAGGTGTGGCCAGGACAGGGTCCGCTCCAGCCGCCCGCCCTCTGGACGCTCCAGGTCGGGCATCTTGCGGCGGAACAGACCGGCTGAAGGATCGACGGACATGTGACGGAACTCCCTTTCCATCACCAGACACGATCATCCCGCCAAAAGGCAAGCGCGCGGCGGGCGCCTGTCGAACGCCGATCGGCTCTAACGACCGATGGGTGCAGACAGCCAGGTGCGCGGCGGGCGCGTGCAGACGCGCGCGCTCGTGCCGCAGCTGGTGCCGGTCGCGTCGACGGCGCGTAGACGCTGCTGCTCCGCCGTCTCCTCGTTCCCGACGCGGAACTTATCGTCGGGATCGACCGAACGGACGGTCGCGTCGACGACGCTAAGCCGCGAACCGGCGGCCTTCATCAGCGCGTCCGTATCGACCTGAGGTGCCCCCAAGGCCAGCACCAGCACGATCACGCGTCCGCCCCTCCGACTGGTGACACGCCGAGCCGGGAAATGTCGATGGCCGGGCAACGGTCCATGACGACCTTCAGCCCCGCCGCCTCGGCCCGTGCGGCCGCCGCCTCGTTGACGACGCCCAATTGCATCCACACCGCCTTCGCGCCGGCCGCGATTGCCTCATCCACCGCGTCGCCGGCCGCATCGGACCGGCGGAAAATGTCCACGATGTCGATCTGATCACCCAGCTGCTCCAGCCGGCCGAAGACATACTCGCCGTGCACGTGCTCGCCTGTGATCTGCGGATTGACGGGGATCACGCGGTATCCATGCTGCTGAAGCTTCTGCATCACTCCATAGCTCGGCCGGTCCGGACGGTCGGACGCGCCCACCATCGCGATGGTGCGCGCACCTTCCAGCAGCGCCTTTATGTCTTCGTCTCTGGTCAGCGGCATCGATCCATCTCCCGTTAGGGGCGGGAACGCGCCGCCGGTCAGCGGGTTGCCAGCCAGTCGCGCAGCTGTGCCGCAACGGGCGCGAAGATCCGGTCATCGTCTGCCGCGGCGGGCGGCTTGCCAGCGTCCGATGCCGTGCGGATCGCGATGTCCAGCGGCACCCGGCCCAGGAAAGGCACGCCAAGGCGCTCCGCCTCTGCCTCCGCGCCGCCGCGGCCGAACGGGTCGCTTACCTCGCCGCAATGCGGGCAGGCATAGCCCGCCATGTTCTCCACCAGCCCGATGATGGGAACGCCGGCGGTGTTGAACAGGTCAATCGCCCGCCTGGCGTCTATCAGCGCCAGATCCTGCGGCGTGGACACGATCACCGCGCCCGCCGGCTTGTACTTCTGGACCATGGTCAGCTGGACGTCGCCCGTACCCGGCGGCAGGTCTAGCACAAGCGTGTCGGCCGCCCCCCAGTCCGCTTCCACCAACTGGCCCAGCGCGCCCGCCGCCATGGGCCCGCGCCAGGCCAGCGCGCGGCCGGGCTCCACCAGCTGGCCGATCGACAGCATGGGAAGGCCATAGGGCGTCGGCACCGGCAGCAGCTGCTTGTCGCGCGCTTCCGGCCGCACGCCCTCCGCCGCCATGAGCCGCGGCTGGGACGGTCCGTAAATGTCGGCATCGACCAGCCCCACGCGTCCGCCGCCTCGCGCCAGAGCCACCGCCAGGTTGGCCGCCAGCGTCGACTTGCCCACGCCACCCTTGCCGCTGGCGATCGCGACGAGCCGGCGGCGCACCCGCTCCGCGGTCACGGCCACGCGCACCTCCGACGCGCCCGCGTCCGCTGCCGCGCGGCGTACCGCCTGCTCCGCCTCGTCGCGCTGGGCCGCGGACAAGCCGGTCGCGTCCAGCACGATGCCGACCCGACCACCGTCCACCCGCGCCCGGGCGCGTCCTTCGGAGGCTGCGTCGACGCGCGCCTGCAGTTCCTGTTCGTTCATGCGACGCGACATAGGGCCGCGCCGGTCACTCGCCACTGTTTTTACCGGTTGGCCGTGCCTATAGACACATCATGACCATCTTTCGCGGCCTGATTGACCGCCTTCGTCCCGTGACGCCACCTGTTCTTTCCGCCGAGGGTCCCAAGGGCCCCTGGGGCGGAGGATCTGGCGGGGGAGGAGCCGGCGGCGACGGCTCCAACGGCGGGGGACCGCGTAATCCTTGGGCGGTTCCGCCTGGCGGCCGCCGCCCGGGCGGTGCCAAGCCGACGGCGCTGGACGAGTTCCTCCGCAAGGCCCGCGGTACGGGTGGTGGCGGCGGTGGCGGCGGCTTTCCGGGCGGACTGCCCGGCAATGTGGAGCCGCGCACGCTCTGGCTGATCGGCGTGGGCGTCCTGCTCGCCGCGTGGTTGCTGTTCACCTCCATCCACCCCATTGGTCCGCAGCAGCGCGGCGTGGTGACCTATTTCGGCAGCTATGCCGGCACGCTCGACCCCGGCATCCGCCTGACGCTGCCTGCACCCATTGCCAGCGTCCAAAAGGTGGACGTGCAGCAGATCCGGACCGACAACTTTCCGCAGGGCGATAGCGAGAACCTGACGCTGACCGGCGACCAGAACGTCATCGACCTGGCCTATTCGGTGCGCTGGGACATCAGTTCGCCGCGCGACTACGTGTTCCAGCTGGCCGATCCGGCGCAGACGGTGCGCCAGACCGCCGAGAGCGCGATGCGGGCCGTGATCGCCACCACCACCCTTAACGAGGCGATCGGCGCGGGCCGCAACCAGATCGAGCAGCGCGTGGCGGAACTGACGCAGCGTATCCTGAACGACTATCGCTCCGGCATCCGCATCCAGGGCGTCGCCATCAAGCAGGCCGCGGCACCAGCGCGCATCGTGGAGGACTTCAACGCCGTCACCGCCGCCCAGCAGGAGTCGGTCGCCAACCTCAACCAGGCGCAGAGCTATGCGCAGCAGGTGGTGGCCCGTGCCCAGGGCGAGGCCGCGGCCTTCGACAAGGTGTACGAGCAATACCGCCTGTCGCCGGAGGTGACGCGCCGCCGCATGTATTACGAGACCATGGAGGCCGTGCTGGCCAAGACGGACAAGACCATCGTGGAAGCGCCGGGCGTCGTACCCTACCTGCCACTGGGCCAGCGCCGCCCCGCGCCCCTGCCCGAGCCGCAGGTGCAGGCGCAGCCGGACGCCGCGCAGCAGCCCGATGGCCAGCAGCAGGCGGGAGCCAGCCAGTGAACGCCCTTTCCGCGCGCAACCCGGTGGTGCTCGGCATCGCGGCGCTCCTGCTGGTCATCCTGATGACGGCGACCTTTGCCATCGTGCCGGAAACGCAGCAGGCGGTGATCCTGCGGTTCGAGCAGCCCGTCCGCACCGTCAACGCTTATCGTTCGGACGAGCAGTTCGGCCGCGGCACGGGCGCGGGCCTGATCTGGCGCCTGCCGTTTATCGACAAGATCGTGTGGGTGGACAAGCGCGTGCTGGACCTTGACCTGGACAACACGCAGGTCCTGTCCACCGACCAGCTGCGCCTGAACGTGGACGCGTTCGCGCGCTTCCGTGTGGTGGATCCGCTCCGCATGGTCGTGACCGCCGGGTCGGAGGAGCGGGTCGCCGACCAGCTCCGCCCGATCCTGGGCTCTGCGCTCCGCAACGAGCTCGGCCGCCGCCGCTTCGTGGAGCTGCTCAGCCCCGAGCGCGGCGTGCTGATGGACAATATCCAGAACGGCCTCCAGCGTGTCGCCAGCCAGTACGGCGTCCAGATTGTGGACGTGCGCATCAAGCAGGCCGACCTGCCCCAGGGCCTGCCGCTCGACAGCGCGTTGCGCCGGATGCAGACCGCCCGCCAGCAGGAAGCCATCACCATCCGAGCCCAGGGGCAGAAGCGCGCCCAGATCGTCCGCGCGGACGCCGACGCCCAGGCTGCGCGCGTTTATGCCGAAAGCTTCGGCAAGGACGCGGACTTCTACGACTTCTACCGCGCCATGCAGAGCTACCGGCATACGTTCGGTGCCGATGGCGGCCCCCGGCCGGAGGGATCGACGTCGGTCATCCTCTCGCCCAACAACGCCTATCTGCGCGAGTTCAACGGGCGGGGTCGCTGATCTGGCCGGTAACGAAGCGTGGCGGCGCTTGCAGAGGCGCCGCCGCTTCTTACCTTGGGAAGGATTGAACAGGGTCCGTCGCGGCCCGTATTCAAACCGCGTTCAGCCTGGCTCCGTCATCACGGCTCCGTCCGACTGCACACGATAGAGAGGACCGAACACACGTGCGCTACGCCTATGCCCTGACCGGTGCCATGCTGCTGGGCGGCGCCGCCGCCACCATGGCGCTCCAGCCCTCCTCCGCTCAGGTCGCTCAGAACGAGCCGGGGACCATGCAGGCGACCGCTCCCCGTGCAGGCGCGCCGCTCAGCTTCGCCGACATGGTCGCCAAGCTCCAGCCGGCCGTGGTCAACATTTCCACCAAGCAGACCATCGTCCAGCAGCAGAACGACAATCCGTTCGCCGGCACGCCGTTCGGCCAGCTGTTCGGCTTCGGCGGCCAGGGTGGTCAGGGCGGCGCCCCCGTGCGGCGCCAGGGTGCTTCGCTCGGCTCGGGTTTCATCATCTCGCCCGATGGCTATGTGGTCACCAACAACCACGTCATCGCACCGGGCGCACGCGGCGCGTCGGTGGACGAGATCACCGTGACGCTTCCCGACCGCAAGGAATACACCGCCCGCGTCGTCGGCCGCGATCCCACCTCCGACCTCGCGCTGCTCAAGATCAACGCCACCAACCTGCCCTTCGTGAAGTTCGGCGACTCGACCCGCGCCCGTGTCGGCGACTGGGTGGTGGCGATCGGCAATCCCTTCGGGCTGGGCGGCACCGTGACGGCGGGCATCGTCTCGGCCGTGCACCGCGTCACGGGCGCCGGCACCGACCGGTTCATTCAGACCGATGCCTCAATCAACCAGGGGAATTCGGGCGGCCCGATGTTCGACCTGAACGGCAACGTCATCGGCATCAACTCGCAGATCCTGGGCTCGCAAGGCGGCGGCAACATCGGCATCGGCTTCGCCATTCCCGCCGAGGACGCCCGGCCTGTTATCGAGACCCTGATGAAGGGCGTTGCGGTAAAGCGCGGCTATCTGGGCGTCGGCATCCAGCCGGTGGACGACGACATCGCCGCGGCGCTCGGCTTGCCCAAGGATCGTGGCGAGCTCATCAGCCGCGTCGAGCCCGGCGAGGCCGCGGCACGCGCCGGTTTGAAGCAGGGTGACGTGGTGACACGCGTCAACGGCAAGGAGGTCACGCCCGACCAGACCCTGTCCTACCTGGTCGCCAACGTCCCGCCGGGCAGCAATGCGCGCTTCGACGTGATCCGCGATGGCAAGCCTGTAACGCTTAACGCCACAGTGGGCACGCGCCCCTCCGAAGAGGCGCTGGCCAACCTCAACGGCCCGCGTGAGGGTGACGATGGCCTGCCGGACGAGGGCGGCGAGCAGCGTACCGCGCCCGCCGGTGCGCCGCTGGGCCTCAATGTGGTGCCGCTGACTCCGCAGATCGCGCGTACCATCGGCGTCGATTCGACGGTGACCGGCGTGGCCGTGGCCCGCGTCGATCCATCCAGCGACGCCGGTCAGAAGGTCCGTCGCGGCGACGTGATCGTGTCGGTCAACCGCCAGCCGGTGCGGACCGGCGCGGAGCTCGCGGCGGCGGTTAACGCGGCGCGCAGCCAGGGTCGCGAGCAGGTCCTGCTCTACGTCCAGCGTGCCCGCCAAGGCGGCGGCTTCATCCCCGTCCGCATCAAGAACTGACGCGGAGTTGAAGACGCGTTTCGGCCCGTCGCTCCACCCGGAGCGGCGGGCCGTTTCGCATGGCGTGTCCAGTGCTCGGCAACGAGCGGGCACGCGGGCCGTTCTGGCAGGGGAGGAGATGCCCATGACCGGACGCGTCCTGATTACCGGTGCCAGCGTCGCCGGCTGCACCGCCGCTTGGTGGCTGGATCGCTACGGCTTCGACGTCACGGTGGTCGAGCGGACACCCGGGTTCCGCGACGGCGGCCAGAACATCGACGTGCGCGGCGTCGGCCGCGACGTGCTGCGGTCGATGGAATTGGACGAAACGGCACTCGACCGCGGGACGGGCGAGGAAGGCACGGTATGGGTCGACGAGCGGGGTCGGCCCGTCGCCGCCTTCCTGACCGACGAATTGGAAGGCGATGGCCCCACCGCCGAACTGGAAATCCTGCGCGGCGACCTGGCGCGCCTCCTCTACGAGGCAGCGCGTGACCGGGCGACCTTTCGCTTCGGCGACCAGGTTGCAGGTATTCAGGACGAAGACGACGCCGCGTGCGTCACCTTCAGGGAGGGCAGCGTCGAACGCTACGATGCCGTGATCGTCGCCGAGGGTGTCGGGTCCGCCACGCGCGAGCTGGTCTTTCCCGGGGAGAACGACCCGCGCTGGATGGACCTGACGCTTGCCTACTTCACCATCCCGCGCCGCGACGACGACGACCGCACGTGGCGCTGGTACAATGCCACCGACGGTCGAAGCGTGTCGCTGCGTCCGGACAACAAGGGCACGGCACGCGCCATGCTGTCCATTCAGCAGCCGCCCAGCGGCGAACACGAATGGGACCCGGCGCAGCAGAAGGCGTACCTGCATCGGCGCTTCGCCGACGCCGGCTGGCAGGCGCCGCGTGTACTCGCTGCTCTGGACGACACGGACGACTTCTATTTCGATGTGCTGCGACAGGTGCGGATGAAGCGTTGGTCTTCGGGCCGGGTGGTGCTGACCGGCGACGCCGCTTGGTGCGCCACGCCGCTCGCCGGCATCGGTACCACGCTCGCGGTGACGGGCGCGCGGGTGCTGGCGGGCGAGCTGGCGCTGACCGACGACGTGCCCGCCGCCCTCGCCGCTTATGAGCGGACCATGCGGCCGATGGTGGAGAAGGGCCAGGGCGTGCCCAAGATCGCACCCAAGCTGATGAACCCGCACAGCCGATTGGGCATCCGCCTGCTTCACGGTGCGCTAGGTCTCGCCAGCAAGCCGCCCGTCCGGCGCGCCGCCGCAAGGCTGTTCGCGGGGGAACCGACCGGTCCCGACCTGACGCGCTATCCGGCCCCTGGCCCCACCCAGGATCCGACCCTTGCATGTTGGAGAACCGCCGTCACGCATAGGCGAATGGCTCCCGAAACTGCCTGGCCCGATCGGCTCCACCTGCCCTTCTCAGGGTGCCGTAGAGCCGTGATGTGTTCGGCTTTTCGCCCCGGTTGTCAGCGAACGTTACAGTTTCGCGTCCCACGCCCCCTGAAGTTCCTGAACTTCCGCGCAAGCTGGGCGCCGCGGCGTGGATGATGCCCTGTTCCTGGGCGCGGCCGCCGGGGGCGCGTCGCCGCAATTTCTTCCGCTGTCCCGCGCCAACCGCCATGGCCTGATCGCGGGCGCGACCGGCACCGGCAAGACGGTGACGCTTCAGGGCCTGGTAGAGGCTTTCTCGGTTGCCGGCGTGCCCTGCCTCGTGTCCGACGTGAAGGGCGACCTGTCCGGGCTCGCCATGCCCGGCTCGCCTTCGGCTAAGCTGCACTCCGCCCTTGCCGCCCGGGCTGCGGAGGTCGGCGACGCCGACTGGCGCTACGCCGCGACACCCGTCCAGTTCTGGGATCCGTTCGGCCGCGCCGGCCACCCGGTCCGTACCACCGTGTCCGAGATGGGCCCGCTTCTCCTGGGACGGCTGATGGACCTCAGCCCCGCGCAGCAGGGCGTGCTCGCCATCGCCTTCCGGCTGGCGGACGAGGAAGGACTGCTGCTTCTCGACCTGGACGACCTCCAGTCGATGCTCGCCCATGTCGCCGACCGCGCCTCCGAGCTGACCGCCACCTATGGCAACGTGTCCCGGCCGTCGGTCGGCGCGATCCAGCGCTCGCTGCTCCAGCTCCGGTCGCAAGGTGGCGAGGTGATCTTCGGCGAGCCCGCGCTCGATCTGTCCGACCTGATCGGCACAGACGATCGCGGCCTCGGTCTGGTCAACCTGCTCGACGCGACCGCCCTCTCCACCAGCCCTGGCCTCTACGCCGCCCTGCTGCTCTGGCTGCTGTCCGAATTGTGGGAGCGGCTGCCGGAGGTCGGCGACCCCGACAAGCCCGTGCTCTGCCTCTTCTTCGACGAGGCGCACTTGCTGTTCGACGACGCGCCCGACGCGCTGGTCGACAAGGTGGAGCAGGTGGTGCGTCTGATCCGCTCCAAGGGGATCGGCGTCTACTTCATCACTCAGAACCCGCTGGACGTGCCAGATCGGATCGGCGCGCAGCTCGGCCACCGCATCCAGCACGCGCTGCGTGCCTTTACCCCGCGCGAGCAGGCGGCGGTACGCGCCGCGGCCACGTCCTTCCGTACCAATCCCGCCCTGGACACGGCGGAGGCCATCACCCAGCTCCGGGTCGGCGAGGCGCTGGTGTCGCTGCTGGGCCAGGACGGCGCACCTTCCCCCGTCGAACGGGTGCTGATCCGCCCGCCGCGGAGCCGCGTCGGCCCGGTCACCGCCGAGGAGCGAGCGGTTCTTGTCCGCACGGATGCGATCGGAGACCGATATGACGCGCTCGTCGATCGGGAGAGCGCACACGAATTGCTGAGCGCGCGCGCCGAGGAGGCGACCCGGTCCGCCGCCGCCGCCAAGTCCGCAAGGGAGGCCGAGAAGCAGAACGCGAGCCGCGCCAAGGCCGAGGCCCGGGAAGAGCGCGAGCGCGCCAACGATCCGTGGAGCCGGGCAGCCCGCTCGGCTGCGTCTTCGGCTGGGCGTCAGATCGCCGGAGAGGTGACGCGCGCCGTGCTCGGCCGCGGCGTCGCGGGCCGCGTCGGCGGCGCCCTGCTGCGCGGGATGCTCGGCGGGCTGTTCCGCCGATGACCTGATCCGCCGCCTCTGGTACAGGACGGTCGAACGGCTCCGGAGCCCTGCCCATGTTCCTTCTCCTGCTCGCGGCCCAGGTCGGCGCAACCGTCGCGCCCGCGCCGTCGATCCCCGATCGCTTCTCCATCCTGATGCCGGTTGGCGACGAGCCCTGCCGGCCGGCACCGGGCGCCCCCCCTGCCCGCCCGGGTGACGTCACCGTCTGCGCCGATGCGCTGGCCGACCAGACGGTTCCGCTGCCCAACGACTATGTTTACGCCACGCCGCGGCCGTCCAACCCGGAGCTTACCGGACGTGCGGCCCTGGCGGCACAGGCGACGCCGTGCGCCACCGTCCAGGGCGGATGCCAGGTCGGCTTCGGCGCGCCGATCGTGCAGGCGCTGGTCGGCGCCGCGGTCAACGCCGTCAAGGACGCCACGCGCAAGCGCTATCCCAAGGAGGGCCGTGTCGCCATTCCGCTGGACGGCCCCCTGAACAAGCCGCTGCCCGGCTATGCGGCCGCTACGCCAGGATCGGCATCCACATCGGCGCATCCGTCAGGCTCTGCGAACCCCTGAGCCGCTCCAGCGCCTGGGCGACGCAGCGCTCCGGCCCGTCGTGCGTGACGATGGCAACCAGCGCCCCACCCTCGTCGGTCGCCGGGCCCCGTTGCACCAGCGTCTCGATGGAGACACCCGCGTCGCGCATGGCGGCCGCGATCTCGGCCAGCACGCCCACGCGGTCCTGCACCGTCAACCGCACATAGGCGCGGCCGCGCCGTTCCGCCCCGTCCGCGCGCGTCGCCTCTGCCAAGGCGTCGGCCGGCAGCGCGAAGACGGGGCCCGCCTGTCCGCGCGCCACGTCGATCAGGTCGGCCACCACTGCGCTCGCCGTGGGACCGGCGCCCGCGCCGGCACCCTGGAACAGCAGCCTGCCGGCCTGGTCGCCTTCGGCGACCACCGCGTTGGTCGATCCCGCGACATGGGCCAGCGGATGGCTCAGCGGAACCAGGTGCGGGTGAACCCGCTGGAACAGCCCGCCCGTCGCGGCTTCCGCCACGCCCACCAGCCGCACGCGATATCCCAGGGCTGCCGCCTCCGCGATGTCGGCGGCGATGACGTGGCGGATGCCAGTCGCCTCCACGTCGCCGAAGGCCGGCCGCGTTCCGAACGCCAAGGCCGCCAGCAGCGCCAGCTTGTGCGCGGCATCCACCCCGTCGATGTCGAACCCCGGATCGGCCTCCGCATAGCCGAGCGCCTGCGCCTCGGCGAGAACGTCCGCGAAGCCGCCCCCTTCCGCCTCCATCCGGCTCAGGATGAAGTTGCACGTGCCGTTCAGGATGCCGAAAAGGTGGCGGATGCGGTTGGCCGCCATGCCTTCGCGCAGGCCCTTGATGACGGGCACGCCGCCGGCGACCGCCGCCTCGAACCGCAGTGCCACGCCGGCACCCTCCGCTGACCGGGCCAGCTCGAAACCGTGATGCGCCAGCATCGCCTTGTTGGCGGTGATCAGCGGCTTGCCCGCCGCCAGCGTCGCGCGCGCCAGCGTCAGCGCCGGTCCGTCCGATCCGCCGACCAGCTCCGCCACCACGTCCACGTCGTCGCGGGCCGCCAGCGCGGTGGCGTCGTCTTCCCAGGCGATGCCGTCCAAGTCGACGCCGCGGTCGCGCGTCCGGTCTCGCGCGCTGGCCGCGACGACGTGGATGGGACGCCCGGCCCGCTGCGCCACCGGCTCGGCATTGTCGGACAGGAGGCGCACCACGCCCGCCCCCACCGTGCCGAGCCCCGCCAGCCCGACGCGCAACGCCTCGCCCATGCTCAATGCCCCTTCAGCTCGTCGCCCGTCAGCTGCACCACGTGGATGACGTTGGTGGAACCGGGCGTGCGGAACGGCACGCCTGCCATGAGGATTACCCGGTCGCCTGCGCCGGCCACGCCGTGGCGCAGCGCCATGCGCTTTGACTTGGCCACCATCTCTTCGAAGCTGTCCACGTCGCGCGTCGCCACCGCATAGGTACCCCACAACAGTCCCAGCCGCCGCGCCGTGTCCATGCGAGGGGTCAGCACCATGATGGGGATGCTGGGCCGCTCGCGCGCAACGCGCCGCGCTGTGGAGCCGGACGTCGTGAAGCAGATGATCGCCTTGGCCGACACGGTCTCTGCGATGTTCTTGGCGGCCTCGGCCAGCGCGTCGGCGGTGGTGGGATCGGGCTTGGTGACGGTGAAGTGGACTCGGTCGCCGTGCATGGGGTCGCGTTCCACCGCCACGCCGATGTCGTTCATCATGGAAACGGACTCGATCGGCCAGGCGCCCGCCGCGCTCTCGGCCGACAGCATGATGGCGTCCGCCCCGTCATAGATGGCGGTCGCCACGTCCGACACCTCGGCCCGCGTCGGCGTAGGCGACTGGATCATGGACTCCAGCATCTGGGTCGCGACCACCACCGGCCGTCCCAACCGCCTGGATACCTCCACGATGCGCTTCTGGAGCGGCGGCACCACCTGGGGCGGCAGCTCCACGCCCAGGTCGCCGCGCGCCACCATCACGCCGTCGCACTGTTCCACGATCTCGACCAGCCGGTCGATCGCCGCCGGTTTCTCGATCTTGGCCAGCAGCGCCGCGCGACCGCCGATCAGCCGGCGTGCCTCCATCAGGTCCTCGGGCCGCTGCACGAAGCTCAGCGCGATCCAGTCCACCCCTTGGTCGCACGCGAACGCCAGGTCGGACCGGTCCTTCTCCGTCAGCGCGGGCACAGGCACCACCACGTCGGGCACGTTCAGTCCCTTGTTGTTGGACAGGGCGCCGCCGACCTCCACCAACGCCACGATCCGATCGGGCGTGTTCTCCGCCACGCGCAGCACCAGCTTGCCGTCGTCCAGCAACAGCCGCGCGCCGGGCTCGATCGCCTCGAATATCTCGCGGTGGGGCAGCTCGACCCGCGTCTCGTCGCCCGGCTCCGGCGACCGGTCGAGCACAAAGGTGTCGCCCGGCCGGAGCACCACGCGCCCAGCCGCGAAGCGCCCGACCCGCAGCTTGGGCCCCTGAAGATCGGCCAGGATGGTGGTCGGCCGATTGTACCGCGCTTCCAGCTCGCGGATCGCCTGGATCACGGGCAGCTTGGACACCTGATCGCCGTGGCTCATGTTCAGCCGGAACGCGTCGGCGCCGGCCAGGAACAGCGCCGTCACCTGTTCGGGCGAACTGGACGCAGGGCCCAGCGTGGCCAGCACGCGCACCTTTCGCGAGCGCGGCGGCATGGTTTCCTGGGTCAAGATCGGGCTCCTCGCGCTTTGCCGCGGCAGCACTTAACCCCTATCTTCGCCCGATCAACGCCGGAGACGATCTTGGACCCCTTGGACACGATAGATGACGCGACCGCCGCCGCCGCGTTCCGCCGCCTGGTGCGTCACCTGCGCCACCGGACGGACGCGCAGAACGTCGACCTGATGGGTCTGGCGGGCTTCTGTCGCAACTGCCTGTCCGACTGGACCGGGGAGGCCGGCGACCTCTCCAAGGACCGGGCGCGCGAGGCGATCTATGGCATGCCCTATGCCGACTGGAAGGCACGCCACCAGTCCGACGCCACACCCGAACAGCTGGCGCGCATGGCCGAGAGCGTCAAGAAGAACGCGGCTTGACCCTTCCCCCGCGGCGCGCGACCAACGCGCCGCAACAAGGGGGAAAAAACATGATCGCCGCTCGCTCCGCAGCCCTGCTCGCGCTGCTGCTCGCATCCGCTGCGCCCGCGCAGCAGGCGCTGCCCGCTCCTTCGGCGGCAGCCCCGGCGGCTACGGGCCCGGCGGCTACGGCGCCGGCCTCAGTCCCGGCTGCTACCACGACCTACGTCCTTGCCGGCCAGCTCCTGGCGCGCCCCGGAGAGGCGCCGCGCGGTCCCAGCACAGTGGTGATCCGCGACGGCAAGGTGGCGGAGGTCCGGTCCGGCTTCGCGACGCCCGAACCCGGCGCCAGGGTTGTCGACCTGCGCGACCGCTTCGTGCTGCCCGGCCTGATCGACATGCACGTCCACCTCTGGGGCATCGGCGGCGACCCGATGCGCGCGCGGCTGGGTGAGCTGACGCGCGACCGGGCGGACGACATGATGGAGGCGGTGGCCAATGCCCGGCGCACGCTCGACGCCGGCTTCACCACCGTGCGCGACTTGGGCGGCGATCCGCGCGGCATCCGTGCGTTGCGCGATGCCATCGCGGCCGGCACGGTGCCCGGGCCGACCATCGTCAACGCCGGCCAGATGGTTTCCGTCACCGGCGGGCACGGCGACGGGACCAACGGCCTGGCTCAGGAATGGGCGGACACGGTGCGCGCGCATCAGGTGAACACCTGCGACGGGCCGGAGGAATGCCGAAAGGCGGTTCGGGCGCAGGTCGGCACGGGCGCCCAGGTCATCAAGTTCGCGGCGACCGGCGGCGTGCTGTCCAACGTGTCGGGCGGGCTGGGCCGCGCCATGACGCCCGAGGAGATGCGCGCGATCATCGACTCCGCCCATGCGCTGGGCCGCAAGGTGGCGGCGCACAGCCACGCCGCGGAGGGCAGCCGGGCAGCCGTGGAGGCGGGTGTCGATTCGATCGACCACGGCACCTTCCTGGACGACGACCTGATCCGCCTGATGAAGGCCAGGGGCACGTGGCTCGTTCCCACCATGATCGCGCCCGTCACCGCCCTGCAACAGGCGCGCGCCGGGCTGCTGCCGCCCGCCACCATCCCCAAGGCGGAGGCCGCGGCCGCCGCCGCACAGGAAAGCCATCGCCGGGCGTTCGCCTCGGGGGTGAAGGTCGCCTTCGGCACCGACACCGGCGTGTCCAAGCACGGCGAGAACGCGCGCGAGTTCGCGCTGATGGTGCGCGCCGGCATGACGCCCGCCCAGGCGATCCGCGCCGCCACCCTGTCCGCCGCCGACCTTCTCGGCCGGCCCGAGCTGGGCTCGATCGAGCCCGGCAAGGCGGCCGACCTGATCGCCGTGTCCGGCTCCCCGCTGGAGGACGTGACCCGGCTGGAGCGGGTGGATTTCGTAATGCACGGCGGCGTGGTGGCCAAGGAGGTCGGTGCGCGATAGCCGCCTTGCGGGGGTGCTCGACCCCGCGCTAGACGCGCCGCTTTGCCGACCGGAGCACCCCCGAATGACCACTGAAACCGACAACGTATCCGCCGAACAGCTCCGCCAGTTCATTGAGCGCATCGAGCGGCTTGAGGAGGAGAAGAAGGGCTTCGCCGACGACATCAAGGACGTCTATTCCGAGGCCAAGTCGACCGGCTTCGACACCAAGACGATGAAGTCGATCATCCGGCTCCGAAAGATGGAGAAGCACCACCGGGACGAGGCCGACGCGCTCCTGGAAACGTATCGCCAGGCGCTGGGCCTGCAGTAGAGTGGCGGCTTCCGCCGACGACCTGGCCCAGCGCTATTTCGGCGCGTCGCTCGACGCGCTGGACGACGAGCAGCGCCGCGTTCTGGCCCAGGTCGCGGCGGGCGAGCCGACCACGCGCGACGTCGCCGACGAGGCGGACCAGCGCTCCGGCTTCGGCGACCGGCTGGCGGACCGGGTGGCCGCGGTCGGCGGCTCCTGGGGCTTCATCATCGCCTTCTCGTGCGTGCTGGTCGGCTGGATGCTGCTCAACTCGGACGTGCTCCAGCATTTCGGGATGGCGTTCGACCCCTATCCCTACATCTTTCTCAACCTGATGCTGTCGACGCTGGCGGCGATCCAGGCGCCCGTCATCATGATGAGCCAGAACCGGCAGTCCGCGAAGGACCGGCTCGCCGCCGGCCTGGATTACGAGACCAATCTGCGCGCCGAGCTCGACATCCTGCGCCTCCACCAGAAGCTCGACCGCCAGGTGATAGAGCGGTTGCAGTCGATCGAGCAGCGCCTGGACATCTTGGCGAACCCACCCTCCCCCGCCTAAGAGGTCGGCGTCACCGCAGAGGCAGTCATGGCAGGCCATTCCAAGTTCAAGAACATCATGCACCGCAAGGGTGCTCAGGATAAGAAGCGCTCCAACCTCTTCTCCAAGCTCTCGCGCGAGATCACGGTGGCGGCCAAGACGGGCCTGCCCGATCCGGACATGAACCCCCGCCTCCGCGCCGCGGTAAACGCCGCCAAGGCGCAGTCCATGCCCAAGGACAATATCCAGCGCTCGATCGACAAGGCGGCCAAGGGCGATACCGACACCTATGAGGAGATCCGCTACGAGGGCTTCGGTCCCGGCGGCGTGTCGCTCATCATCGAGGCCTTGACCGACAACCGCAACCGTACCGCCACCAACGTGCGTACTGCTGTGTCCAAGAACGGCGGCAATCTGGGTGCGTCCGGCTCGGTCAGCCACGGCTTCGACCGGGTGGGCCTTATCAACTACCCGGCGTCGGCCGGCGACGCGGAAAAGGTGTTCGAAGCCTCGCTGGAGGCCGGGGCCGAGGACGTGACCTCTTCCGACGACGGGCACGAGATCTGGACCGCGCAGGGCGACCTGCACGAGGTTGCGCGCGCGCTGGAGTCGGTCCTGGGCGAGTCGGAAGGCGCCAAGCTGGCATGGCGTCCGCAGACCACTGTTGACGTGGGCGAAGGCGATGCCGCCACCTTGTTCAAGCTGATCGACGCCCTGGACGACGACGACGACGTCCAGACGGTCTGGGGCAATTACGAGGTTTCCGACGCCGTCATGGAGAAGATCGGCTGAACCGATGACTGGCTGGACTGTGGCTTGGCCGATCGCCGGTCCTGCGCCGGCTTGGTGGCGCGGGTGGATCTGGGCGGGAGGGCCGAGGTCGTGATCCTCCTCGGCCTCGACCCCGGACTTGGCACCACGGGCTGGGGCGTCATCCGTGCGGACGGCAACCGGCTCAGCCACGTGGCGAACGGCCAGATCCGCACAGATCCTTCCATGCAGCTGTCGCGCCGGCTTCACCTGCTGCACGGCGCGCTGGTCGACGTCATCCGCGCCGAACGGCCAGAGGGTGCCGCGGTGGAGGAGGTGTTGGGAAACTCCAATGCCCAGTCCACGCTGAAGCTGGGCCAGGCCCGCGGCATGGCCCTGCTCGCCGCCTCGCAGGCCGGTTTGGCGGTCGGCGAGTACCACCCCTCGGTCGTCAAGAAGGCCGTGGTCGGCACTGGCGGGGCAGAGAAGCGCCAGGTACAGGCTATGGTCGGACACCTGCTTCCGGGCGTAAAGCTGGCTGGCCCGGACGCCGCCGACGCGCTTGCGGTCGCCATCACCCACGCCCATCACCTCGCAAGCGCATGGTCCAGGGCGAAGCGTAGCCTTCCAGTCTCCTAGGACAGCTCCTCATAGAGCAGTGCCGGCTGATGAGCCCGACAGACCGGCTTGCATCCGAAGCCTGGAGCCGCTTCAAAGCGGCCAAATAAGGCTGCACCCGAGGTCGCAAAGCGGCCTAACAGGTGGCGGTGGAGAGATGGCGGGTGGTCCTGTCGGAACTTAGCGTCGCGTTCTTCCTGCAAATGGCGATCATCATAGCTGCGTGCCGCGTCGTCGGCTGGATCATAAAGCGACTTTTCGACCAGCCGCAGGTGAGCGGGGAGATGATCGCGGGCGTGCTCCTGAGACCGTCTCTGCTCGGCTTGCTCGCGCCGGATGTCCAGGCCGCGATCTTCCCCAAGGACTCCAGGCCGATCCTCTACGTCTGCGCGCAACTCGGCGTGGGATTGTACATGTTCCTGGTTGGCTTGGACTTTCGCGACGACCATTTTCATCTGAACGCTAGGAGCGAGGTGGTCGTCTCGTTGTCGCGCCCTGACGCGTCAGCCTTATTTTCAGCACGTGCATTATCGTGTGGAGGGTGACCTGACACGCACGGACCGCGTCATGAACGACACGTTCTGGCTCGGCCTCTATCCGGCGCTAGGTGCCGACCACTTC